>Ga0099851_1001304_pt1 | contig 10593 bp, 17 predicted proteins | sample CB_VirMetaG_6_FD_78176 | JGI IMG/M metagenome (GOLD analysis project Ga0099851, IMG submission 78176) | Freshwater to marine saline gradient viral communities from Chesapeake Bay - CB_1508_2 Viral MetaG | ecosystem: Environmental > Aquatic > Marine > Coastal | place: USA: Chesapeake Bay... | reverse complement strand
GATCGACAACGGCACGATCAATGTGAGCGACCGCACGCAGTGGTCTATCGGTGGTCTGCTTGTCGGCCTTGCTGACGGTGCGTATTCGATTCGGATTGCGAGCGGTGGGTTTGGGTCGATTGCGACCAGCCTTCCGTTTGCAGGCATCACCGATGACACCACATGGAACTTCACGGTGGGGGCGTCGGCGACCGCGATCTCACGCTCACGCGACAGGTCGAGGACGCGAGCACGATAACTCTAACCAAGGGGCAGTATGAAAGATCCAGCATTACTTGAGGCAGTGAATGCCGTTGAAGAGTGCGGCGGCAACAAGCAGGCGGCTGCCAGAATGCTGGGCATCGCCAGGTCAACGCTGCGTGGACGACTACGGCGTGCTGAACTTGACGGCCTGTTCGCCAAGCCTGAGCAGCCCAAGCAACAGGAGGGTAGGCAGTGGGCTGAGTCAGACGACTCCGCATCACTGGTGCTCACCACAACCCAGCGTATCCGCACGGTCGAAGAGGCCCTGGACTTTGCCGAGGTTGACCGTGATGTGTGGGAGCCGCAGTCGTTTCAGGTGACTAGCCATGAGCAGGGGCAAAGGGACGACGACGGCAACCCCGTTATCGTCCGCCTGTGGAATGTCAAGGTCAAGTTGCGTCGCCGAGCAGACAACCACCCGCTGCGTGTGAAGACTGAAGTGATGGATATGTTGGTGAGTTATGCACCAAAGATCCCAGCCCCATCGTGGAAGCGTAGCAAGAAGCGTGGGCAACTCATGCTTGAGATCGCCTGCCCCGACATCCACATCGGCAAACTCGCTGACGCCGAGGAAACCGGGCACGACTACAACCTTGATATCGCACGCAACCTGTACCTCAAGGCCCACGCCCACATTCTGGGCGAGGCAAGCAACAAGTACGACATCGGCCAGATCCTCAATGTCCCAGCCAACGACATCATGCACTTCGCTGGATCGCGGTACTCAACGACGCGAGGGACGCGGCAGGATGCTTCAGGCACTTGGCAGCGTGTATACCGCACAGCACGGGAGACGGCCTGTGACGGCGTGATGATGTGCAGGGATGTGGCCCCAGTCAAGGTCATCTCTCACCCGGACAACCATGCGAATGATGAAGCGTTCTATATTGGCGACGCCCTGTGGTGCTACTTCAACCAAGACAAGCATGTCGAAGTTGATCACCTCTCGGCCCCGTACAAGTTCCATCGACACGGAAACTGCCTGATTGGCTTCGGACATGGCGATGCCGCTAAGTATCCAGAGCTACAGTCAGTTATGGCAAGGGCGTGTCCCGTTGATTATGCACAGTGCAAGGTCAAGGAGTTCCACCTCGGGCATCTGCACAAAGAGATGTTGATCGACTCATGGGGCGACCTCATGTTCAGGCGGCTGAGCTCCCTGTCGGGCACCGACTCATGGCACGCGAGGATGGGCTACGGATCACCCAAGTCTGCGATGGGGTTTGTTTGGAGCCAGGAGGGGCTTGAGTCTATCATTTATTTCACGCCCAGTGAAGAGGATTATGTAGCATGACCGATCCATCATTCGACGAAGTTGAAAAGCTGATCCTTGATGCAAAGAAAAACATCGCACCCAAGGTAGATGCGATGTTCTTGGTTGTATCACGCTACCCCGTGCATGATGACAATATTGGACGAGTCCAGTTCATGTCATTCGGCAAGGGGCCTGCCTATCAACTCGCACTCAAGACACTCATCACGGAGATTGAGTTCGTTGATGTGGAAGAGATCGACGACGGCGAGGACTAGATGCCCCACGCACCGTGACTGAACGGGATGTCGTCGTGGCTGATCTTAGGCGCACGGCCACCGCCGCCTGTTGACCCGCCCCCGCCGCCACCGTTGCTTGTGCTGGCGCTGGTGAAGCTGAAGTCAGTGATGTAGATCGAGTGCTTCGATCGCCTCTGCCCATCCTTCTCCCACTGCTGGAGTTCGAGTTCGCCTTGCAGCAAGATCGGGCTACCCTTGCTGAAGTATTGTGCGATCACCTCGGCTCGCTTGCCAAAGCAGTCGCAGTCAATGAACATGACCTTCTCCTGCTGGTTGCCCTGCGAGTCCTTGTACTTCTTGTTGACCGCAAGGCCAAAGCCGACAACGGATGTGCCGCCTGGAAGTTGCTTGAGTTCTGGGTCGCGTGTGATGTTTCCGTAAAGTGTAACTGTGTTCATGGCTGACCTTTCAGCTTAGTGGTGTATGTCCGTATCCGACCGGGATGATACGCATCCCGTCATACCGAACGCTTAATCCCCGGATGATGTTGTCGCAGAACTCTGCGGCTGTCAGTCCGGTAAAGTGGGGGCTATCGTCGTAGAAGCCCCGCCTGATTCTTCGCAATGCTGCGGTGGTTGACTCTTCTGTTTTCCACCCTATCTCGTCGGCAATCGCTCTGTTGTTGTAGCCGAGCCCGTTCCGCAGAACATAGCAGAAGCAACTGCGGGGGATGCTGCCAGAGTGCTTGCATGGCTCGATCTCTATACAATCCATGTTAAGCGCTGCAAGCACTTCGAGGTAGGCGATCTCGGCATCAACCTTTTTCATTCTCAATCTTCCTTCTGATCGCAATCTCCGCCGCCTGTGCAGACACCACGGATTGTGGCGGAACCCTAATATAGTCCTGTTCGACACCGTCATTGGTGATTGGTTGGACAACCATCACGCCCTCAACAGCAGTGCCGTCCTCGTAAAAGGTCGCGCGCTTGGTTGCCCTTGCCCGGATGTAGACGATGCTGCCTTCGTATATACTCAACTGCTTGCCTCAAGATCGTCAGCGGCCTCGAGGCACATGCTGGCGAGCGCTCGTAGATCACACGGCGAAAGCGCCAGTTCGCCAGGCACAATCTCGACACAGTCACCGCACAGTGTAATCATTGGGTAGTGGACGGTGTGGCCCGGCGTCCAATCCTCGTCCATTGAATAGACGGTTTGCTTATTCATGCTCATCTCCTTGAAAATGTGCGGCCAATGATCACATTAGCCTCTTTGCTTGTCATGTTGCGACGGCGGCTCTCGGGTATGCCGATCTTCGCAAGTACATTACACTGCTTCTTCGACGCAAGCCCATTCACATAGCGGGCCTTGACGACCTCGATTGCCTGACGCACGATCTCGCCCGACCAGCCACGCATCTCTTGTGGAGTGAAGCCAGCCGAGATCAGGAACGCAACCTCACGCTGCACCGGGATGTCAACCGACCCAGCCTGTGCCGCACGGAACTCGCCCTTCTCGTAGAGGTTGGCTTCCTCCTCCTCGTAGTTGGCGTGTACACGGATGGGCGCGTTCTCCAGGTCTTGTAGCCTACGCATCTCACGGTCGATCTCTTCCTCGGCCTTGATCAATGCGTCCTCGGGCGATTCCTCACCCTGCTCCATGATCTCCTTGGCACGGGCCACAACCTCGGGCCGATCGTCGTCGCCAGCCAGAACATCAACCGGCCCGGCCAAGTCCATGTTCTCTTCGCGTCCAACGAGACTGATGATCTCTGCTCGGGGCTTGTCGCTTGCTGCGATGGCTGCCCGCCGCTCCTCGGGGGTGTCGTACTTGTCCACAACGCCGGGCAGTGGTCGTAGCGCACGGCCAACGATCTGTGTGAACAGTGCCCACGACTTGGTTGGGCGGGCGTTGACGATGCACTCAACGCCGGGGCTATCAAAGCCAGTGGTCAGCACGCCGCAGTTGATGATTCGTTTGATTCGTTTGGCGTTGAAGTCGTTGATGATCTGGCGACGCTCATCGGCTGGTGTCTTGCCGTGGATCACAGCAGCCGATTCGGGCTCAATGAAGTTGATCCGCTTGGCAACCGCCTCGGCCTGGCTCACCCGAGCACAGAACACGAGCGATTGCTTGCCCGCAGTCAGGTCAATGGTTGCCTGTGCCGTCTTGAGCACGACATCGTTGACCTCCATGTAGCGGCCAATCTCGGCGGCAGTCCAGTCACGCTTGCCGCCGGGCAGTTTAGCCAGCGACAGCTCAGGAATGTGGATGATGCGACCGATGCACGGCACAAGCCACCCGTCCTTGGTTGCCTGCGAGATGGTGTACTGGAACGCGCATGAATCGTAGAGTATGCCAAGCGATCGGTTGTCGTCACGCTTGGGGGTGGCGGTGAAGCCGATGACCTTGAGATCCTTGTTAGACTTGAACCATTCGATGGTTTTTATGGTAGTGGGGCTGATGCCAAGATGAGCTTCGTCACAGATCAGCAGGTCAAACTCTTTCGGGTCGAACCGCTCCTTGCGTGTGCCGCCACGCGAACGCATGGTCTGCACCGTAGCCACTACGATGGGCGCCGCAAAGTATTCACTGGTCGATGCGGCCAAGTCGGCCTGCTCGACATCGGGTGTGATGCCAGTCCACTGCTCCATTGACTTGTAGGTTTGGTGTACAAGTTCAGTGCGATCGACGAGCACCATCACTCGGCCACCGCGATCGACGACCTGCTTGGCTGCGATGCAGAACATCACAGTCTTGCCTGTCCCGGTCGGGCTGCACACCAGCGTGCTCTGCACAGACTCGTGCTCTTTCGACACTGCCGCCAGTGCCCTGCTTTGGTAGTCTCTTGCACCCACTGTTGGGCCTCCTTGTCATACCTGTTTCTCTCGACCAATCGAGAGCCATCCACGCTCGTAACATTTGCGGCACCCAACTCCCTTGCAGTGCTTGCACACATCTTTGGGGGTCAGTGTCCTGATTGTGAGTATATCGTTCTTCGCCTGCTCAAACAAGGGCATCTTCGCACGAACTTCCTCGCCGCCCTCGAGTGTCTTCAGTAAGTGCAGTGACTCACTGATCTTACGGGCCGCCTGGAATATCGCGTTGCAATGCGATGCCGCCTCGGCAATCTTCATTCGTATGTCGTTGGCAAGATCGTCGTCCTCGCCCTGTAACTCACGACGCTTCTGATCGTGCTTCACCATAATCTTTGCATACTCCTCCGACTCATAGGGCGACACGCCTGTTGCGTCGGGGTTGATGTAGATGTCGAGGGGACTCGCCTCGGGCCTGAGTCGCTTGAGAACCTTTGAGACAGTGCTTTGGCTGGTGCCCGTGATCTCTGCGATCTCCTTCTGTGTCCACTTGCGATCGTCCTCGGAGAATATCTGGATCAACCGCTCGCATGCACGGATTCGCTCGGTGTAGGTGAGCGGCTGCCCGTGCTTGGCATTGCTTCGCATGGCGTCAACCATCAAAGCACCACGGGAGCTGCTGTTGCGTACTCGGCATTCAATACTGGACATGCCTGCCCGGCACGCTGCTGCGTACCGATGAAACCCATCACACAGATACATCTTGCCGCCTACCTCATGCACCTTGATGGGTGGCATGTCGGCCCCCTCGCGGTAGTAGTCGGCATACTCATCGACCCTGTTGGTGTGCAACTGGTCGCGTGGCTGTATGTCTTGGTCGATGATGATACCATCGAGCGAGAGTGTTCGGGTTTCATACGGTACTTGCTTCATTCGGCCTCGAGCGAGATGGGCTTAGTTACTCACTGTCCTTCGTCATGTCCGAGGCACGCACCTCGAGCCACTTTTCAATCCGTGGTCGCCACTCATTGGGCCAAAGCTCTGGCTCACTGAACAACGCAATGTTGTCTACTGGTGGTTTGGCCCGCGACATCACCGCACGCAGTTCCTCGAGCGACGACCCCACCGTCTCAAGCGAGTCGGCAAGCCATGCCGCATCAATGGGGTCTGCCGGAGCCTCTGGTTCAGGGGCGGGCGTATCCTTCTTCGCAATCTTCTGCTTGATCTCGTCAGCCTTGGATTGGGCTGGCGGGCTGCTTGTTGTGACTGGATTCTCAATAACAGAATCGTCCGCCTCGACATCAGAGAGCAGCCCGCCGAGTTCGTTGCTGAATCCCTTGCGGAGTGCAAGCGATTCGGCACGGATCGACAGCATGTGGGCTGGCATCTTCTTCCACATCGGCCCAACGCCGCCGTGCTCGTTCATGGTTGCGATCGCGTACAGCGGCTCAACGAACCCATCACGGTAGACACCAACCTTGCACGCCATTGGCATACCGCTATGCACCCACACCTCATGCCACTCGCCCTTCGAGTCCATCCAGATGGGTGTTGTCTGACCCCGGTACTCGCCGCTCCGCTGTGCGATTGCACGCAGCCCGTCGATACTGGTCACGATTGTCATCTTGCCGCCACGGTTCTGGGCGTACACCTGCTTGCGGAATGGGTCAAGCCCGGCCCGCTCGCAGAACACAAGGAACTGTGACTGGTCGCCCTTGTTGAACCCGTCAAGCAGCGTCGCCTGGAGCACCGTCTTTTCTCTGTCAGTAAACTTCATGCTGTCTCCTTTTTAATCCGACTGACCTTCGGGTACGCATAACCGTCCTTGTCAATCAAGTAGTCTTCGTATTGATCTGGGCAGTCCGCCTTGAACGCCTTTGCATCCAGTCGCTTGGTTGGTTTCACCTGAACCATCTTGACCATGTAGTCCCGGCCAACGCCCTTGCCATGCTCGCCCATCGCCTCGAGGATGCGAGCCTTGCATAGTCGCAGCTCTGATTCAGCATCCTTTGCACGGGTCTGCCACTGAATATAGTCAGCAAGCAACTGATCGTCAATGGCGGTCTCGGTGTTTCCCCTCGCTAATCCCGCCATGTATTTGACCATCGACTCGGATGCGTGCGTGTAGGGCGGCGGCTCATCGGCCTCGACATACTTTGCCCAGAACGCCTCCGATTCCTCAACGATCGCATCCTGAATCTCTTGGTTGGCCTCAACCCTGTAGATACTGAACGCCATGCCCGATCCACCACTGAGGCGAGCAACATAAGCATAGGGGGCCTCCGCACACACCATCTGGTGCTGGACTTGAATGAATACATTGTTCGGAACCTGGTCGGTCATCTCTTCGCCCCACTCGCCGGGCATGACCATATTCTTTGCTTCGACAATCGGGTTGCCGCGACCGTACTTGTCGATCTGCCCGTCCACATGAGCACGAAGAATCCCCTTCGTGAATGCGTTGGATGGCTTGACAACCTTCTGGCCAATGCGATCACTGGCCCATCGCAGGATACCGTCTTCGAGGTAGTCGCCTCGCTCGGTTGCCTTGTTGCCGCTGAACCCCTCAACGCGACCAGTCTTCTCAAGCCAGAGGTCGTATGCGTTGCGGTAGGAGTCCAGCCCCAGCACCGCAGCCGCATCGCTCGATCCAATCGACTTCTTGCGTGCTTCCTTCTGCTTTTCGGTAATCATCCGCCCCTACCTTTCAAGCAACTTCTTCAGTTCGTTGATGATCGGCCCTCGCTCGAGGATGTCCGCCACCAAGTCATTGCTTGCACCGCCATCGGACAGCGCAATCAGCCCATCAACCTGCCCGCCCTGGGCCATGCCGCACGGCGCACGGCTACATCGAACGCCTGCCAACTGGCAAGTTCGATAGGGCGGTGCGGCCTTATCCCATTCCTCGTCGGTGAGATGATCCAGCCCCACGGTTTCAAGCACCAGACACAGAATGCCAAGCGGGTCATACTTGTCGCCCTCACGGATGGTATGGTTTGTTGGTCGGTCACTTGGGTATCGACGCAGCACCGCGATCCACATGGACAAGGCATCGTCTTTTTCTAACGCTTCGAGTAGTTCGCCGTAATCGCTCATGCCCTATTCTACCCCACTTCTTAACCTGCCTGCTTCCCGTGCGAGGATTCTTTTCACACTATTTCTATGCCAAAACCTACCTCTCGGAGGACACCCGACCCGCTCAAGTTCTCGCACAATCTTGCCATGAGTCAGGCCCTCTCGCCGCAACTTGAATATGAGCTTGACCGTCTTCCATTCTTCAGGGTGCTCAACCATTTTCTTAGGGTTTTCGGGGTCTCTGGTGTACCCGTAGGGTAAACAGCCGCCCACGACATAGCCCTCCCGCATGGACTTGATCGCCTTGGCCTTGGTGCGGGCACCGATCATGGCGCGTTGGTAGCTGTTCACCGCGTACATGATCTCTCGCACCAAGCGGGCATCGAGCGTGTCCTCAACCGGGCCACCAACAACGAACGCCAGGCCCGCACCCTTCTTGCGAATCTCATCCTCGTAGATCGCAGCGGCCAAGCCAGCCCCGAACCTGCTCGAGTCGTAGCACAACAGAATCTCGCCACGCTTGAGATCATTGATGGCCCCGGCGATACCCTCGCGGCTCGCGTCGTCGCGCGACTTGGCCTTGTCCTCATGGATGCTCTTGATCTCCCAGCCCTGATCGGCAGCGTACTCGATACACTGCTCGATCTGCTTCTGGTTGGCGTCGCTGGTGTCTTGGTCGGGGCGAGGTGAAAACCTTGCGTAGATGATGCAGTTCATGTCGCTGTGCCCCCATCGTATTTCTCGGCGTCAGTGCACTCGCACTCACCCATGTCCGACACTTGCTTGGCACAGAACGGGCAGATCATGGTAACGATCGGCGACTTGAACTCAATGTAGCTAATGTGCTTGCGCGGCGCCATTGTGCAATCGTCTTTGGGGTTGTACCTGCCCGCCCTCGCCAGCACTTTGAGCAAGTAGCGTTGATAGTGCTTCTCTTTGAGCAATGGCGGGTAGGGTGGCTGGTATTCGATGCAGTGTGCATCCATGTACGATCTGAGTTGCCTTGAAGTCCAGTCTTTCATGCGTCGATCTCCGTCAGTCGTTGTGATGTTAGGTCTGTTTGTGATTCTCGGATGTCAATGCTGATTGACCCTCGCCCGTGTACGCCCGCAACCTTTGCTGTAGTGCCTGAGCCGCTGAACGGATCAAGCACGACCCCGCCAGGCGGGCAGAGTGAGCGGATTAGGAACTCGGGTATCTGCTCGGGGAACGGGGCTTCGTTCTTGTGTGAGATTGAAGACCCCATTTTCCCACTTCCCGCAGAGCCAATGTCAATGACATTTCCGGGGTTGGCAAGTTTGGGTGGCTTGTATACCGCATCCTTTACCCTCATGTCCCCGCCTGAATACCCGGCAGGCGCCTTTGTCCTGTGTGACGGAGCACCGCCCGGCCCATACTTCGGCGAGTGTCCCATGGCAGTGTTGTCCGACCACGGGAGGCGGCCAGGCTTGCTTGAGCACACGATCCACTCGTATTTGTTAGCGAACCAGTCAGGCCCGCCCGAGCCGGGGATGCCGTGCCGCTTGTAGATCAGGGGGTTTCGGAGGTTCACGCCCGCACGGTGTAGGTCTGCCATAAACAATGCTGGCGTGGCTGTCCACTTGTATGAGCGGGTACGGCCAGCGACCACCCAGCACACAGCACCGCGAGATATCCGCACGCACTCCATGTATCGCTCGACTGCCCAATCAACCCAGTCTTGGCCCTTGAGGTCGCAGCCAATGCCGTATGTGCGGGCGTCCTCGTATGGTGGCGATGTGACGACCAGATCAACCGAACCGTCGTCCATCTTTCGCATTACCTCTAGGCAGTCGCCGAGTAGTATTTGGTGCTTCATGCTTTTCCTTGCGCTTGAGTAAACCCGCCCAACCTGTTTCCAGGCGGGACGGGGAGGAGAGAGAGAGTTATTCGTCTTGGGTCATGGCTTGCCGTAGGCCCTCGCTCGCGGCCCCGAGGTCTTTGGCGAGGCCGCTCACCGTGCTGCAACCCGTGTTGATGAACAGCATCATGCTGGCAAACATACCCGCCGCGATGCCAATCAGAAATGCCTTGCCGTTTTTCTTTACTCGTTCAGTCATGTCAATCGTTCCTTTCGGTTCCGGCTCCGCCGATCAGTTGCCCCGCATCCTCGCGGGGTGTGGGCTTTGTGCCCTTGTTGCTTTGTGGTGTGACCATCGGACACCAGATTCATTAGTCATCGCAACGCCTCCTTCATAGACCCAACAGGGCTATCTACTGCACGCTTGGCATCCTCCACCGTAGCACAGTCTGCCCACTTACCATCATGCGTGGTAACTCTCCACCACCTAGACTGTGTGCGGTTCTTATGCGGGAAGTGCTTAGGGTCAGAGACGCGCCCATAGGTGGTGCCCCTGGGTCCGAAGATACCCACAGGGTCTATGGTGCAGTTGCGGTAGGTCTTTGGGGTGCGTGTGTCTTTCATTGAAATCCCCTTTGTTATCGAAACCAATGTGGCTCATACATAAATGGAAGTTCCATCCACTGTTCGCCGTCGCTCTTGAAGAACCCCGGACGCAACCCATGCTTAGCGACAATCTCGCGTGCTTCGGGCGTGTCCCGAACATACAGGTCTGATTCGTAGTTGTCGATCTTGCAACCGGCTTTGATTAGGTCTGTGTATACGGTCATCGTATCTCCTTTGCTTTGTTCATATCGGTACGATTGTACCATGCACTCCACCGATGTCTCACGAAATCGGCAACATTTCTTCCCAAACTTCCCTCGCACGCTGAATCCATGCGTTAGAGCGGGTTTTTGAGTCAAATATTTCTTGGTCTGTCCACACGCCGACGAGAATATTCGCGTTATATCGCTGGCTTCGTTCTCGATTGGGTGCATACTGCCCGATCAGGTACGCGACGACCTCAAGCCCGGCGGCCTGGGCCATATCGGAACCGATCGCCCTGGCTTTGTGCTCGCTTGCGACCAGGGTGGGGTGCATGTGCTCGGG
>Ga0099851_1001296_pt1 | contig 10634 bp, 15 predicted proteins | sample CB_VirMetaG_6_FD_78176 | JGI IMG/M metagenome (GOLD analysis project Ga0099851, IMG submission 78176) | Freshwater to marine saline gradient viral communities from Chesapeake Bay - CB_1508_2 Viral MetaG | ecosystem: Environmental > Aquatic > Marine > Coastal | place: USA: Chesapeake Bay... | reverse complement strand
GTGCAGGGGCCATGTTTCTCTCGAATATTCATCAGGAAAAACGAATGAACGTTAACTGTCTTATATTTGTGCAAAAAATCGCATATAATCAGTCCCGTGAGCCGTGTGCCGCAATCCGATATTCGTCAATAAAGACCAAGGGGCCCCTATGAATTCAGCCAGTAATCCTGAGCTAGCAGAAAAGAAGCTTAAGCTTGAGTTACGACTCGCGCAGCTTGATAAAAACGAGGCATGCCAAAATAATTTTTTAAATTTTGTAAAAGTTATGTGGCCAGAGTTCATTGCCGGTCGACATCACAAGATCATCGCGGACAAGCTAGAACGGGTCGCAAGCGGTGAGCTAAAGAGACTTATCATTAACATGGCCCCACGGCACACGAAGAGCGAGTTCGCATCTTTCTTGTTTCCGGCGTGGATGATGGGCAAGAATCCGGCTATGAAGATCATTCAAGCGACGCACACGACGGAGCTCGCGGTAAACTTTGGTCGTAAAACGAAGAACTTGTTAGATACTGACGTGTATCGAGACGTGTTCCCGGACGTCAAGCTGGCTGCGGACAGCAAGGCCTCAGGGCGGTGGGACACGAGCGCCGGGGGAATGTACTATGCCGTGGGCGTAGGTTCTAACCTCGCGGGCCGTGGTGGCGACTTAATCATTATTGATGACCCGCACTCGGAGCAAACGGCCATGTCGGCGGCAGGCTTTGATGACGCATGGGACTGGTATACCGGTGGCCCTCGTCAGCGGTTACAGCCTGGCGGTTCGATTGTATTGGTCCAGACACGCTGGTCTGAGAAGGATATGACGGGTCAATTGATGCGGTCTATGGCTAAAGATCCGTTAGCCGATCAGTGGGAAGTTGTCGAGCTGCCGGCCATCTTTGATGACGGCACGCCATGCTGGCCTGAGTATTGGAGCCTTGAGGATCTGATCTCGGTCCGCGCATCTATCCCTCAGAGCAAGTGGAATGCGCAGTATCAGCAGAACCCCACGGGCGAAGAGAACGCCATCATTAAGCGTGAGTGGTGGAAGTTGTGGGAAAAAGACAGGGTCCCCCAGCTCGAATTCGTCATCCAGAGTTACGATACAGCGTTTTCTAAGAAAGAGACGGCGGATTATTCGGCGATTACGACATGGGGGGTATTTTATCCAAATGAAGGTGGTAGCGGTCCAAACTTAATTTTGCTGGACAGTAAGAAGGGTCGTTGGGACTTCCCGGAACTGAAGCAAGTTGCGTTAGAATTGTACGGATTCTGGGAACCTGATACAGTTATTATCGAGGCTAAAGCCAGCGGAACGCCCCTTACGCAGGAATTGCGTGCCATGGGCATACCTGTGGTAAACTTTACCCCTAGTCGCGGCAACGACAAAGTGTCTCGATTGCACAGCGTGTCGCCTCTGTTTGAAGCCGGAATGGTCTGGGTCCCTGATGAGACGTGGGCAGATGAGCTAGTAGAAGAAGTGGCCGCATTCCCTAACGGCGAGTTTGATGACTTGGTCGATAGTATGACGCAGGCCTTAATGCGCTACAGGCAGGGCAATTTCGTGCGCCTCCCCACGGATGACTGGGAAGATGACGAAAACAGTGCTAAAGTACGCGTTTATTATTAACTTTTGACTGGAAGGACTGCGCATGAACGAAAACAGAGTGAACCTTGGCGCAGGGGGCCATGTCTCGTATTACAAAAACGGCGGCGCGACGGTAAGTTTAGACGTTCCGACGGATGATATGCAAGATTTTTATCAGGAGCCTGAGTATGAAGAGCAGGGTGTTGGCGCGTTTGTGGCGGATAGGCTTTGGTCAGATGCGCCAGAAGGGGCAATTGATATGGCGGACGGTGATGTCATCGACGCTGTACGACGGTCTGGTCGACCTAATGAATCTATGCGCGAGACTCTGTACCCCGATGGCGAATCTTTTTTCGAACAGCTTGCGTCGGATTACAATTACCCTACTGAAGCTATGCCTGACGGCACTGGTGGCATTAACCTTGCTGGCGGTAAAACTCGCTTTACACGCCCACGCGACGATACGCCAACTCCGCAAGAGCTAGAAGATACGCGAGCACATATGCTAGGCTCGGCCCTTACGGCCAGTGGGTATGGACCAAAAACCGCCGGACGTGTAGGCATGGTCCACGAAGGATTCTTCGGTAACCGGTTGCACAAGGCAATGGATCTGCGCAACAACGCTATCGGTATAGACCTATTTAAGAAGGCTGGCATCAACGCCACGCCCGCACAAATAACCGAGGCGGTAGACAACCGCATCTTCGAGCAGTTAAATGTCATCTTAGGCAGAAAGCCGGAAGAGCAAGATACTCCCTCGGATAAGCCCCGATGGCGTAAAAATTTCAGAAGTCCGGAAACCGGTCCCGATGTATACTACCCTCGTGACAACTCCGGCTATTTCATACCAGATGATTATTATTAGGAGCTAGAATGGCAAACGGCAAAACAAATGCGGGGATGATGGATCGAAACGTCCCCTCACAGCTAAACGTAGACGACATGGCAGCCGAGCTTGAACTAGAGCTACCTGATTCTCAGAACGACGTAATGGCCATGCTTAGCGTGGAAGGTGTCGAAGGTATTGAGATTACGCCCGAAGAAGACGGCGGCGTCACCATTGATTTTGACCCTAGCGAGCAACGCGCCCTAGACCAGGCCTTTGACGCAAACCTTGCCGAAGAAATCCCGGACCGTGAGCTACAACGCATTTCCTCTGAGCTTTTGGAAGAGTTCGACGCCAACAAAGCCAGTCGACAAGATTGGGAAGAAGCGTACTCCAGCGGCTTAGAGCTACTGGGCTTAACTACGAAGAGCGCACACAGCCTTTTCGCGGAGCCTCCGGTGTGACTCACCCGCTGTTAGCGGAAGCTGCCACACAGTTTCAAGCGCAAGCCTTTAATGAGCTGTTGCCGCCATCGGGCCCCGTGCGTACCGTAGTTATGGGCGCCTCCACGTCCGCCAAGGTCCAGCAAGCTCAGCGCGTCAAACAGTTTATGAACTACTACATCACTAACGAGATGGAAGAATACACCCCTGACATGGACCAGATGTTGTTCTTCTTGCCGTTGGCGGGTTCTACCTTTAAGAAAACATATTACGATGAGACGTTGGGCCGTGCTGTATCCAGGTTCGTCCCTGCGGAGAACCTTGTGGTCCCGTATGAGACGGCCGACCTTGAGACGTGCCCTAACATCACCCAAGTTGTGCGGATGTCGCTAAACGATCTGCGGAAACGTCAGGTTGCGGAAGTGTACTTAGATGTAGAGGTAATACCCTCTCAAAAGGAAATGTCCTCTTTAGACGGCGCGTTTAGTCGAATAGACGGTCAAGATTCAAATCAGATCGATTATGACTGTACTATTTTAGAGTGCCACGTCGACCTTGATCTGGAAGGCTACGAAGACCTCGACGAAGAAGGTGATTACACGGGAATTAAAATCCCATATATTGTCACCATATCCGAAGACAACGGCCAGGTATTGTCGATTCGTCGCAACTATCGTGAAGACGATGAGCGCCGCAAAAAAATATCATATTTTACACACTACAAGTTTTTGCCCGGCTTTGGCTTCTATGGCCTCGGCTTGATCCACACCATTGGCGGTCTGTCTCGTACAGCCACCTCGGCCCTTCGACAACTGATCGATGCCGGCACACTGTCTAACCTTCCGGCTGGTTTCAAGGCTCGCGGCCTACGGATCAGGGATGACGACGAACCACTACAGCCTGGTGAATTCCGTGATGTAGACGCTCCGGGTGGCGCTATCCGCGACAGCCTGATGCCGTTGCCGTTCAAAGGTCCAGATCAAACATTGTTCCAGCTATTGGGCTTTGTCGTCGATGCCGCACAACGTTTTGCTACTATCACGGACCTTAAGGTCGGCGACGGTAATCAGCAAGCGGCTGTCGGAACGACGATGGCAATGATGGAGCAAGGTGCGCGAGTTATGAGTGCTGTCCACAAGCGGCTGCACTATGCCATGCGCCAGGAATTTAAGATCCTGTCCCGCGTAATGTCGGAGAGCTTACCGCAGGAGTACCCTTATTCTGTACCGGGCGGCGACGAAACCATCATGCAGTCCGACTTTGATGGCCGAGTAGACGTCATCCCTGTCAGCAACCCTAACGTATTCAGTCAAGCTCAGCGAATCATGCTAGCGCAGACCAAAATGCAGCTCGCGGCCCAAGCACCGGAGATTCACAACATTCACGAAGTATATCGTGACATGTACGAGGCTCTAGGTGTTACAGACATTGAGCGCATAATGAAAGCTGTGCCGGCGGAAGAAGCCGAGCCTATTGACCCTGCGCAAGAGAACATTAACGCTTTGGACGTGTTGCCGTTAAAGGCCTTTGAAGGTCAAGACCATCAAGCCCACATCAAAGCGCATTTAATTTTTGGCACGTCCGGATCGGTAGGCAGTATGCCCGCCGTTGCCATGCTGGTTCAAAAGCATGTCATGGAGCACGTCCAGGTGGAAGCACGCGAGAAAGCGGCCGTAACCTACCTGCAACAAGTCCAACAGACGGGCGGTCAACCTGCGGATGAGCAACAGATGCTTGAGATAGAGCGCTTAACCGCGCAAATGATTGCGGAAGGACTGCAAGCGGTCAAACAAATGTCTGGTGAACTGGCGGGCGGTGGCGGCGGACCTGATCCGTTAATCGCACTGAAAGAGAAAGAACTTGAGATAAAAGCTCAGTCTGATGCGGCCGATAATCAAATCGACCAAGCTAAGCTGGATCTGGACGCGCAGAACCAAGCAACGCGTGCAGAACAATTTGGTAAGCGCCTGTCTTCACAAGAGCAACAGACGCAAGCCCGCATTCAAGCTGCTATGCAGCGTGAAATTCTTAAACAACAAGGTAATTGAGGGAATACTTATGAAAAACCGTAAAATCAAAACCGAAGGTTCTGCTCCTTCTAAAACACCAAAAGCCGTTCCATACGCAGACATCAAGGGACAAGGTCGCATTCCTTACGGCGAAACTGCCCCTGCCCCGATGGCCGAGTACACCCCTAGTCGGAAGAAGACTCGCGGCACAGGCGCTGCAACTCAGGGCCTTATGTACTGGAGCTGTTAGGCTTATGGCTTTTAGACTGTCAAAACGCAGCCTAGGCAATTTAGACGGGGTTCACCCTGATCTTGTTGCCGTGGTTAAGCGGGCTATTGAATTGACTGCGATAGACTTCGGTTGTATTGCAGGCACTCGAACTCTGGAAGAACAGGAAGAACATGTTCTTGCAGGGCGGTCTCAGACCATGAATTCTATGCACTTACCTCAGGAAGACGGCTATTCTCACGCCGTGGACCTGATGGCTTATGTGGGTAGTGCGGGAGTCTGGGAACTTAACTTGTATGACGACATTGCCGACGCTATGAAGAAAGCTGCCAAGGAATTGGGCGTAGCTGTTAAATGGGGCGCCGCGTGGTCCGAAGGAGATTTACGGACCTACAAAGGGACTTCGGCTGATGCAATGAACGCTTACATAGATATACGACGGTCGCAGGGACGTCGACCTTTTATAGATGCTCCACATTTCGAGAAAATCGCATAATCGCATAGTTTGTCCTAGCCCTTCGTATATAAGTTGTGATAGGATTATATCGGACATTGTTTGATTATATGCGAGAAGTAAATGGACGAACTTTATGTTGCAGAGTCAGTTTTTCGGATTCTGAGAGAACGACGCCAAGGTGTGACAGACCTAATGATATTTGGGAATGTCAAATCTATGGAACAATATCGTGAGCTTATGGGAAACCTAGAAAGCCTTAATCACGTGGAACAGGAATTAAAACGCCTGCTAGATAAACAGGAACAATCTATATGACCGCATCACCCGAAATACCCCGCTTTAAGGAGCCCGAGAAGAAAAGCTCTAGCTCTAGTCGAGACCGAGAATTGTCTCTTGCTGCCTCCGCAGCAAAGCTCCAGGCCCCCGTTGAAGAAGAAGTTGCTAGGCCCACTGTCGATCCTGTGACCGGTGCGGATAACTTAGCTGCGGCTTACGCGGAAAAGCCTCGCCTTAACCCGGATTCTATTGGAAAGACTCTTTTGGACAGAATGCCTAACCCTACGGGCTGGCGCATCTTGATCCTCCCTTATCGTGGTAAAGAGAAGACCACGGGCGGAATCTTCATCCCGACTGAGACCAGCGAGAAGAACCACATCTCCACTCAAGTTGGTTATGTCCTTAAAGTAGGCCCTTTGGCGTACAAAGATACCACTAAATTCCCTTCCGGCGCATGGTGCGAAGAGAAGCAATGGGTAATATTTGCCCGTTATGCAGGCTCTCGCTTTCAAATAGATGGCGGAGAAGTTCGGATTCTTAACGATGACGAAGTTCTTTCAACCATTCTGGACCCCGAAGACATCCATCAACTAAACTAAGGAGAGCACTATGTCAGATGATGACAATTCAATTGAACTAGATGTAAGTGAAGCTTCGGAAGTAGAGATAGACGTTGTCGGCGAGTCCGATAATAACGAAAGCTCTGACGACCAGTTTTCCAAAGCAGAAACGTCCACGCAAAAGCGTATTAGCCGTCTTACTAAGAAGATGCGTGAAGCAGAGAGGCGTGAGCAGGAAGCGGTTAACTACGCCCAAGCTGTTCAGGGTGAGTCTCAAGCCCTTAAAGCACGGATGAATAAGCTGGATACCAGCTATGTAACGGAATACACCAACCGCGTAAACACTCAGATTTCCCAGGCCGAAGCAAATTTAGCCCGTGCAATTGACATGGGTGACAGCAAAGCTACCGTGGAGGCTCAACGAGCACTCACCAGTTTGGCTATCCAGCAGGATCGTGCCAATCAAGCTAAAGCGCAATCTGATCGATCTCAACAGCAAGCCTCTGCCGCACAGCAGCAGGCGGCCGCAGCCCAGCAATACCAGGCTCGTCAGCCGATGCCGGCTCAACAGCCTAAGCGTCCTGACCCTAAGGCAGAGCAATGGGCGTCTCGAAATGAATGGTTTGGTTCGGACGAAGCGATGACGTATGCCGCCTTTGGCATACATAAAAAGCTTGTAGAAGACGAAGGATTTGACCCACAGGGCGAAGACTACTATACTGAGCTAGATCGACGAATCTCCGATAAATTTGGGGGCGTCGCAAAAAACGTCGAAAGACGACCCGCTCAGACGGTGATTGGAGCTTCAAGAGCCCCATCTGCGCGCAGTAGTAGAAAGGTCCGTCTCACCCCGAGCCAAGTCGCAATTGCGAAAAAATTGGGTGTGCCGCTTGAAGAATATGCGAAATACGTGAAGGAGTAACAAGGTATGACTGAACGAAAAAATGCTATTGATGGTTCGGCTATCAACCGTGCTTCCCGCGCTAACCAAACTCGGGACAAACAGGCTGTACGTAAGCCGTGGGCCCCACCGTCTATGCTAGATGCACCACCTGCCCCTGACGGCTTTAAACATCGTTGGATTCGCGCCGAAACGCGTGGCTTTGACGACACGAAGAATGTCAGCGCAAAATTACGGGAAGGTTGGGAGTTGGTCCGAAAGGACGAGTACCCTGACTTTGAATCCCCTACAGTTGAAACAGGTAAGTACCAAGGTGTGTTTGGAGTTGGCGGATTGCTTCTCGCTCGAATTCCAGATGAGACCATTGCCGAGCGGACACACTACTTCAATAGTCGTAGTAAGGACCAAATGGACGCAGTGGATCACGATATGATGAGAGAGAATGCACATTCATCGATGACGATCAGTCGACCTGACCGTCAATCTCGTGTAACTTTTGGCGGCCCTCAAAAATGATATGGGCTGCCCCCTTAGGAGAAAACTAAGATGGCAAATCAAAATACTGCCTATGGTCTTCGACCTATCGGGATAGTTGGCAGCGGCGTTAACTCTACTGGTGTAACCCAGTATGAGATCGCTTCCAACAACACCAATGCTATTTACCAGTTTTCAATCTGTGTACCCACTTCAGCGGGCACTATTGATCAAGCTGGTGATACGGCGGGCGGCACTGTGCCCGCCCTTGGTGTCCTGATGGGCGTTGAATATGTCGATTCGGTTTCTAAGAAACCAGTCTGGATCAGTTATTGGCCCGGTTCGGGTTCTGTAAGCGTAGACACTAACCACCCGGTTAAAGCCTTCGTTGCCGACAACCCTAATCAGTTGTTTAAAGTTTCGTCCGACGCAACTTTGACTGACCGTGCTACGGCACAAGCCGCCGTGTTCGCCAATGCTTCGCTGGGTACTTCAGCTCGCGCTGGCTCTACCGTAGGTAACTCAACCGCTTCATTGGGTGTATCCACCATTGCTACTACGGCTACTCTGCCGTTGCGCATTGTTGGCATTCAGGACGACGCAGGTAACACCGACTTCGCAGCCGCTGGTATCCCGCTTATCGTTCGTTTGAACGCTCACCATAATGCAACTAGCGCACGGTTTGATTCTCAAACTACTGCGACAACAACTGGCATATAAGGAGGTCTACTAAATGGCTATTTCTCGCGCACAATTAGCGAAAGAGCTTGAACCCGGCCTTAATGCCTTGTTCGGCCTAGAATACAACCGTTACGAGAACGAGCATTCTGAAATCTTTGATGAAGAGTCTTCGGACCGAGCATTTGAAGAAGAAGTAATGCTTGGTGGTTTTTCTACTGCACCTGTTAAAAATGAAGGCCAGTCCATCAGTTTTGACGACGCTCAAGAAACTTACACCGCTCGTTACACTCACGAAACAATCGCGTTGGCCTTCTCCATCACTGAAGAAGCCGTGGAAGACAATCTTTACGATCGTCTTGCTTCGCGTTACACCAAGGCTCTGGCCCGCTCTATGGCCCAGACTAAGCAGATCAAAGCAGCGTCTATCCTGAACAATGCGTTCTCGACTGGCACTAATGCGATCGGCGATGGCGCTGCCTTGTGTTCAGCCGCCCACCCATCACTTTCTGGCAATCAAACAAACGTCTTGGCAGTTGCTGCCGACCTCAACGAAACTTCGTTGGAACAGATGTTAATTGATATTGCTGGTTTGACCGATGAGCGTGGCTTGAAGATTGCTGTTCGCGGCATGAAGCTCATTATCCCTAAAGAGCTTCAATTCATCGCAGAGCGAGTTATCAACTCGAACATGCGCTCTGGTACTGCGGACAACGACAACAATGCAATGAAGTCTATGGGAATGCTTCCTGACGGCGCAGTGGTAAACCACTTCTTGACCGACACGGACGCTTTCTTCATTAAGACTGACGCACCTAACGGCTTCAAGCACTTCAACCGTTCGCCTATTAAAACGGCAATGGAAGGTGACTTTGACACCGGTAACATGCGCTTTAAGGCCCGTGAACGTTATTCTTTCGGTGTTTCCGATTGGCGTTCTGTTTACGGCACCCCCGGCGCCGCGTAACCACTCGGTTACTGTGTTGCACTAATAAGGAGGCTTCGGCCTCCTTTTTTCGTGTTCTTGACAAAGACGGCTATATAATGGTATGTTTGCACTTATCGGGAACAAATCCGGTGAATCTGACAGACCCGACTGACGATATGCAGACAGATTCTACCTTAACTCGCATGTGAGGCTTATAGTATGTCCAATACCACTTTCTCTGGTCCAGTTACCTCCAACAACGGCTTTATTGGCGACGTTGTAGGCGCGACCCAAGTCCCAACTTACACGGTAGCAAATGCCGTTTCCGCCGCAGGCATTGCCGGTACTGTTGTTTACGTATCTAACGGTGCTGCTGGCTCAGCCATCTTAGCTTTCTCCGACGGCACAAACTGGAAGCGTTCCGACACTGGCGCCACCATTTCCGCCACCTAAGGAGTAGGTCATGTCACTTATTCCAAAAAACGCCCCTGGCGCCGATGAATTGGCGCTGCGTGGTTTAGATAAAGAAGGTAAGGCTCTTCCGATTGCACCGAAAAGTGTGTCCGCCGTGGAGAAGCCCAAAGCTACTAGGGGTGTCAAATAATGGCAGGTTCTGATTTAAAATCAAAACGCTTGGCCGGTACGGGGTCTGCTGCGGTAGGCCCTGCACGTATTAGGCAGCTACAAGTAAAAACCACGACCGGCTCTCCTCGTCTTGTAATTACGGACGGTGATGGCGGATCGATAGCTATTGACGTGGATTTAAACGCTTCCGACACTCATTCCGTTAACATTCCGGACGAGGGTTTGCGGGTTTCGGACATATACGTGTCCGTGTTCACAGCGTGTACCTCTGTAACCGTTTTTTATAGCTAGGGGTTTAACGATGGCTAATCCTATTAGATCTATAACGCAAGTCGGGGCCACAGAGCCTTTCGGGCTTCAGGTATCTCGTGGCCAAATTATGGGCCACTCGAATGTCTTTAAGTTCGGGTACAACCCTTTAGTCCAAGAGGTTGAAGAGACTGTTTGGGATTTCGGCGGTATTTATGCGTACCCCTCTAGCGCAGTAGCGATGTCTGTTACCAGTGCGGCGGGTGCAACAGACAACGGTGTTCAGGTTCAGGTACAGGGGCTTGATGCGGACTACGCTCCCCTGACGGAAACAGTTACCCTAGCGGGTTCTGGGACAGCCACTACTTCAGGTCTTTTCTTGAGGGTGTTCCGTGCGTTTACCTCAGGGTCTCAAGCACTCACGGGCGCGGCGTCTATTACCAACGGAG
>Ga0099851_1001288_pt1 | contig 10661 bp, 20 predicted proteins | sample CB_VirMetaG_6_FD_78176 | JGI IMG/M metagenome (GOLD analysis project Ga0099851, IMG submission 78176) | Freshwater to marine saline gradient viral communities from Chesapeake Bay - CB_1508_2 Viral MetaG | ecosystem: Environmental > Aquatic > Marine > Coastal | place: USA: Chesapeake Bay... | reverse complement strand
TTGGTCAAATATTTCAGTGTCACCCATAACCGTGCGCGCCGCAGCCTGTGCTTGAGTAAGCTTTTTCTCAAAGTTTTGCCCAAACTCTTGGCGCAACTCCTGCTCACCATTAAACCGAGCCTCTTCTGCACGTTGATTAAGAGCTTCTCGGCCAGCATTTATCTGATCCTGATACAAGCCCGCAATCTCCTGCGCCTGCTTATTAGACAAGCCAATTTCATAAGCCTTGTTTCTAAAAGCAGTGAATGAGCCTTCGTCAAAAACATCCGTTTGCTCTAACTCGTACTGGTTCGGATCTTCGGGAGCACCTAACCGTTGGTAAACGCTTTGCCATTCCTCGGCTGTAGCAGCTTTACCTGGTATAGCAATCTTGTCTGCGCCAATAAGCTTTTGCGCGTTAAGGTGCGTTTTTGCAAAATCATTCAAAGACTCCCACTTGTTAATTAGCGGGTTACTTCTGTACTCTTCTTCAAGGCCATCAAGCCAGCTACCCGTTTGCTCAGGTGCAGCTTGCGTTTGTTCCACTACAGGCTCAGGCGCTACCGACTCAGCTACTACTGCATCCGCGATTTCTTGAGATCCTGTATCTAGGGTTGTCTCTTCGTTCATTTGTTTTCCTGTTCGGGACTGCGTTCTTCGGCCAACATTCTGACGATAGTAAGCACTGCTGCTCGTTGACCCTCTGCAAACGCTGATTGATGTGGATCGCCAGAAACAAAAGTGGTTGTCTCAAAGCTAAAACGCTTTTTGAGATCACCTAAAACCTGCGCGCCATCATCTGTCCCAAAGGTCCGACGATAAGCTAACTTTAATTCCTCTACCTTGTTCATATCTGACCGCGCTCCCTAGCTGTTGAGATCGCTTCTGCCATAGGCGCGGCCTTCTGAGCCTGCTCTGCAAGCATCATTTCCTGCTGTTGCTGCGCTTGCCGGGCCTGAGCCTCGGCACGTTGGCGACGAAGATCTTTTACTTCCGTGTCGCTGCGGATAACGCGCGCAGGAATACCAGTCGTTTCGACCAGGTACTGCACAAGCTTATCATCATCAAGATAATCCATAACAGGAGCAATTTGCTGCATCTGCAACAATACCTCAAAGCCGCGCAACATAGACTGCAAGTCAGTCATCTTTTGCGCTTTAGCCAGCGGAGAAACGTATTCAATGTCAATGTCTTGGCCTTGTAGCTCCTCCGGTGCGGGTGGAAGGAGCCCAGACCGAAGGAGCAGTGCAAAGGATCGAGAGATTAGCGGTTGCAGCAACTCGGCCTGGAGTCTACCGAGAACCGGCCCAAGTAGCCGCATCTTCTCTTCATTCCTCTGCAACACCTCTGTTGCAGTCATGGCAGGGCCATTAGACATCAACAGCTGATCGACATAGAACGCCTGACGAATTGCATTGCGGCGCTGCTCTTCCATGTTTAAGCCAAGAGGATTGTTTGCACCAATCTGCAATGGCTCAAGCCGGTCGCGTGTGCCAGAGCGGTAGAAGTTTAGAGCCCCAGGTGTTGTGCGCACCGGCAGCATAAACCCATCGTCGGGAACCATGAGAGGCGGATCAATCTGTTTCTGAGCAGCACGAATTGTTGTCTCAGACATTTTGTTAAGCATCTTGGTATCAGGCAGCGCGTTCATTGCAGGGCTGCGGCCATACGTTGAAACGCTATCTTTTACAAAGCGAGTGACCATAAACGGAAATTCATCAAACCCGCTTTCGGAAAGAAGCTGTCTAGTGTCTGCCGTATAGTAAATAGAAGCTATAGGCTTGTTCTTTTTGGCTCGACCCTTGGCTTCCAACCGTGGATATGCCGCGTGAACAATAGAATGTTCCTTGTAAGGATCTTTCTCTAGGTCTTTTTTGACCTCAACCGGACAGTTTTCTTCACCAAACTGCATAGCAATGGCCCGCGCAGTCAGTTTAAACTTGCGGTAAACCGTATCAACCCGGCCCTCTGAGTTCTCAGAAATGCAAATTTCAGCAATATGACGCGAAGAAAAACGCAAACCATCGTCTGCGCCCTCGACGTAAAACGCAGCTGTACCAAAAACAACGAGATCATAATACAATTCGTGGATCTCTTGCTGGAAATTAGAGCGATGAAAAGCCTGGTACATTTGATCTATAGAGGTTTCTAACCATTCGTTTGCCGCGTCACTCTGTTGGAGCATGGGGTCACGGAAACGCATAGAAAACCAAGGTGTGCTAGGGCTGGTCAACATGCCATGCAAGCTAGACGCAAGCAACTCAACAGCATGAACAGCTGTACCATCGTACAAAAGCTCTGTTCGCTTGTCTCCCTGGGTGCGCTTTTTGGTAATATCAGCCTTACGAGGCAGCATATAGTCTGCCAACTCTTGCCAATGGCTTTCCCATTGGGATCGCTGTGACTGCAATGTTTTATATCTGCGGTCTAACTGCGTTATCATCGGCAATACTTCAGCCATTACTATGCCATCCCATAACTATTCATTAAACTTTTGCGCTTTTTAGACTTGTTGCCGCCCTCAGTGCGACCAGCCATACGCTGGTTTAGGCGCTCGATCGGATCAACAGACGCAGCTTTATTCATCTTTGCAGGCTGTGACGAGCTTTTGCCCATCACTCCGGCAATGTTTTTTGGCTTTCGGTTCATCATGCGATCAACCCCTGGCCTACAAGGCCGCGCCGTTGACGCAACATAGACACCGCTGCACCACTATCTGATAACAGCCCTTGCGCGCTTGTGAGGATTGTGGACTGCCGGCCCTTTTCATAGAAGCTAATAGCCTCGTCCTCTGCCGGTCCCTGGCTAACTGCACTCGCCGCAGCAGCTGTTGCCGTTCCAGCAGCAGCCGTTCCAGTAGAAGTCGCGGGAGTGTAAACAGTGTTATCAACCGTAGTGTCTGCCGTAGAAGCAACATTGCCCTGAACAGCAACAACATCATTGATTGTTGTATCCGCGCCACCAGTGGGTGCGCTAGTGTTCACCGCCGTTGGATCCGTTGCAACAGTATCAACAACAGGAACATCTGGAACAGCCATCGCTTGAGGTTGCGGCTGGTTCATCATCGAATTAACCGCAACAGCCGTTACTGCACCAACGCCAACGGAAAGAGCCGTGCTAGCGCCAAGCGCCGCAGCCGTAAATCCCGCACCCGCGCCAGCTAAAAGTGGAATAGCTACTGCCATATTCTATCTCCTACGCCGCAAATGGATCGTAATCCATCAAAGCTTGCCTCTGAGGCGCTCTAGTGTCGCCCCTACTCTCTCTAAGACCAACAGCCAGATACCGAAAAGCATCTGCGCAGTGGCTCGACCAATCGTGAACAGGTGACGCCCTAAACGTCCTAGAACGCTCGTTATACGCTCGATGATACTGACGCAACGCCTCAAGAGCATGTTTGCACTTCTCACGATCAAACCATACACGGGGAATAAGAAGTTTAGCCGCATGAAGTCCATCCTCCACCGGCAGCTTTGGCACTACTCTGAAATTCAAACCAAGATCCCAAGCCACTTCTCTTCTACTCTTACCTGATCCCAACTCCCTCACCTCGATGTCGTGAGGCGCGTTGTGATCGCCATACAGATAACGCTTTGTGCTAAGAACCTTGCAATAATGCGGCAGTCCCTCGCCCCTCGCTTCATAGTAATCTATCACATGTATAGCACGACCAACAGTCTGTGTGAAGAAAATTGCTGTAGAGTCCCCAACGCCAAGATCCCACCAGGTGTCAACCTTCACAGAAGGATCATACGGAACATTGCAGATCCGACCTTCCAACTGAGAAGCCTCAAGCTCCTTACCAAAGATAGCGCCAGGAACATTCGCGTTCCAGCTGCACTCAAATTCCTGAGCATACTGATCCGCGCTCATCATCTCCCTAGCAGCTGCTAACTCTTCATCATCTAAGATCCCTGTCTCACTAGCCTTGTACACAGCAGCTAACCAATCATCACTAGCAGCCGCCTGCTCATAATAATCAAAGAAAGCATTGTGACCCTTCGGGGTTCCAACGAAAATACAAAAGCCCTTGTGATCCGAAAGAGCAGGGCGCAAGATCTCTGGAAACACGCTCTCAGGCATGTCAGCAACCTCGTCCATCACACAACCCATAAGATAAATACCACGAAGGCTATCAGGGTTCTCAGCACCCAACAGGCTTATCCTAGCCCCATTAGGCAGATCACACCTCAATTCAGTCTCATGGAACTTAACGCCAGGGATCTTACCAGCAAACTGTTTTATATAATCCCACGCTACATTCTTCGCCTGACGATAGGTGGGGGCCATATAGGCATACCGGGGGCTCGGCTTATCAGACATTAACGCATGGCGAAGAATATGATTGATCGCCCAAACAGTTTTGCCAAACCTACGGTGGCAAACAACAACGCCCCAACGCTTCTCCTGCATCTCGTCGTGCAACGCCAGCTGCAATGGCCTCGGCTGATAAGGGATCTCAATGTGCATTAGTGCCTAACCTCCGGCTCAGGGAAATCAACTATCTCAAGCCTCTCTAGGATCTGCTCGTAAATGTCTATAAGCAACACAGCACTCTCAAGCCGTGAAGCCTCGTCAGAGCCGCCTACAACGCCCTCTCGAAGCACGTTGATATGAGACATGAGGGCTTGGCTATCGTGGTTCATACAGGGCTCTCAGAGTGTGTGAGGGTACTATATGGGCAGGTATTATATATAGGTAGAAAGTGCGGGCGGTTTTGGGGGAGGGTGGGGGGTCGGGATCGCCAGAATTTAACATAATACTGCTGGACCAGGGCCGCGCCAGGCAGATCCTGCAATAATTTAACATAATGCGCATTATGCGTCTTAGCTGTTCCGCTTGATGCGCCGATCGGGCCGTTCGCGCGCGTAGCTCGGACACGCAGGATGTAAGGTCGATCGTTCTTCACCCCGTTCCTCAATGCTTCACCACTTCCTTCTCGCCTGCCTTCATCGCCTGATCTGCTGGTGATACTTCCAGGTCGTTACCTGCCCAGCTGATTGTGAAGCCTGCGTTTTGTGGTTGGTCTTCTTTCTTGTCTCGGATGCCGAAGGGCTGGTTTCGTGCGCTTGTCCATTTGAGCGTGTCTATCTCTAGGCGTCTGCGTTGGACTTCTGCATTGAGTTGTCTTGGGTCTACGTTCTCTGGCAGCGGCGACATTGCTAGACCGTTTAGCTTGTCTGCGTAATACTCTGCTTGGAGTATTCTGCCTTTGCGGTACATCTCCCACATTTCGTCACTGTCCTGCACGGATCGCGTGATTGTGCGATAAGATGGCAGGCTTTCGTCCTTGGCTATTTCGACCAGGGTTTCGCCTTCTGCCAGTCGATCGCAGATCTTCTGCATTATTTGGACTGTGACTTTCTTAGTTGGCATTGTTGCTTCCTAGTAAAAGTGCCCCGCCCGAAGGCGGAGCTAGTTCAGAGGTAACTCGCACAGGTGGAGCAAGTGCAGCTATATTAGTCCAGGTGGGTCACTTAATCAAGCTTGGCTGCATTGTAAGGCCGAAGGCCGTAATTTTTTTTCTTCCCTACCTATTGACAGCATCTGTCAAGGTCATTATATAGGTCTTGTAAGAGGTAACAAAACAAGGAGATCGAGATGGCTAAGATACAAAAAGAAGCTGCTATGTTTGATTTGTTCGACAACGGCAGCGATAGCCAGCCTGGTGAGCGTCAGACTGACATCGAGGATATTATCTTTGAGAAAAGCTTGTTGGGTTTGATTCAAGCCGGTGATGCTGCTGGTCAGCAAGCCTGGAGCGATGCGGCGAAAGCCGGTCAAGTAATGCGGATTTGTTAGGAGGAAAGAACATGGAAAAGCAGATACAAGAATTGATCGACTTTATTAAGGCTGATTACGCAGGCTGGGGCATGTGGACTGACGATAGCATCAAGGAAAAGATGATCGCCAGCTTCAACAGCGGCATAGGTTACAAGGCTGGCAAGAAATACATCAAGATCATGAAGGGCAACGGCGGCACTCCAATGGCTACTGTTTGGGGCTTCATCGTTAATGTTGATGATGATCCCAAGTTCAAGAAAGGCGACATCCTTTACCCTGCTAGTTGGGCAGCGCCAACACGGAACCGGGCGCGTGGCAACATCATCGACGGTAACTTCAAGGGAGTTACATGGACCGGCCCAGCCTACTTGATTTGATTTTGCAGTGCAGCCTTCGGGCTGCATCACTAAGTCAAAAGGAGAAACGAAGTTGGAAGCTAATCAAAACAAAGTTAAGAAGTTTGGTCCTGGCAAATATGGATACGCCCAATGGATCATCGAGTATTTCCCAGAAGAGCAGATCTGGTTGATGTTCCCTCCTGGTCAGAACGGCGCTACTGATGCAGCGCAGACCTTGAAGGGCGCGAAGGCAATGATCGACCAATGGGAGTTTACTGGCTGGTTTCCTGCCAGTGCTACTCATGTCAAAATAGGTCAAGGCCAGATCTTCAAGGTATAACGCAATGCAGTATGAATTAACAAAGTTCGACAACCAATACGGCGTCAAGGTCTTCAAGTGGGACTTTGACAGCGTGGAAGATCTGGAAGAGTTCTTTATCCAGAAGCTAATCGGCAGCCCAGGCATGGCAGGTAAAGCCACCAAGGCGATCGGTAAAGTTCTTTTAATGTGGGAGAAGTAAAATGAAAGAGATCATCGGAGACATCATCGGCGTGTTGTGCCTGTTCGGAATTGGCTACGGGTTGCTGTTCATCCCATTCCTGTTCCAATAATAACCCTACAACATGCCTGAGAGCCACGGAGAGAGCCGCTAGATGCCGCTCTCTCTTTTTTTGCACCCTACATAGCCTAACGAGGTTCCCGTGCTTCTATGCGGCTAATTAAGCGATCGAGGTAATACCGGCACTTTCGCAGATCCTCGACGCCGTTCTTGTTGTGCCAGCGCCAAAGGTACTTGAACGCGGTTTGCCAGCAATGAGCATCATGGAAGTCGATCGGCAGATCAAACTCAACGCTCTCGACCATCGCGGCCATTGCGTCGATGCACTCAATCGAAGAGTTGGCGTAGTGCCTGGGGTGGTCAACGGCATCAAACTTCGGGTTCATAATATTCCTCGATCTTCTGGCAGAACTGAGCCTGCTCCATTGGTGGTAATTGGTCCAGGTGCTTTACAGCCTCAAGAAAGTTTTGATGGCTTAACTTTTTGCGCAGCAGCCTGATAACTTTTTGCATACGAAACGCCAAAGGATCGGCCCGCGCAGCCTTTCCAGCTGCTTTGTATTGCGGTGACATTTTGGTGAGCATCCGCTTTATAGCTATAATGTTATAGTTATTAATAGAGTTATTTACTGCTGTGTTGTTATTAACTGTATCGTTATTAACTTTATAGTTATTAACTATACTGTTATTTCGCCCTGGCGGGCTCTCGTTAGAGTACAGCCGTTTTCGCATCCGTCAACCCCCTTTCTAAAAAAGCTTCTTTCGCTGCGGTTTTGCAGCCCGGATCTTCTCCAGGCTGCGCTCGTAAATGGGACGCCAGCAACTCTCCTGGCTGCTACAGATCACGGTCTTACCATCGCCCAAGATCACCCAGCCGCCCAGGTTGTAGTCGTGCTGACGCCCGCATGTCAGGCATGACACCGGCCGGGGCTTACGCTTTGCCAACGACCGCCCGCCACTTTACGCATGTCTTGCCATACTTTGTCTGGCCGCGATCCTCAGAAATCTTAACCAGGTTCTCATTCTTTAGCTCACTGAGCCGAGGCTGCACAGACACATAGGGGATCTCTAAGGCTTCGGAGATCTGTTCAGTTGTCATTGATTGCGGGACCATGCGCAGGAAGCGCAGCACCTTTGCTCGAACCGTAACCAGATGCTCTGCATTGATAGCCTGGTGGCTGGTCTCTGTTGATTGGTATCCAATACCTTCGCTTGTATAACCCATGATGTTACCTTTCGTTTTTTAGTTATTGCCTTGCCCATAGAGGGCGATTAGTAGGGCTTCCGCCCTGTGTTCATCCTTCTTTCGCTTCAGCTTAGAGGATAAATCTGGGAACCATTGCTGCGCCATGCGCCTCGCAGCGTCCTTGTCTTTCGGCAGGTTCATTGACTTCTTCCAGACCGCAGGCCTGATCGCAGTGTATGGCTTGCCGGATAAAGAAGCCGTGGTCATTATCTGCGCATAGCCGTAGCCTAGCTTGAATACTGAAACGACACCCTGGCGCGGCATGGCCTGTTGGGCCTCGATGTAAATGTGCTTCACACTTTCAACGCTCTCGATGATGTCGAGCAAGGCCCGCACATCAACGCCACCCTCGCTGTACACTGGCAAATCATGCACCTCTGCCCAGCCCTCACTAATCAGCGCAACGCCGCCGGTGCGATACCCGCAGTCGATCCCGATTGTAACGCTACCTGTAGAAATCATTGGGGGACACCTCGCCAAGAGAGCTTTCAGTTATAATACGCATAAACTTGGGCGATGGAATCATCTTGTCTTTGTGATCGCCAGGCAAACACCAGCGCCGCACAACCGTTGCATGGCTTGCGCCTAGTTTCTTTGCCAGCTGAACGTAGCTGAGGTTTTTCTTTTTCCGCCATTCTTCTAACTGCATAAAATTATCCCTTGCATTGTCTGGTCCTGTTAAATATGAATGGACAGAAGATGTCAACACGGAGGTAACGACATGGGGCTAAATAAAGATCTTAGCTGGGCGCACAAAAAGGGTTACTACCATCACAGCAACCCAAGCACCCCAGATTATTACACTTTTTTCCAAAAGGGCGTGTTGCGTCCAGCTAGATCCAAAGCCTTAAAGGTTTTGAGTGGCGAGACAGATGGTGACAAAGGCCAATCCAAGGCGATACTGGACGCGGCTGGACATTACAAAGATTACCTGGGAAAAAGCCAATTTAATGACAATGTAAACATGGCGAGTGGCCGGGCAGTGGAATACTACTGCGATCTCTGCCTGCTCGAAGATGCTTCCCCTAACGAGGCCTACCGCGAGGCGTTGAACGTCTTAACTTCTCTGCAAACCGGCAGCTGGATTGACCAGGATAAAACGGCAGCGCAGATCGAGGGGCGGCAAAAGATCCGCTTCGGTGCAGACGGTAAAGCTCCGCGCAAGAAAGATGAAGTCGCAGAGCGGTGCGAGTTTGAGCTTGTTTGTGAGAACGCCCTGGCTGGGCTGCGGGAAGCAACGGCAGGAGCCAACAAGATCGTTGGACAAACTGAGCTTCGCGGCAACCTTCCAGGCTGTCAACTTCCATACCTGGGTTACGGAGATTACCAGGAGGGAGCCGTGGAACTAAAGACACAGTGGGACACAGCTGTTGACACTGACCAGCCACGATCGAACTCTCTGCCAAAAGCAATCAAGCCGCCGCATCTTATGCAGGTTGCTGGATACTGGCACATCACCGGCAAGATCCCGCGCGTGGTTTACGCCAATCGGATCGGTTACGCAGTGTTTGAGGCAACGATCGAGCAGCTAGAGTATGCGCTGCAAGACATTATCGCCGCGTGTATGCGGCGCGAAAAACTTATGATGGTAACAGAGAACGTGGAGCAGCTGTTAAAACTCTGCGATCCTCAATTCAAAGACAGCTTCGTGTGGCGGGATTTGCACCCAGATGTTATGCGTAGCGCACAGGTTTTAGCAGGGGTAACGAAATGAATGAACTAATCACAGCCATGTCCGAGGTGAACGACCTCAACAGGACGCACGGCGTTGTCCAGAGGGGCGGCAAGAAATACACTGAGGTATTCGTAAGAGTCGAGGCTTTTCGTAAAGCCTTCGGAACATCACTAGGTATAAATACTGAGATCCTGGTGGACGATGGAACGCGCGTTGTTATCAAGGCAACGGTCACAAACGAGACCGGAATGATAATTGGCAGCGGTTTTGCTGAAGAAATACGCGGCCAGGGTAACGTCAATAAAACCTCTGCCCTGGAGAACGGCGAGACATCTGCGATCGGTCGCGCCTTGGCAAGCTTGGGCCTGCATGGTGGAGCATACGCCTCGATCAACGAGCTCGACGCAGTTAATCGCAAGCAACAAGCAATGGCACAGCCGGTGCAGCAACCAGCACCGCAGCCTGCACCGCAAGCCCCTCCGGCCAGTAATGGGCCGCAGAAGTATCTTGCAGACAGAATTGCCGAACTGAAAACCATAACGGTTCTTTCGGATCTCGGTAAATGGGAGGATCACTATAGCATTGGCTTAGATAAATTGTCCCTGGAGCACCCCGAACTATACGAAACACTGAAAACTGAGTTTAACAAAAGGAAGGCTATGCTATGAGCAGACCACAATTAGGAAACAACCGGCTTCAACTTCAAGGCTTCATGCAGAACGGTCAGGCAGTTGATATGACAGCCTCGGCCTGGATCAATGAGCCCAAGGAACGCAAGGGCGATCCGGCAGCGCGCGCTGCAATCGAGCAGATCCATGATATTCTTCTCGAACACCAGCTGACGATCAGCATCTCTGTTGCCGCCAAGCAAGGCGACGAGCCGCGCAACTTTCCAAAGATCGGATCTTGGAACTTGTTTCCGAACCGCAGGCCAGACCAGGCCCAATCCGCGCCACCGCCACAACAGCAGTACCAACCCGCTCCTGCACCGCAGCAGCAATGGCAACAGGAGCCAGCACCGCAACAGCAGTGGCAACCGCAGCAGAACAGCGATCCAAACAACTGGCGGTGATTTGATT
>Ga0099851_1001276_pt1 | contig 10711 bp, 22 predicted proteins | sample CB_VirMetaG_6_FD_78176 | JGI IMG/M metagenome (GOLD analysis project Ga0099851, IMG submission 78176) | Freshwater to marine saline gradient viral communities from Chesapeake Bay - CB_1508_2 Viral MetaG | ecosystem: Environmental > Aquatic > Marine > Coastal | place: USA: Chesapeake Bay... | reverse complement strand
TTTTTTTGGAGAGGTGCCTGAGTGGCCGAAAGGAGCAGTTTGCTAAACTGTCGTACCCCTAAAAGGGTACCCAGGGTTCGAATCCCTGTCTCTCCGCAGATTTTCAAAATTCACAATATTTACTAATTGTGAAAAACAATAATTTCCCACCCTATTTCACCACAGACTATAATATTTCTAACACTTGGGTTAACGGTGTTTGGTATTTAAGAATTTGGTTTAACGGTATTTCAATTGCCGATTGTCTGACAGAAGAAGAGGTTTACGAAAAAATTGAGGAACACAAAAATTCACTCAAAACTCTTGAATACGAATTTTAAGTTCTCCGTTTCCTCTTCCGACTCTATGAAATGTATTTTTGGGGATATGAATAATGTCCCCAACTTTCAAAACTACTGGTAATTGATTATCTAATTGGAACTCCCAACCATCAGATTCAATGATTAAAACCTCACGGTCTTTTTTATCTTTATGCCAAACCAATTCATCTGAATCAACATCAGATTTAAATGTTCTATAAAGATAACCTTGTTCTTCAGTTTGTTGAAATGGGAAACTCATTACCAAAAAGTATTCATGTTGTTACCTAAACCTAACGCTTTTGCGTAACGAGGTAAACGGCAACTCCAATATCCTGGTGAAGTTTTGTCAGTTTTTGATGAACAGTTGTGTCTGTCAGCAAATGCTTTTCTTCTTTTTGGGTCCTTAAATTTTACCGATAATTTTCCACCGCCTGATTTTGCACCGAATGAAACTTTTACGACCTTACCTGTTTTTGGATTACGAGTGTAGACATAGAACTTTTTGGTACCACCTCTTTTTGGTTTATTAAGTTCAACTTTTTTACCTTGGTATTCAGCTTCGTTGATTAATTCATCTTCATTGATAAATGGGACATCTAACCAAACCTCACTACCTTCATATATTGCGGTTTTTCCGATGTCAGTTTTAACCAACCAAATGTCATTTTTTGGTAAATCAATTTCACCATTTTCATATCTAACACGAGCCTCGTTAATTAAATTAAAGAATTCATCCGATAATGGTCTAAAGATATTCTCGGTTAATGACAATCCTTTTTCAATATGATAGTTTAAATTCTCACTAACAATAACACCTTCAGTTAATGTGATTTTATTGTTAATTAATTCCTCTCTTAATACTTTTTTAATTAAATTTTCCATAACTCGTATATGTTATAAATATAAATATTCAGGATATTTATAAATATGATTATTAGAAATGGTTCAAAAGGTAACGAAGTTAAATTGCTTCAAAAATTTCTCGGAATTAAAGATGATGGGATTTTTGGAAAGGGTACAGAAGCCGCAGTTAAAAAATGGCAAAAAGAAAATGGATTATTGGTTGATGGCATTGTGGGTCCTGCCACTTGGAACGCTATGGGTATTATTAGCACTGATAATTCAGAGACTGCGAAATCAACGGAATCAGGAATCTTAATCAACAAAAGTTATTTATCAAAAGATGAATATTCTAAAGGACCAATAAAAGCTGAATATATTTTTATTCACCACACCGCTGGATGGCAAAACCCATATAACGTAATTAAAGATTGGGAAAATGACACAAGAGGTAAAATTGCAACTGAGTTTGTAATTGGTGGTCAATCAATAAGAGGTAATGACAATTCTCAAGACGGTGTGATTGTTCAAGCGTTTCCTCACGGAAATTATGGATGGCACTTGGGAACAGGTAATAATCACATGCACAGAAACTCAGTTGGTATTGAAGTTTGCAACTTTGGTCAATTGGAAGAGGGTGGTTTTCATAGATATGATGCAAAACTTAAGAAAAATGTTTGGATTGCAAGAACACCTGGTAAATTCTATACATATTCAGGTGCTGAAGCAGATGAATCTCAAATTGTTAAGTTAGACCAACCATTTAGGGGTTATCAATACTGGCACAGATACTCAGATGAGTCATTAAAATCATTAAAAGAGTTAATTTACTATATTGGTGATAGGGATAATATTGATGTGACTCAAGGATTACCAAAACTAATCAAAGAGAAGGGTGTTAAGGCGTTTGATTTCTCAGCATCGGCTCTTTCAGGTAAAATTAAAGGTATTTTGAACCACACAAACGTTAGAAAAGATAAAGTTGATATGTTTCCACAAAAAGAATTGATGGACATGTTGGTTTCACTTTGATTTATTCGTATATTTGTCTTCAAATGTTATGAAAATGGTTGAAGAGATGATTAAAGACACCGAATTGAATCGTGATGTTGAAAAGATTTTCAAGGTTATTGAATCTTGTAAAAACGAGAACCACGTCACCAATGCGGTTAAATTTATTGACTTATTTGTTGATAAATGGGGTGAAATCTATGGTAAAAAGTACTTTCAGGAGTATTATCGTCACTTTTTACTACAATTATTGACTTACAAACGAAAATCTATGGATATTTAATGGTATGAGCGAACCATTTGTGTCCTATCGTAGTGAATTTTACCCAGAAATCACTGTTTTTGTCCTTTTTGGGGATTATGAGGGTTATAATGAGATGAAACCCTTATTTGATGACTTAGGATACGCATTTGTTGCTCCTGAACAGAAGTTAATCTTCATTGACGGTGAGAATTTGGTTGAAAATTTGGAAATTGACGCTCTTAAATTCATTGAAGCACACGAAATAACCCATATTATACTAAATCATAAGGGTCCATATTCAGAAATTGAAGAAATTGAGGCTGATATGGGGGCAAAATACCTTTTAGATAAAGGTGGATACTCAAAATCTGTTGAAATTCTACTACAACAGTTTGAAAATCGTCATGGAAAACCATTTGATGAATACGAATATGACGAATTCTTAGAAAAACACAAAATTCCTTTGGAAAAACGATAATTGTTCTTATCTTTGTGGTCTAATATCATAAAGTCATGGGAACAAATTTTTACAGAATACCAAAGTCAAAACAAGTAATGGAGAGACACCAAAAACTCCATGACAGAATTACTCATTTAGATTGGTTTGATGTGGGACAATTAAAAAGTGATTTTCGCACTATTGAAAATCCTGAAGATGAGTGGAGTCCACTTAATCCTTGGGATGAGTTTATGACTGATATGCAAATTCATCTTGGAAAACGAAGTATGGGTTGGAAATTCTGCTGGAATTTCAACAACAACAAGTATTACAGTAATAAAGAGGAACTATTGAAGTTCATTCGTAGTGGTAGGGTTGTTGATGAATACGGTAACTTACAGGACAATGAGGAGTTTATTAAGATGTCTTTGGAGTGGGGTGCTGAAGATGGTTTGATTGTTGATGAAAAATACATGAAAAACAACGAATCTTACCATTTCCTAAATCAGGAAAAGTATTATGACAAAATTATTGATGGTCTAAGGGTTTCCTCTTCAACAGACTTTAGTTAAATTTACAATTATGGACCCAAAGGAAAACAACAACAATTTCATCAACAATTCTGATGTTGGATACGGGTATGATTATTGGGATGGTGACTATAGTGAACCGGAAAATGACCACGAAGTGTCAATTGAGGAGTCTAATGAACTTTCAACTGAAAAAGAAAATCACCCAAATGGGTGATTTTTTTATTTCTTAGGTTTTTTATTGGGTACATAATCCTTTAAAGTTTTTTTGGTATCATCTTCAAAGAATTCTTTTTTGTGTTTAATTGATACAGATACTGGGCCTGTTTTTGTTACAGATAAGTCGTACTTCCAAACTGAAATTGTGTACTTATCCTCATAAGTTCTTTCAAATTTTGTAACTTTATTCATACATTACAAATATACTTAAAAAATATTATATTAATAACACAAAGCCTCATTTTTTTATTTTTAACACTAAATCAAATATTTATTTATTATGATTACTAAAATTAAAGAGCAAATTGTTTCTGAAGTTTTACCAAAATACGAATCTTTCTGCAACAATATTGATTTAGAACTTAGTAATAATTATAGTGATTCTAAATTCGTACATTTTTCACCCACATTGTGTTTGAAGGTATTATCTGTAAATCCTGACCCTGATGAGTTTATGGATTTAAAATATGATATTTACCAAATTATTGAAAAACATACAAATAAGAAAGCTATTTTGGCTAACGAATGGAAACTAAAGAGTAAATATGAACGTTGAAACCGCATTAGAAAGGTATATTGAAAAGAGGGGTTTAAACTCGGTCAAGGAGTTTTATCAATCTAAAGGTTTAAATATAAATCCAAAAGTATTGTCTATTGAAAAAGTAGAAGCTTATGAGGTACCCACGTTTAAATTCCATGTTTCACCAAGTTATATACCATATCAAGCATTTGAAAATGTAATAAAAGATTTTTTCAAAATGATATATCCAAATAAGAGAATTTCTATTATATTTAATGGAACCAGTCATTCGTACTGGCCATAATTTTATATGAAATTCCAAAGACTCAAATTAACTTATGAACGAATACTAAACGGTATTAACAAAGATGAAATATCTGTTTTATTTGGTGTCGGTTCAAAATTAGTTGTTGAGAGTTTAGAATATTCACAAACAAACAAAAAATTCATTGCTCACATCAAAGTCATAACGACAAATATTAATGAGGGTGTTGAGGCGTATACCTCAGGTGGTATTGAAGTTTTAGCGGAAAATGCTTGGAAATTTTTATCAATCAGGAGTGGATTGATTGTCGTTGGTGGTATTGACGTTGTCACCACCTAAATACATATTAACATCCTTAACAAATTGTTCCTTATTTTTAATAATCCACTTGATAATATCTGGTCTTATTTTTGATTTATAATCACCAAATATCATAGATATTTTATCATCATCATCAGTGTTTTTTAAATAATAATCAAACTCATCTTGTGTAACTCTTGGTTTAATAATCTTAAACGTACTACCACTCTTTACTTGTTCAGGAGATAATCTAATATCAAAATCACTTCTACCTGAAGAACCTGATGTTAAAATCATTTCAATCAATTCGTCTTTGTAAAAATAATAATTCAATAAATTATTACCGTCAGTTGTTGTGATGATTAACATATCAAAATCAAACAACTCTTCCAACATTTTTTCCTTAATATCATCAATTTCAGGTGTTGGGGTTCTAAACATTTTTGAAGGTGTCAGGTCTCTTTTCTTTAAAAACTTCTCTAACCTTTGTTTTGTAGCGGGGTCTAATTTCTTATATAAAGAACTATATTTTGTAATTGATGGGTCTAAGTTACTTGTGAATTTTTGTTCAACCTTACCCTCTCTAATTTGATAATCATACGGCATTCCAACTTCACTTAATACACCACCTAACAAACCTGACATAAAACCTTCAGCTGCAAAACCTCTAGATTCTACATTACTAATCAAACGGTTCATAACGTTCTTAAATCTCATTCTATTAATGACATCATCATCAAAGAACTCATCTAAGTTTATATCACCATCTGTAATATTAAAACCTTCACTGCGATTTGATTTTAAAATTCTTTTGATAACCAAATCCATTTCATTACGAGCAAGCGGTATAGGATTGTAAAGATAGTATACATCTTCACCCTCTTGTTTTCTAATTTCCTTAAGGTGTTTAACCTCCGACTCAGTTAATGTTAATCTCACAAAATGTTATTTAACAATAAATACTTTAGTTAAGATTATTGTTCAAATATTCTTTAATTGTTCTATTGATTGTAGAGTCAGAATAATCCTTAAAAGTCTCTTTTAATTGACCATGAATTACCGTTTTTAACCATTTTTTATTCTCCATAATGGGAATATCAGACTCGTGACCATTTGCGTAGGTTAAATGAATTTGATTGTCAAAAATGGAATAATGTCTACGTAAATATATTAAAATTTTATCACTTATTTTGTTTTCTGAGGGGTTGTAATCAACTTGTTGAATATCATCAATCATTTCCATAAATTTTACATTAAAAATATACTATCGTTTTACAATATGTGAATACACATCTATTGAGCATTCTACATTAAAAAACTTAGACAGTAGAGATTCTAACTCTCCAATTTTCACCCTATCAAATTGTGGTATACAATTAATCGTAATATATATACAATCACCGATTTCATTTTCGGTGGTAACATCATATCTTTTAAACTCCACCCAGTCAACAATTTCATAGGTAAAGTCAGGATATAACTTGGATATAAACTTTTTAATCTTATCTTGTCTCAAAATAAAAATTCCCCTACAATGATAGGGGAATTATAATGGTTATGTAAATAGTTTTTATTACATTCTTCTTTTACGAAGTTTAAAAGGTCTTTGATATTTGTCTTTGTACCTATCAAACATTCTTCTACCGTCACTACTTGCCGTACTAATATTCAATTTTTTATCATGTTTTCTTTCAGGTGCGAACCATTTTTGCTTGTCACCATACTTCGCCATTAAATCATCATACGAATCAATTTCTTCCTCATCAAAATCAAAGTCAAAATCACCATCATATTTTCTATCTTCTCTATCGTACCAACCATGTTCATCATCAATACTTAAAAATATGTCATCATACTCTTCGTTCATTTTACCAATCTCATCTTCAAAATCTTCAATGTCCTCAAACTGGTCGTCATCGTACTCATACTCATCTTCATCATCAAACTCATCATCATCGTAATATTCTTCACTACTTTCTGTTCCGTCAAATTTGTCAAAAATATATTCAGAGTAGAAATCGTAATAATAGTCACTTAAATTATCATAAAGCGATGTTCCTTCTTCAATCAAACCTTCTTCAACACCTGAGTCTAACAAATACTTTATATACTCTTTTAAGAATTCAAACTCATCTTCAAAGTCTTCAGGGTTTAACTGTTCGTCAACTGCTGTCTCATATAGTTTCCATAATGAACCGGCAAGTGCTCTTGTTTCATCATTATAGTCTTGTTCTTTAATGACTCTCTTAACAATCTTTTTTAAATCCGATTCTGTTAATTTTAATACTTTCATAATCTTTAATAATTTCCTGTTAAATACACATGAATAACCTGAGGTATTTTAGTACAAATTTCCTCTTGACCTGTGTTGTTATTAACACATGGTATTGATGGTAATGAATTTATATACTTTTTGAGTTCTCTTGGACCTCTTGATAACTTGGCAACGATATAATCTCTACGATATAATCTATCGCTATCGTAGTAATCCTCCTTTAATAATCCTTTAATTAAGGATATTAATTCTGACTCTGTCAAATTAATTTTTTTAGACATACAGTGTTTTTAAGATAAATACTTTATAATTTTGATTTATTTTAATATTTATCAGTAAACTTTAATATTATGCCAGAACCACAAATTTACGAAAATAGAGAGTTCATGATATTCAATGTATCTGAATTAAATCAAATTGATTTTAATCAAGTCTTAGAGACATCTGCAGATACAGTTAGAAAATCTGTTGATGAAACAAAAACATTTGTTAAATGGGATGGTAATACTATTCCATCGTCAATACAATCCTTAACTACAAAAGAAGGTCCTTATACATATACTGAGATATTGGTGATATTGGCCGGTCCTGAGTGGACCGACCCAAATCCTATGGGAATGTAATTATTTTTCAATAATTAATAAGAAAGGTTTGTAGACCAATTTTGGTGATAAAGCATCATACATTTCTTCAGTAAAGAATTGTATATATACTTTATCTTGACTTAATATGTTTTGAACCATATCAGAGTCTGCTGGAAACTTCATATAGAATCCGTCATCTTCTAATACATCAAATTCATCAGGACTGATTTCCTCATTGGCGATGATTTGATTTGCCAAGTTCTTAATTATCAACTTGGTTGTTCTACTTTTTACTTTATCTCTAAAGTAGTGATATGGTGCCGAATCTGGGTCACCAACTCTTTGCATTTCAGGAAAATCAATTGATGACTTTACACCAATAGATAAATCCATACCTGGTTTAAATGGGTTAGGGTAAGCCCAAGTGCTAAACTTAACATTATTTTCATCAATCCATAAATCAGTACTTGTTTTTTCAGAATCACCAAGAATTTGCTCACTGATAGTGTTTAGATACTGTTTTTTTGTTGAAAATTGGTGAAAATTTAATATTCTTTCCCTTTCAGATGTATCAATTTTAAATAATTTTTTCATAACTAAAGATTAGATTATAAAGATAAATATTTATGAATATGATAATATCAGAATCAGAGAAAAAAAGAATTTTAACCATGCATGGTTTATTGACCGAAAAATTCTCAGAAGAGGTATGTGGATTAGATAAATTTAGTGCTGAAAATTTTTGGCAAAAAGTTGCTGATTGTGATATTGAGTTGGAGTCTAGTCAACATGAATATTATTATGACCCAAAAGATTACCGAGATAAATTTTGGGAATTAGTTGGGACAAATGAAAATGAGATAAAATCTTTATTTGATAATGCAAAACAATTTTATACCAACTATTACAATAGTGATGAGGGATATAATAAAATTAAAGATTTGGTCTCAAAGAAACTACAAATCTCAGGAAAAAAATTAGACAAGTACACAAAAAAAGTAATTGAACAGATTGATAATTTTGTAAATAATCTTAAGGTAAGATTTTTTTGGACTGACCCATCTAATGCTCATCAAGGGTTAAAACCAAACATGGAACTATATGAACCTCTTGGAATTATACAGGTATATTTAACTAACATCTTTAAAAATATGAAAAAAGAATATGACCTGTATGATGAATTTTTACATGAAATAGGTCATAGTATTACCAATGTTGCCGTTGAAAAATATTTGGAAGATAATGATGTAATATCAGATATATTACCTTCACCAACAGGTGATGAACCAATTGAAGTCCAATACTCAATGGACCCTGAAGAAAATATTGTGAATCTAAGAAACATTAGAGGACATTTTAACATATCACCAAATGAAACACCAAAAGGTTTTTATGAGAAAATTGACAATGCATTTACAAATGGTGAGATAAAGGTTTCCAATGGTTATACTATTGATGTTAATCAAAATATTATGACAATCACAAAAACAGAAGACAATGATTGGGATAGTAAAGAAACTGGTTTAAAGTTCTTCAACAAAAACAATGAATATATTGATTCTATTAGAAGGATTTTCAGAAGATTGATGGATATTGATACTGAAGATACAAATGTCGCAACAATTGATTTACGAGACATATATGACTTGGATAGACGAATTGTTGGTACACAAAAATCCACATCAAACGTAGCATAAAAAAAGGGGAGTAGCGAATTCCCCTTTCTAAATGTCCCATAACTGGAACGGTCCTAAACCACCTCATTAAGAGGAATATCTTAAAAGTCGCTTGACTTATAAATGGCATTCATTGCTCCGAGTATTTCAATTAAACTTCTAACTGAAGACTCACCACGATTACCAATACTTCTCATCATATTATACGCATCTTTGTTGCTTTCCATTAAGAAATTCATTGTCTTCTGCCATTTTTCAGTATCATTAAAGTCAATATCATTTATGAAGTCCTGAACTTTAGTCTTGATTTCACTAAATTCTTGTGGCTCCATTCTAGTCATCTCATCTTGTTCCTTGATTATTCTGGCGATGATATTTTGTAAATCTTTTTCAGTTAATTTAATCTTTTTCATTTTACACTATTTTGTAGTTTGCTTATAAGTTCAAAGAACTTTTGATTGTTCAGGTCACCACCTGAATATTTCATAAAATTATATTCACCGTCTCTATATATACCGTCTTGGTAATCTTTCATCTCACTACCCAGTTCGTCCATGACAATATTAACCTCATCAGCAAGTGCTTGATAACTATCATAACCTGGTGGGACAAATAATATAAACGAAATTAATGACTCATCATACAATTCAATTTCAACGACATAATTACCACCTTCTTCACTTTTACTTTCTCTGTCGTAGTATTTGACTTTTTTAACACCTCTAAATTTTACACCATTGTCAGAACTAACAAAATTATATTTTTGTTTTAAAACATCAAATAACTTATCACTTGATTGTTCGTTGATTATCTTATTAATCAACTCTATTAATTCAGATTCTGTTAGTTTAAGTTTTCCCATTGTATTACTTATTTGATAATCTACTTCTTATTTCATCAAGTACGTCCATAGCAACATCGGAACCGTGAATTTCAGCAATTTCTTTTATTCTTGGTAGATATATGTTTGCAAAATAATTAACTTTAACTTCTCTTCTTGAGTTTTGCTTGTAATCATTCCCCTTTGAAGGTTGTTCCTCAAAGTCTTCAGTTAACTTTCTAACTATCTTTTTCAAATCATTTTCTGTAAGTCTAATCTTTTTCATACAAGACGTTTAAGTATAAATATATTGTTTTTTGGTAATTTGTTTTAAAATGTTTTTTTTACTATCTTTGACGCATGACACGGGAAGAATTTATTAAGTCAAAGATTTTTAAAGTAATTGATAAACACGTACAAGGTGTTGATACATACCACAACAATGGTTCAATGTGGTTTATCTTTACTGATGATAAGAAATGGGTTATTGAACTCACCAAAGAAGGGACCTTATGGTATAACTTCTATTTTTTTCAGGATTGTTTCAAATACCTGTTTTTGGATGTGGTTGAAAATCAACACTATATCACAGAGTGGGTTGAAGATACCATTCAAAATGGGGTGAGGTACACCGTTAAGTTAGAGGTTTTAGATATTACTCTCGTTGAAGATACCATTCAAAATGG
>Ga0099851_1001273_pt1 | contig 10717 bp, 16 predicted proteins | sample CB_VirMetaG_6_FD_78176 | JGI IMG/M metagenome (GOLD analysis project Ga0099851, IMG submission 78176) | Freshwater to marine saline gradient viral communities from Chesapeake Bay - CB_1508_2 Viral MetaG | ecosystem: Environmental > Aquatic > Marine > Coastal | place: USA: Chesapeake Bay... | reverse complement strand
TTAAATCAAATACAAGCTACATTAGTAGCACCAAAAAATTTAAGAAACTCGTTCGGTAATTACAACTATCGCAGTTGCGAAGGCATACTAGAAGCTTTAAAGCCAATGTTACAAGCACAAGGAATTACTTTACTACTAACGGACGAGGTAAGGGAAGTAGCCGGAGTTGTGTATTGTGAAGCTACGGCAAAGTTAATCTTCGAAGAAGAAGTTATAGAAGTAAAAGCCCAAGCCGGTATTCCTACAGTAAAAAAAGGTATGGACTTATCTCAGATATTTGGGGCTTCTAGTTCTTATGCTAGAAAATATGCTTTAAACGGTATGTTCTTAATAGACGATAATAGAGATGCTGACACGCAAGACAATCGTAAACAAGAAGTATACCCACCACAACCTAAAGTTAAGACAGTAGTACCTACTAGAGAACAAGTAACTAAGTGGAAGGCATTTGCTAAAAGCGGTGGAGATTTAAAGAACATTGTAGAGAAATACAATATCCCGTTAGAAGAATTAAAAGTTTTTTTAAAATAAACCCTAAAAAATTAGGTTTGTAATGTAAAAATTACTTATATTTGTACAGAGTATTAACCGAAGCATTAAAAGTAAGTCTTCAATTAAATTTATAAATTATGGCATTATTAGGAACATTAAAAATTGATTTAAACAAAGTAGACGAAAGCAAAGTCTTTCAAGGTAAAAAAGGTAGATATATCGAAATTACTGTAGCGGTAAACGATGAGTCCGATACTTACGGGAATAATATTTCGGCGTGGAATGGTCAGACAGTTGAGGAGAGAGAAGCTAAGACACCAAAACAATACCTAGCTAATGGTAAAGTATTTTGGACTAACGGAAACGTAGCTATCGGAACTAAAACAGAGGCTTCTGTTGATGATATGATTTAGTAAAGTGTTTTTTATTGTTATTATAAAGGGGTCTAAAAGCCCCTTTTTTTGCGTTGTTAAGTTTTTGTTAGATTTTTATTAGGATATATTAAATATTGTTTGTATCTTTGAACCAAGAAACACATTTACTATGATTGAAATTTTAAATAACGACCGATACATAACTCAAGAAACACTAGAGAAATGCTTTAAACAAGGCGCTTATAGCTATGTGGACAAGGTTATATGTGGTAACGGCTTCAGTACCGCTTTCATAAACAACAAGCCACCAAGAAACAAAGTTAATATAATCATAGCACCGAATAGGGCGGTAGTAACGTCTAAAGAGGAGTCTTACAGAAGAAACCCTACAGAAAACAGAATTAAGTTTTTTTACAAGGACTCAGTTGACACTGATTTTATGGACGCAGAAGTATTAATGTTCGTTGCTGACTCTTTTTTATTAATGAAGGATAGACTATATTGGATTAAGGATAGAATTCACAATGTATTAATAGACGAAGCGCATTCTGTAGAAATTCAATCTAAATTCAGAAATAAATTAGTTGATTTTACTTCGGAGGTAAGAAGGATAATAGGTAGTGAACCGGCTTTAGTATCTGTTACGGCAACTCCTAATTTGTTTACACCGGTTAACATTCGGATTAGAAATAAAATAGTTACGCCAATGACTATTAATTTAACTAACGACTTTCAAAGGTCTATAGAACGAATTAGAGGGTTATTAGATGCGGGCGAAAAGGTTGTAGTAGCAACTAATAACAAGAACGTAATTTACCGCTTAAGAGACGCTAATAATGTGGTCGAAGCAGATTTTACAATAGGAGAAGGTTTATCTAGAAGTTTAGTTGAACTCGTTATAGTAAAAGAGAATAAGGACTCTTACCTAAAAGTAATTAGTTCTAGAGGTTTTGAAGGCTTTGATATTCACGGAAAAGATTTTAACGTAGTTTTCTTTGAGGACAGAAACTCTATAGGAGGGTTCGAAAGCTTTTATATTGCAAACCTATACCAAGCAATTAACCGAGTTCGTGACGGCGCTAAAACTATTGAGTACTGTAGAAAAGAACTTACAAACGCAAAACCTACACCTTTTACTGATATAGACAAAGATATTAAGAAATTTATAACTAGAACTGATATAACTATAAACCAAAAACAGTCTTTATCGCACGACAAAAAATATTATTTAAACCACCCTTACTTAATCTTCACGCAAGAAAACTCTGAGAATTCGCCTAACTATGGAGACTTCTCGGTCAAAGCAAATAAGGAGGCTATAAGACTATATAAGGAGTCTTTAGCTTACGACAAGCCTTTTCCTTCAGAGGAGTTTACAACCTTCTTAAAAGAACGCAAAATAAGCATTAACAACATATGTACGGTGCCTAAAAAATTAAAGGTTATTCGACTAGCTGAAGAAGAAAAGATAGATAGATTAAAAACCAATGAGAAATTTATTACCGGATTAGATTTATTTGGAGATGACTTTTTTATTACACCACAACATAGAGAGAAGGTATCGGAATATTTTAGAGACTTAGCTACATTCGTGAGACGTAAGAATTACACTTTAGAAAGAGGCATATCAGAAAGAGAGTCTATAGCATTAAACTTATTATCTAACCCTTTAGAATTTAACAAGGTTTTAGTAAAATTTACAAAGTTATTCAATGAAAGAAGTATTGCAAAGTACGGTATCAAGGCTTCTAAATATCATAGAGACATATTTGCTAAAAGGTCTGTTTTCACTTTATGTAAGCTTGCTATGTTATTCAGTAATGACACTATAACTATTCCTCGGAAATGGACTGTTAATAGGGACTATAACATTTTAACGGAAATAGGAGTTGCTGAAATTAAATATATAGCCGGTTTGTTTAATGTAGAAGTAACAGAAGTAGATGTTAACTCGGCTTTTATAAGAGTGATTTATGCTTTAAACGGTTTAGAATTACCTTTAGATTTTTACGGTAAGGATAAAAAAAATAAGCTTAAGATAAATATATTACTAAATAGTTTCTTTTATGATGAAACCAAGAAATCTCCTTTAAGGCTTCAGAAGCTTAGGGCTATTAAATCTTTTCAAGCTTACAACTTTGACGAGAAGGTAATTTCTTACTTAATAGATAATTTCTTTATGAATAAAGACAAGGGAAGTTTATTTCATTTTCTTAGTTTTTACGAAAAGAAGCTAGTTGGTATGGTTAAAAAAATAGCTATAGATGAATTCGAGACGGAAGGTTTCGGGAGAAGACACGATAGCTTAATATTGTTTAACAACCAATCAAGCCTAGAAAAACTAAATCACTTAGATTTTTTAAACTCGAAAGGTTGGTTCAAGATTGTAAAAGAAGGAATGACTAGAGAAGAAGAAATAGCGGAATTTGACGAATTTATGAAGACGTTAGACTAAATGTTAAATGTTTCTTAAAATGCCTCTAAATGGTTTTGAGTCCAATTTTGTAACGCCTAAACCTAATGACAGTAAGACTTAGCAAAGAAGTGCGTATATATATAATATAACACAAGGGGAAGGTTGTAAAGAGGTTGTTTAAAAAGTTAATAAAAGATGTTGGTTATAAAGAATAAAAATCGTATATTTGATAAGTGAAAGAAAAGAAAGGTAGTATGACAAAAACAAATATGCTAGAAGAAGTAGCAAGGTTCCACAAGGAGTGGGTTCGAACTATAAACGCACTAGGCGAGAACACCTACGCAGAAGATATTGTACAAGAGATGTACTTAAAAATTCACAAATACACTAATCCGGAAACTATATTTAACAAAAAGGGAGAACTTAGAAAAGGCTATATATTCTTTGTACTTAAAACTATTTTGCACGATTACAGAAAAGCAAAAGCAAAGATTAATAAAGTAGGTCTCGAGGCTTTGTATAATGTTTCAGAAGACGAGGACACTTATACAGAAGAATTTCAAGAGTTTTGTATTAAACTAGACGAGGAGGTAAAGAATTGGCATTGGTACGATAGGGATTTATTCACTTTATACAAGTCGGAATATAAAAGAGAACTAAGCCTAAGAAAAATAGCAAAGGGAACCGGCATAAGTTGGGTTTCGATACATAACACTATTAAGATATGCAAAGACAAGGTTAGAGACAATCTTAGAGACGATTGGGACGAACTAAATATTAATAACTAAAATTCATAAAATGGCAAAGCAAAGAAAAAGAGTAAACGTTAAACAGACCACCGGACTTGGGGACGTAGTGGAAAAGGTAACAAAGGCAACGGGCATTAAAAAAGTAGTGGACGCGGTAAGTGAAAAACTAGGGGTAAATTGTGGTTGTGATGAAAGAAAAGAAAGATTAAACAAAACTAGGTTTTTTGCGAAGTACAATCCGGAATGCGTAGACGAGGACGAGTATAAGATTTTTAAAGACTTCTTAGAAAACACGCCTTACATACTTACTAACGAATATCAAGTTAAGATACTAGAACCTTATAACAGAATATTCCACTTGAAGCAAAAGCCGACGGGTTGCGGGTCTTGTTGGGAAGGAATAAAAAAACATATTAAAACCTTAATAGAAGCTTATGACCGAGAACAGTTTATATAATTATATGAAAGAAGAACATTTTCCCGATTTAGTTATGAGTCGGGGAAAGCTTAGCCGTTGGGACTGTTACAGTCCGGAGTATAGGTACCGACTAGAATTGAAGTGCAGACGGAAGCACTACGACACTTTAATACTAGAACGGTCTAAGTTTGAAGCAATGGTAAAAGAGTGCCGGAGGCATTCGGACGTTCCTTTATACGTTAACTCAACACCTAAAGGAATATATGCTTTTGACTTAAGTTTGGTAGAACCGGTTTGGTTTATGAAACGTTTACCTTCAACAACTGATTGGAAAGGGTCTTGGGTAGAAAAAGAGGTAACGATGTTAAGTATAAAAGACTCAAAAGTTTTAAAGATATTCTTGGATATATAAACAAAAAAACTAAAATAAGATAATGAGAAAAAAGAAATTAACACAAGAAGAACGAATTAAAAGATTAGAGAAGGTAAGTTCTAGCAACTACTTTAAAATGGCGGGACTAGAAAAGAACCTAGCCGGACTAATCAGAGAACTAAAAGAAATTGATAAAAAAACTACAGATGAAGAAGAATAATAAAATTATGTTTACTAGGAAGCATTTAGAACACTTGAACGCATTTCATTTATTCGGAAAACTAAGAGTCTTAGTATCTAGTGATGAAGTAGACATTGAGGAGTTCGAATATATAGGAGGCTTAGAACAATGTACTAATTATGCAATTAAGAAAGCAATAAAACACAATGTAGACTCTTACATAAACGGGTCTCTAGTTACGTTTGAAGACAACGAGGGAAGAAGTAAGGCAATAGCGCAGAACGGAAACGAGGGAACGCACTACGATAACAATGCTTTTATTAAAGATATTCTAGAAGGCGAAGACACCAAACAAGACAAAGTTTTGGAAAGAAAGAACACGCCTATTTATTCCGGATTTATCAAGTATTTTCCTACGGCAATAGCTGAAGTGTCAAGGGCTTCTTTGATAGCTAACTCGCAACATAATTACGGCAAGCATTTACATTGGGATATGGACAAAAGTACTGACGAACTAGACGCTTTAATGCGCCACCTAACAGACTACGCAAGGGGAGAAGAACTAGACGATGACGGTATAATGCACTTGACGAAATGCGCTTGGCGTACAATGGCTATGTTAGAAAGAGTATTAACTAATAAAGTAAAATAAAATGAGAAAATTTTTAGCGATATTAAGTTGGGTTTTTAGAATGAGTAAGAACGTGTTCGGTTTTGTAACGGCACCATTTATAATGCCTTTAGTGTATTTATATCTAGGAGGCAAGGACGGACAAATTAAAAGAAGTAATTTGCTTTGGTATTATTACGATGACGAAGATGGGTTTTTTGGTACGGATTGGTTTAGGGTAGATAAAGGCTACGACTTAGCGACTAAGTGGAACCGTTTTAGATGCGCTTATCATTGGCTAGCTTTAAGGAACCCGGCTTGGAACTTACATACTACGGTAAAAGCACCGGTAGGAAAAGTTAACATAGTTTCAATAGAAGGGGACTTATGGCAAGACTTTAAGAGAGTTGACTTAATGGAGTTTGCTAGTTTAAAATACGTAAACAATGTAGGTACTTACACCGATAATCTAGGCGAGTATTTAAGTATAAAGTATTCTAAGATAGGTTGGACTAATGTTTGGTATGAGGTAAACGGAAAGCTTTATTTTAGGAGAAGTTTCGCAAATAGAAGGCGAGGCTACTTAATAGAATTCCACATAGGAACTTCAGACCACCGAGAAGTATTACGATTAAAAATAAGAAAAGAAAAAAAAGTTTATGAATTATTAGATTTATAAATATATTTATTGTATCTTTGTATAGGGGTTAAATTCTTAGCCCCTTTTTAAAATCCGGAATATGAAAATAATAACAACTTTAGACGGGAAGGAGTGGAATAAGAAAGATTTAATTTCGCAAATGGACTCGGACGAATTTTACTACGGTTATCTAGGCAAAAACTGTTTAAGTTCTTCAGCAATTAAGCAAATGTATAAGCAAGGGACTTGGGGCTACGAACCGGTAAAAGAGAATTCAGCTTTAAGAGACGGGCGTTTAATACACTTAATGACGTTGGAACCACATAGAATAAAGGACTACATATTTGCGGGCGGTACGAGGGCTTCTAGAACGTATAAGAACCTTATAGAACAAATGCCGGCAGAACTTATTTACACGGTTGCGGAACACAATCGTTGTATGAAGGTAGCGGACTCGGTAAGGGCGGACTTTGAGTCTTTCGAAATAATGCACGGGTCGTATTTTGAAATCCCCGAAATAAAAATGATTGAAGGTTTACCGGTAAGAGGTAAGGCGGATATATTAGGAACCAATTTTCTTGCAGATTTAAAAACTACTTCAGATATTAACAAGACGGACGAAGCGGTACTACATTGGTCTTATGACATACAAGGGGCTTTATATTGTGATTTATTCGGTATTGATAGATTTATTATTATATGGGTCGACAAGAAGACTCTAGAAGTAAAAGTACAAGAGTTTACACCGAGACAACTAGAAGAAGGTAGAGAGAAGTATTTAGAATGTTTATATAAATATAAAAAATAAAATGAATTTAGATAGTATATTGAGAAAAGAGTCCTTACATTTGTCTCACATTGACAACGAGGCTAAAAGATTATCGTTTGTTCAGGGAGTATGTTTCTTACAAGAGGAACACGACTTAGCTACTGTAGCTGATTTAGTTACGACTTTAATGGATAGGGAACAAATGGACGAAGCGGAAGGTTTAATAGAAGCCTTAAACTTTTATCGCAACCTTATGCAAGCCGTTGGAATGGTAGCGCAAGTAGAAAACCATAAGGACTTTGGTAAACTAAAACTAATGAAGTCTACGGAAAAATCAATAAGAAAATATTATAACTTAAATAAATAGTGAAAACAAATATAATACCTTTTAAAATCAAAAATCTAATGAAAGACGTAAACTACTTAAAAGAATTAAGAAAAGAAATATCAGACTCAACGGGAATAGATATTTCAAAGAAAAGCAAAAGGCAAGCTTCTGTAGACTTAAGGGCTATCTATTGCAGAATAGCGCTAGACAATACGAACCTATCGGATTTAGAAATAGCGACAACTATTAAAAGAAGCCGGACTATGGTACTTTATTACGGTAACGAGGTTTTCCCACAAGTAGAAAGAACTAATAAAAAAGTTTTTGATATTTATTTATGTTTAGCGGAAGGGGTTTCTTTAAAGGATTTTCACAAAATAAAACATATTAACACGAAGCAAAGGTTAAAAGAACTTGAAGCGCAACTAGAAACTATAAAACAACTAAATGAGTCTTCGGTTATAGACTTGAGAACTTATATTAAAAATCTGTAGTAAGCGGGGAGGTACTAGCATTAAGCCCATTAAAAGGGTTTAGTGTTGGTATATCCTTACTACACCCGTATGGATATAAAATCGCTTATTTACAGCAAAAATATTATATTTGTCGTAAATAAACAACAAAATGAATTCTAAGAAAGGTATGATTGTTAGAATGAAAAGAAAATATGGTAAATTTGATAGAAAGATAATTGAATTAATAAAATAATGGAAGAACTAGCATAAGACAAGAAAAAGATACTTAGTGTTGGTATATACTAACAAAACATTTAAAGATATTTTCTGTTTTTATATTATGAATAATCAATTCCAAATCAAATAGATATGAAGAAAGTAGAGGAGACGTCTGTAGAGGTAGTTAAGAGTAAGCGAGGAGGCTTTAGAGTAGGTGCGGGACGTAAGACAAAGGGAGACGAACAAAAGGCAGTAGAGAAGCTTACAAGCATTATCGGAGATGACTTAGTTGTAGGAAAACTTAAGACACTAATAGAGAAGGGAGATTTTAGGGCAATACAATTATACTTTAATTATAGATACGGCAAACCTAAAGAGGACGTAACGGTTAACTCAGAAGGCTTTAGTATTGATTTTAAAAGCTTATTCAGGTAGTATGTTGAATGCACCAAAACTAAACGACAAGTACCTAGTATTTGATTCCTTAAGCCGTTACTTTATTGTTACGGGTGGACGTGGAAGCGGTAAGAGTTTTAGTATAGCTTTGATTTTACTACTACTTACATTCGAAAAAGGACATAGGATTTTGTTTACAAGGTTTACGCTTAAGAGTGCGGGTCTATCTATTATTCCGGAGTTTCTAGAAAAGATAGATTTGTTACAATTAGCGGACAAATTCAAAGTTACTAAAGACGAAATAGTAAACTTAGAAACGGGTTCAGCAATTCTTTTTAGAGGTATCAAAACAAGTTCCGGAGACCAAACCGCAAACCTTAAATCGTTGCAAGGGATAACTACCTTTGTTTTAGATGAAGGCGAGGAATTAACAGAAGAAGAAATATTCGATAAGATAGACTTAAGTGTAAGAGTTAAGGGAATGGACAACCGAGTGATTGTTCTAATGAACCCCGCAACTAAAGAACATTTTATCTATAAGAAATTCTTTGAAAGAATAGGAGTACAAGACGGGCTAAACCAAACGCTAGGAGACACTACGTATATTCACACCACTTATCTAGACAACATAGAAAACTTATCTAAATCGTTTCTTAAGACGGTCGAGGATATGAAACATAGAAGACCGGAGAAGTATAAGCACCAAATTTTAGGCGGTTGGTTAAGTAAAGAGGAAGGCGTAATTTTTGACAACTATACGCTAGGAGAATTTAAAGAGGTGGCACCTTCAGTTTACGGGCAAGACTACGGATTTAGCGCAGACCCAACAACATTAGTTAGAACAAGTATAGACCGAGATAAAAAGATTATATATTTAAAAGAGGAATTATACGCACAAGGTTTAACTACATCAGAAATTTACGAGATTAACAACAAGGTAGCCGGAGATAGTTTAATAATTGGAGACTCAGCAGAACCTAGACTCATTTCAGAACTTGAAGAACTAGGACTAAATATAGAAGGCGCTATAAAAGGGGCGGACTCTATCAAGTACGGTATTGCGGTATTGTTAGACTATGATTTAGTAATAGACCCTAGTAGTTTAAACCTAATAAAAGAACTTAATAATTACGTATGGCTTAAAAAGAAAGAGGTTCCTTGCGACTCTTTTAACCATATTTTGGATGGGGCGCGTTACGCCGTTACCTACCAACTACAGAATGAAAGCAAAGGGGAATATTATATTTATTAAAAAAAATTAGGTAGAACCAAATAAAAAGTTTATCTTTACACTATAATAAAAAACACAATACAATGGAACTACCTAGAAAAAGAACGGATTTAGCAAAGATATTCGGGATTAAAAAAAGTATATTTAATTACGATAATGCTACTAAAGACGGGTGTTTATTTGGATATAATATTTGTGCTACTTACATAAAATCTAAAAAAGATTTGTTCAATATGTTTTCAGAAATACAAGAATTAGCATCTAAAAAAGGTTATAAAATCAAAATAGATACTTCTTTTGGTAAAAATGGTTTTTCTTTTACGAAAGGTTGGCAATATGGACGAAGTGAATATACAATATATTTTAGAGATGAAAAGATATAATTTATTAAAAAAAGTTTGGTAGTATCAAAAAAAGGTTTATCTTTACAGAGTAGAAATTAATCTACGGTTAAATTTTAAAATTATGACAACTTCAAGATTTGAAAAAACTAACAAAGATTTAACAATACAAGCTAATATTCTTTATAATAAATATTTATCTAATATGGAAAGAAATAACACAGAATTAGCGAATAAATTTCTAATAGCTTATAAAGCTACTTTAGGATTAATAAACTAAAAAAAACTAACGGGGGTGTAAAAACCCCTATATTAAATCTTAACATTATGGCTTACAGATACGATTACAGAAACGATTACAAACAGATGGGACTAGAGGAATTAAAAAATTCTTTAGAGAATGAAAAACAAAACTTGTTAAATTGGATTGGCTTGAACGACACAGAGTCTAAAAAATATTTAAAAAGAGTCTGTTATTTAGAAGTTAAAATTAAAAACTACAAACATTAACATTATGACCCACGTACAAAAAATTATTAGTAAGCTACCTTTAATTGACCTAAACGGCTTAGAATGGACTATAGACTCACAAGCTACTTTTATACAGTCGCACTTATTCGAGGTACAATGCGGAAGCTACACACTAGTGGTAGACGCTTATTTAGAAATGATTGATGAAAGAATTTATATAGTCCCTACTTGGATTAGTGTATTAGAGAACAACG
>Ga0099851_1001270_pt1 | contig 10723 bp, 4 predicted proteins | sample CB_VirMetaG_6_FD_78176 | JGI IMG/M metagenome (GOLD analysis project Ga0099851, IMG submission 78176) | Freshwater to marine saline gradient viral communities from Chesapeake Bay - CB_1508_2 Viral MetaG | ecosystem: Environmental > Aquatic > Marine > Coastal | place: USA: Chesapeake Bay... | reverse complement strand
TTTACCTGCTGCAAATCCTTCTTTAGTTTGTAATGTTGCAACAGGTTTTATTCCTAAAGTATCTCCTTCTTTTACTAATGGTATTATTTCGTACTCTATGTAAGTTTGTCCACCAGTACCTGTTGCACCTGAACCAAATGCTTTTATACCATTATCTATAAATGTTTGTATGTTGTCATTAAAAAATCTTTTGCCACCTGTTTCATACCCCATAGCAATCATAGCTTTATCATTATTAACTAATTGTCGCCAATTTTGATTTGTATATTCTTCTGGTATATTTAACGCACTTACTAATTCAGGATAATTTTTAACAAACATATCTGTAGGAAGTATTTCATTTGGTTTTATTTGTGTTACAAACTTATAATTTTTTCTTCCTGATGATTGATATTTATGAGAATACATTGGGTTAGGTGAAAAGTAACTTTGTTGTCCAAGTCCAACACTGCCTTTATCTTTTGCTAAAGGTCTAAAATCAGAATCAATAATTCTACTTGGGTCATCAGTAGCCCTATATAAAATAATATTACCATTTTCATCTATTGGTATTGTTACATCTCTACCAAAACTATCTTGGGTAATCACTACATCATCTACTACATTTGTAGGTGTGTCTGCCCAATTACCTTCTTTTTTTAATGCTTGTTCATACTCTTTTTCGGTTAAAATATTATCATCATATAATTTTTTAATTTTTTCTTCTTCTGTTAATTCTTCAGGTGATGGTTCTAATTGTTTTACTAAATCATTAAACTTAGAATCATCACTTATTCTTGGGTCATCTGCATCTAATTCATTACCCCAAAAATCTTTGTATGTTACATTACCATCTACATCTGTATATTTAATTACCATCTTTTCTTTTATCTCTGGTAACCAATCGCCTTCAGGAGTAAATCCCATTCTTTCCATATTTCTATTATGATTTTCTTCTAAATATGCTTCGTATGAACCACCAGGAAATAAATTATTTATATGTCTAATTATTAAATCTCTATTTTGTGTTCTTTGATATGCCTTTTTAAAAAAATCTTTAAATTTTAATTTTTTTAAAAAACCATCTGTTACAGCACCATTAATTATTTTTGACCATACTTCTAATCTTACTGTTGGTCCTTGTTCAGAAGCACCTTTTAATGCATACTCTGCCATATAATGACTAGGTGGTGCATCAAGAATATCATCTGTTTTCATATCGTATATACCTGATGGTGTTCTTCTTGTAACAAGTGTCATATACTCTACAAAATCATCTGTGTAATATTCGTTCCTTATATTTTCTTTGTATATTAAATAAGGAGATAATCTTTTATCTTCTGGTATAAAATCATAAACATCTACTTCTGTATAGTGTAAATCATTTTCATCCATGTAATCCATGATTTTGCTAAACTCTGTATCTTCAATAATTTGTAATTCATCATCACCATAACCCATTTGCCTTCCACCAATATAATTCCATAAAAATCTACTATCTATTGGTTCATCATATCCTTTATTAAATTCAGCAATAGATTTTTCTAATTCTTGAAATTCTAGTTCTGCTTCTAATGATGATATGTCATCAGGAATAGGTATGTTATCCTCTTCCATTTATCCTCCTAATAAATCTAAAGCATCTAATAATGTTTGTCGTACTGTATTTCTCTGTACTTGATTAACATCTTGTTTAGCTAATGGAGTTAATCCTAATTCTTGTCTTTGTTTGTTAACTTGTTTTTCTAACATCTCTATACCAATTTTGTAACCATCTGCAATGTTTAATGGAATTTCATCTTGTGGTAATGAACTTTTCAATCTATTAATTCTTGTGTCATATTGTGCCTGTTCAAAAGTAGGTGCTTGTTGTGGTACTTGTGATTGATATTGTAAATTTCTTTTTGGTTGACTTGGTTGTTCTACATCTGGAACAGTACCATTTGTAATAGTCATATCTTCCTCCATACCTTCTGTAGGGTCAAATGTCTCACTTGGTACTGGTATTCCTCTATCTGGTTCATTATAAAAAGATTGTACTTCATCACTTATTTTTGTTTTTAATGATTGTGCATCTTCATTATTTAAATTATTAAATTTAGATACTGTCATTGGGTACATAGAATCTACTGCAACTTTAAAATCATTTGTATTTTTATCTTTCATTTTTTGTTCAAGCATATATTTAAAAACTAAAGCATTAGCATCTAAATCTGCTTGATTTTTAAACCAATTAACTACAAATTCTTTTTGGTCCTTTGTAAAGTTTAAAAACTTTTTTGGTCTTCTGTTAATGCTTTATTTTCTATTAAAACTTTCTTTTGTTCCTCTGTCATTCCAGGAACTTCTACACCTAATTCATTCATTGCTTTATATATACCAGGTGCCATAGAATTTACATTAGCTTGGAATATACCCCATGATGGAGATAACTTATCTAACGCATCTCTAGTAAAAGGTGTTCCTTCTACTCTTGACTCATACCCTGCTATAGGAACAACATACTCAATAATTTCTTGTGATATTCCTATGTTTTGTAAAGCTACAATAACTTCTGCTGTTGAAAATGCCTGTTCATCCATACTTATCTCCTAGGTGCTCTTTGATTTTGTACTGACTGTAAACCTGCTAGGTTTCTCTGTATTCTATAAAAAGTATCATCTTCTGTTTGTGCTTCTTGTGCTAATGCTTCTCTAGGTGCAAACACTTCATCCAATACTTCTTCTGCACCCTCTGCTAATATTTCTTCATCTGGAACTTCTGCTTCTGTTCCTGGTATCAATGTTGTTTGACCTGTTGTTTCATCATAGGATAACTGGTCAGGTATAGCAGGTGCTAATGCACTTATGTCAGTTTTAAATTCTGCTACTGGTCCTGCTGTTAATTTCTGTACAATAAAATTCTTTTCATAATCAGATAATGGTTTACCTTTTCTAGCTTCAGCACCTGCTAGTATCTCATCAACATAATCATTTAATACTTGTTCATTAAATTCATACTTGCCTGTTCTAGCTGCTTGATTAGCTTTTGCATAGCTACCCATCATCTTTACTGCTGCTATCCAAGATACCTTACCATTGTTATTCATAGAAAAATCCATAGCTAACTTCAAACCTTTAGCTGTTTCATTATCTAATAAAGTTCCATAAGTTTTGTTTAAGTTTATTAATCCTGCATCTGCCATTAAGTTTTTTGCTTCTATTCTCATACCTACAGGTAAAGAGTTAAATTGTATTGTTATATCTTTCTGATAATAAATATTCTTAAATGCTTCACCTGAACCAAAGATTGCTCTTCTTTCTTCTTGATATAAATCAGATGTTAAAAATATTTCAGCAGGTATTTCTTTTACTTTAGGCAGTCCTGTTTGTGGGTCAGTAATTACATTACCTTCATCATCTTTTTCTTTTACTTCATAAACTTTTTGGAAATTTGTACCAAGTGGTTTGTTTGGGTCTGATACTTGTTGTTGTAGTAAATCTAAATAAAACTGTGTTGCAGAATCTCCACTAGGTAAAATTTTATCATCTTCTCCAAGAACTTCATCTACTATATCTCCTGGTCCTTTTGTTTCTTTTAATTCTTTATCTGGCATAAGAAAATTAACCACTACTCTTCAACTCCAAATCTATCTATTTCGTTCACAAGTACTTCATCAAATACTACCATAAATAATGGGTATTTATCTATAATCTCATAACCTTTGGTGTATAATGCAAGTCTTACATCTTGTGCTTTAGCTGATGAGCTTGTTGTAATCCAGTTCATTGCACCTTTATCATCTGGATAACCTTCACTTGTTTTAACTGCATTTATTGCTGCTTGTCTTTCTGCAAAGTATTCTTGTAAATACTGTGTTAATTCAAACTGTTCCATCTCACTATCTTGTGCTGCTCTTAGAAGAAAATCTACCATTATAGTGTTATCTATTCTCTCTGCAGTTTCTCCACCTAGTAATAAGTTATATGCTTCTGAATCACCCATTGCTGCAGGGAACATCTTACGAACTGCTGCATCTATTCTTGCATTCTCTGCTTTTATAATTGCATCATCTGTTAATCCTGTAGATTCTAAACTTGTTAACTTATCATCCTTCATTGCTCTTTGTACGATTGATGCTAAGTATGTTTGTACATCTAATAAAAATTGTTCTTCTGTCTTAGGCGTAACTAATCCTAATGATTTAATGCTTTGATAACCACTAAAGTCTATAACTCCTTCATCTAAGTTCTTAGAGAAATATGTAAATACTGGACCATATTTTTTAGCTAGTTCTGGATGAGATAATACAAAGTCATACTCTTCAGTTGTTCTAGCTATTCTACCTGCTTGTTGTACAGTCTTACCTTTAACTTGCATACCTGCAGAAGTAAACTGTGTCTGTAAATCATACTTATCTAGTCCTAATAATCTTACTACTTCCATAAGTGCGTAATAATCACCTTGGCTAGGACCTAATATGGATGACCATTGTTTTCTCATATCCTGGTAGAAACCATGTATAGCAGCTAACTCAACCATATTGTTATAGAATATTCCTGCTTCATATCCTTCTTTGTCGTACCATTCTTCAAAGTTTGTTTGATTACCTTCTATCTTGTAAAGAACATTTAATTTAGGTGCGAATGGACTAATAAATCTATCCCATGCTTGTAATAAATATATGTTATCTCTTATTACTGCAGCTTTAGCTTGTAGTGCTTCTGTATCACTAGCTAACTCTGGATGTAATTGTGCAGCAATTTGTAGTGCTCTAGTGGTAGATAATAAGTAAATATCTTCATCTATACCTTCTAAACCTATATTGTCTGCAATAGCATTAAACCAATTTTTTGCTACTGAAGGTATTGCCATCTCAATAAACTCACCTGGTATATCTTTTAAGTCATATTGGTCTTCTGTAAAAGGTAATTGATAACCTGCCATTAAGAAATTCTCTACTGCTTTTTTAGCTCTTGGTTTATCTTTTAATAAAATACCAAGTGGTATTGTAGAACCTAATCCTAAAGAAGGTGCAAACCCATTACCACCAACACCTAATGCACCTAATGGCATAGACCTTTTTATATATACTCTTGAATCTTCATCTGATACATCTTCTGTGTATAATCCATTACCATCAGATTTGTTATATGCTTGTAATGGTGTACCTTCTGTAGGTATAAATAAATAACTATCGCCAAATCTATCTTTCATAATGACATTATTTTCTACACCTTTTCTATAGCCCTGTGCAATTTGATAAGGTGCTTTAGGATTATTAGCACTTAATAAAGCATATCTACCTGTGTACTCACGCCATGCTTCAAAGAATGTAAAGAATGTTCTATATGCTTGTGCAAAGTAACCTCTATCAGTCAAGTTGTATAGCAGATTAGTCATAGCTTCCATTGCCAACTCTACTGACCTTTGATGTATGTCTTCAAAACTCATGTTTCTTCTAATGTTTGCTCTAACATCATTCATATCTAATACTTGTGTGTAACTCCACTCATTTAGATTTTGCATAATGCTGTTCTTTGCAGGATTAAATACTTCTAATGTTTTTTCTTTTCTGTTAAATATTCCCTTAATGTTCATTTTCTCAAATATTTTATTAGCATTAAGTGCTCTCTCTGCTATTTCAACACCTTGTCTGCTCTTTAAATAACCAGGATTTCTTACGATAGTTTCATCACCAAATATTTTCTTTTGTGTATCTGTTAATAATTTAGAACCTTGTGTTCTTAACCAGTTATAAGTTGCTGCATTGTTTATAATTTCGTTTGTATCATCATATCTAAATACTGTATCAACAATCTCATCACCTTCTTTAATTAAATATGTTTCTCCAAAAGATATTTGGTCTCCTGCTAATCCTAAATATTTAACTCTGCTGTAAGCATCTTTACTTGCTTTAACGCTAGTATCTTTTACACCTCTATTAATTTTTACTGATACATCTAAGTGGAATTGATTTCTTGCAGGGTCAAACCAACCTCCTAGTACATGGTCTGTCTTCCTAAGTAAATCTTGATTTTCTCTTATAAAAAATTCTATTACTTCTTTTGTTATAGAATCTTTTCCTGACTTAACTAAACTTCTAGTTTTATATGGTGATACAAATAATGCTGCTTCTTTACCCCATAATTCAGGATTACCTAAATCTATACTGAATCCATTTTTGTTATTCTGTACAAATTCATAGACATCATCAATTAATTGTTCTTGGTTTTTATCCCACATTCTTTTTGGTATAGCAATACCAATCTTTTTCTTTAATATTCTCTCTATAGTTGTGTTACCTACATCATGTGTATCAATGTTTGTATATCTACCAGGAGTTGTTTTTTTCTTAACTGTATTTTGAAATTTAATTTTTAGTGTATCTAAGTTTGTATATTTGTTATTTAAACCTAATACATTTTCTAATCCTGTTTTGTTAGCACCTGGTGTAGATAAATATTCAATAGCTTCTTTTACAATAAGGTCAATATCATCTGCACCATAACCACTATCTAATGTATTTTGCAACACATCTTTAACTATCTTGTTATCAAAGAAATTGCCATTATAAATAACTTCATTCTTTGTAAAGTTAGCTACATAAGTACCAACTTTAGAATCATCAAATCCTAATCTACCTTCTGCAATTTTATTAGATGCACCATACACAGCACTCTCTGCTTCTTGTATGTCTGTAGTAAATTTAATACTGTCTGCATTTCTTCCAGTCTTTGCTAAATAATTAGCAGACTTTTGTCCTTGCTCTGTAAAAACAGTAGCAATAAATGATGTAACATCTTTGTATGTTTGTTGTACTACTTTAGGTTTAATAAATTTATTAAGGACTTCATCATAATCTTTAAGAGTATGTTCTGCTCTTTCTAATTCTTTTTGTACAGACTTTAATACTTTTTTGTTTAAGTTAATTGAGCTATCTGGGTCAAAGTGTTGTTTCAACATATTTTGTAAAGCATCTTTTGTACCAAATACAGAAAATGAATCTACACCTAAGTTATATACTTGTTTAATTAATGGAATACGAACTAAGCTACCTTCACCCTGTGATGTAGCGAAAAACAATGAGTTAAGTAAGTTTCTATATCCACCATACATTCTTTGTCTTCTTGTAGCTGATGGTTCAAGTGCTTCTTCTGCAGTTCTTTTTGGAAGTGGTATTTCATAAGGTAAATTATCTTTATACTTATCTGCAATTCTTTTTATTTTTGATGCAGCTTTCTTACTGTTTTCTCCAGTAACAGACTCAATGTTTCTTAAATTAATATCTCCTACTTTTGCATCTGCAATAATATCTAATAGTTCTTTATTTCCACCTGTGTAATTGTCTAATGATTGACTTAGGTGTTGTGCAACTCTTACAAAGTCTTCTCTAGTTTTGATAAGTCCTTGTTCGTAAGTTCTTTGTGCAGGACCTCTTCTTATTAATGAACTATTAATATTATCAATAATTTTTAATATAGATTCCTCTGATTGCAAAACATCTGCCATTTGTTCAATGGTGTATTCTTTTCTTTTCATAGCAGCAATTATTGGTGCTAAATCATCATCAATGTACTTATATAAGAAATACACATAAGCATCTCCCCATTGAGGACTTTGTTTATTAATCAATACATGAGCACTATTTGTAATAAATCTATCATCAAAAAATCTAATATCTGTAGCAAATATTTGACCTAACTCTGGAATACCAAACTGTTGTGTATCTGCTGAAAACATACCTAATGATTGTCTTAACCTAGGTGGTAAATAACCATCTAATAGCTGTATCTCTTTAGCTGTTCTGTATGGACCAGTTAGTAATGTATCTGGTTTTATACCAAATGCTTTTGCTAACATACCATCTGGGTCATTAAGCATTAATTTAAAATATTCAACTGGGTTTTCAAACAAAGTTCTTAGTCCAAATAACTTAAATTTTATTTGTCCATCTATTGCTAGTTTTAATGGGTAGTTAGCTCTAAACAATAACATACCTGGATATGCTGCATTTTTCATATATCCAAATGTAAAATCATCTATAGATTGTGTTGATGACTCTAGTCTTTGAAATAATTTATTAGGTTCAGGAAAATCATCAAGAACATCTTTTAACAACTCATTTAGTTCTGTTCCCTCTTTCCAAAACTCTACATCTTTACCTTCATCTGCAGCTTTTCTAACAATCTCAAATATATCTTCATAACCTTCTGTATTAAGTAGTTTTGCTCTTAATCTTCTTTTAGCAGATGTTGCTCTTACTAATCCAATAACATCAGGTCCATGTATATTCAAATTCTTTAATTGTGAAAATAACTCTAGTGATTGTTTAGTAGCAGCAATCATATCATTCTCACTAACAACATCACTAAACATTTTCTCTGTAATAATGTCTACTTCAGTTGGGTCGTAAAAATCTGGGTTTCTACTTGGAGACATTGGTTTAAACATATTGTCATCAAATCCCATTTTTTCATTTGTAAAATAATATTTGTTAAAGAACTCATCTACTTCACTATCAGTCATTCCATATAGTTTTTTAAGTTGTAAACCTATTTCTGTTTTTACTAGCTTGTCATTAAATATTCTTTTAGCTTCCATAAGTTCACCATTTTTTATTGCTGTATAAAACTCTGTAGCTAACTCTTCTAATCTTCCCTCTGGTACTTTTCCTAATGCACCATATCGTGTGAAGTATTCCATAGAACCTTTTATGTCATCTAAGTCTGGTGTTTCTAATGGTGGTAATTTAATATCTTGTGCAAGTAATTGGTCTCTAACTCCTCCACCTCTTATTTTGTTAGATACAATACCTTCATCTAAATCTGTATTTTTTATAGCTTCTAATCTATTTTCCTGTAATACTTTAGTTTGTAAATATTTATTTTTACCTCTACCTAAAAATCTTCCACCATAAAATAAATCTGCAACATAACCATTCTCAATACCATCTTCAAATGCTTTTAAGATATCATCAGCAGTTGTATCTGCTGCTTGTACTTTAAATGCAAAGTCTGGGTGAAATCCTTGATTAATAAGTGGAACAGCTATTGGCTTATTGTTTTCTTTTGCAACTATAAACATATCTGCCATAGCTTTAAATGTCTCTATATTTTCATCATAAATTTCTCTAAGTGTCTTACCTTCATCTAATCCTTTTTTAATTTGTTGTGGAAAGGAACTAAACACTTCATCTAAATCTTTAGAAGCTCTTTTAGCTAAACCAGAACCTGGTATAATGTAATTTAAAATGTCTAAGTAAATATATTTAGCAACATTAATTCCACCTGCAAGAAATCCTGCCATGCTGTATTCTTTTTGATACCCTAAATCTTTTATAGCATTGTTTTTAGCTGTCTCTGCTTCATCTAGTAATTCATAATATTCAGTACCAGTAATTCTTCCTTGGTCTAATAACTCCTGTGCTTGTATTTCTAAGTTATCAAATTGTTCATCTATAAACTCTGTAATAGCATTGCCTGGTCCATAACTAGAACTTAAATTACCAGTAGCACCAAACACTAAACCATCACCTATGGTTATAGGTATTCCTTCTGATGCTAAATCTTCCCTAACATCTCTGACTTCATCAAACTCTGGTGATTGTGCTAATAACTCTGCAAACCCTTTATCATCTGTTTCTGGGTCTATAATCTCATCTATTGTGTCAATGTATAATCTAGTTTTTTCTGCAAAGTCTAATTCTCTACCTAATTCGTTTTGTCTTATTTCTATCTTTTCACTTAACAAATCAGGAAATATTTCTTGAAAAACATCTAAATTGGTTTTAGCAATTACAGGATTACCTTCCTCATCTACTAATCCTCTAGCTGCTAAAAATTGTTTTGCTTTAACTGATGGGTCATAGTAACTATTTCTATTAAATATCTTTTGTAACTGTCCACCAAAATATCTACCTGTAGCTAATGTGTGAGCTTTGATAGCAGGTATTACTGGCATTTCATTATCTTTTAGTTTTTCATAACCTGCAACAGATATAGTATCTTGTAATGTTTTGTTCTCTTTATTAAGTTGTGATTCTAATTCTGCTTGATATTCTGTGTTGTAATCTATAGCTGATTTATCTAAACCTTGGATAATTGATTCTAAAAATATAGTTGAACCATTAAAAAAATATGAACCTAATTTTTTCCCAAATCTTCTTTTACCTTCTTTTGTTCCTAAATAAAAATTAGTTAATGTTAATTTTTTCATTAATTCAAGTTTCCAGTTGTAATGTTGTTTAACTTGATTATTTACTTCTGAACTTCTGTTGTTTTCGTTATATACTACAGGGTTAGTTGTTTGCTTATATAATTCTATATATTGTGAATCAGATAAATTCATATCTGCTGCTGCAGCTATCAAGTTAGGGTCTTCATTAGGTGTAAGAGATTCTAATTGCTCATACTTGTTTGCCAGATTTTGTGCTTCTGGTCCTATATTTTTTTCTGCTTGGTCTAACTGTTTAAGATATGATTCTTCTTCTCTATATCTTTTTAACCAGTTTTCTCCCCAGTCTGTCCATAACGACATTTACCTAAACCTTCTTCTTATCTTATAACCATAGTTATTTTGAATAATCTCTTTAATTACATCAAGATTTGTATCTATTGGTAAATTGACAACTTCCTGTGCCTGTGTATCAGCTAATCCTGATTCATCTTCTCTTTCAGTAAATTTAGCAAATATATCTTCTGGTTTATATTGCATAGCTGCTGCATCTTGTGGTATTAACATATCAGCAGGTGGTGTACCTACT
>Ga0099851_1001269_pt1 | contig 10724 bp, 17 predicted proteins | sample CB_VirMetaG_6_FD_78176 | JGI IMG/M metagenome (GOLD analysis project Ga0099851, IMG submission 78176) | Freshwater to marine saline gradient viral communities from Chesapeake Bay - CB_1508_2 Viral MetaG | ecosystem: Environmental > Aquatic > Marine > Coastal | place: USA: Chesapeake Bay... | reverse complement strand
GAAGATAGCTAAGGCAGTCAATGTTCCTATTGTCTGGGGTGGTGATTGGGAGTCCTTCAGAGATGGGCCACACTATGAGTTAGATAGAAAGGTATATCCATAATGCTTCCTGACCTGCTTATAGGGTTAGCTTCAAAGGTCTTCGATAAGGTCTTCCCAGACCCTGTGAAGGCTGCTGAAGCTAAGTTAGAACTGTACAAGCTCCAGCAGTCAGGAGAGCTTACAGCAATGATTGCACAGACTGACATCAATAAGGTTGAAGCAGCTAGTTCTAGTATCTTCGTAGCTGGCTGGAGACCATTCATAGGCTGGGTATGTGGACTTGCTTTGATGTATCAATACCTGATACGCCCATTCGTTACAGCCTTCTATCCTGAGCTGACCTTCCCCGGCCTAGATGATAACCTTTGGCAGCTATTGCTTGGAATGCTTGGCTTAGGTGGATTGAGAACATTTGAGAAGACTAAGGGCGTAGCTGCTTAGTAGTAGAAACAAGAAAGCCTCCAAGGACTCATAAGGTCTTTGGAGGCTTTTTAACGTCTATACTTTGTTAGTTAAAGATAAAGGAGATAGTAAACAGGATTAAGTGGATATAGATAACCTCAGTAGGTTCTTCATCAATATTCTCATCTTCATCCATCATATATACACGATCAGATTCAATTCCAACCTTCACGCCTGCAATAAGTTCATAATCAATAATCATATATTCTCCTTAGCGAATAGGACAAGCACCACTAGCACAATCATCGTCCAGTGTATCTGATACTGTAGTCTCGTCCACTACGAATGGAGCAATACGAGATACATATTCATCATACACAGCCTTAGTCACCACCTCTTGAGGCAGATAAGGATAACCTAAGTCTGCTGCTGTCTTCGTAGGGTCATTACGGAACAGGAATGATACACCAACATAGTTATCCCAATTCAATAACAACCAATCAATAATAGCAGGTACTTCAGAGGCATCATAACTAATAGTTGCTGATACATTCTGTTGGCACCATGTCTGCATAAGCATCTTGTAACGCTCAAGCTGATCTACAGCAGATTCCAGATTAACCTCAACACCATTTACTTTATCAAACTGTACAGTGTCCCACGCAACAGGTAGAGTCGCCAGTACAGATTCCTTATCAAATGGATGCTCAAATACGCGATAACCAGCAGCACGAAGCTTAGGCACGACCAAATCAAACTTACTGAACACCACGTTATTGAAGATATATTTACCAAGAGGCTTGTGAACCCCTTCAGTAGTATCCATAATCTTCGAAAGAGTACCACTTGGCTTAACCGTAGTGACATTCTTTGGACGAGGTGTATCAAGTTCATCAGCCATTGCATAAGCAGCAGCAACCGCTGTTCGTTGAAGTTCTGCATAATCATACGCTTTCAAATCAGGTCGAGTAGCAATACCCGTTAGTCCAACACCACACAGGCGAAGGAAGTCATTATTCAAGTGCCATGCTTCTTGCAAGATACCGTCACGCAAGTTTACACAGGTCTGACGATAGTTTGCACGAGCTGCAATATGCACCGCACGTCGAAGTCCATCAGAGTCCCCATGAAACTTATTCAAGTCGATCTCAGTCAGGTTACAGAAGCTCTTATTACCAAGCAGAATCTCTACACAAGGATTAGAACCTTTAAACCACGGAGCACGCTTCGTAGCTGCTTCAGCATTAATGAATCCCGGCTCTGAGCCTCCTGAGTCAACCATTAGCTTAAAGATGTCCTGAAGCTCATTCAAAGCAGGCTTAGTCTTAAACAGTAAACTGTTATTAGATTGTGCTCGTTGCTCATTAGATACCCAGAAGTCCTTCTTAGCTACTGCAAACTCTTTCCACTCATCTTCACCATATTCAAACAGAGCAATCTCTGCACTACGGCGCGACGACAGCACAGTTCCCATCCAGTTCACCAGATCGAGAATGTTCATACGGGTCAATAGAGACCCACTACGTCGATTCAAGAGCTTGTGGATAGCTGTATAGGCTTTAGCGAGTGAGGCATCTCCTGAGCTAATCCAACCATATCCTGCAAGACGTTCTCCTGCTGGGCGAATCTCGGAGAAATCGAGTACAAGTTTATCGGCGGGAAACTTATGAGCGACCAGCTTACCGATTGACTTTGCCCAAGCTTCTGCTGAGTCTCCAACTTTGATTGTCCACACACCATTTTCAAAGGTCTCCACGTTCTCTTGCATACCTCCTTTATCAGTACGAGTGCTCCGAATGACTTCAAAGTCCGTAATGCGCTTAGAGTAGCCTGTAAGCTGTCCAACAACAGGACGGAAGCCTACTCCACAGCCTTGCAACAAGAGCCACAGAGCGTCTACACAGTCCATCACAGTCTCAATGTTAGTGAAGCTGCAATTGAACTGCGAAGCCTCACGCTTCTTAGCTACTGATGTGCCACCAAGCCACAGAGTACGACCAGATGTAAGCACCTTACGTTCGAGCATCAATTGACGTAGTTCGTCCAATTCAGACCAGAATCCACCGTTTTCAGAGACATTAGCTGCCCTGTCCCATAGCCATGCTTGGTGTCCAATAACACGATCTACAGTCTGCTCCCAAGTTTCAAAGCCTCCTTCTTCAAGTGGGCGATTATAGGTACGACGAGTGATAACCTGTGCGCGGAGAGAAGGTGTGTATGTATTTGTTTCAGTCATTCAAGTTCTTTCAGTAATTCTTCATATTTATATTCAATTCGATCAGTAAACATATTCACGATCTCTTCACTGCTAATATCTAGCAACTCAAGAAGCATTACTTCATCAAGTTTCTTTAGTTTCTCTAATACTTCTTCAAAAGGAATCATCATACAGCTTCTCAGTTTGGCGGTCAAACCACAGTTTAAAGAGCAAGCAGCAAACAGCGTGAGCTAAGTGGTTATTTCCTGTTTCTTCATCATGTTGTTCCCCTTGCATATACTGAGCCATGTGCCGAAAGGCTGCATCCATGTATCGAGCATCAGCATCAGGTACAAATTTCCAGTTATTAGGTGCATACTTCTTTGCTCCACTTGTGAGGACTTCAACGACTTCTTCTAAGGCTTCAAAGGGCAGTAAAGACCATTGAGGCTTCCCACTGTCGAACTTTACGCCTAGCGTATTACCAACAGTAGGTTTATCTTCTTTAATACCTACAGATTGTTTAACAAGCCATTCAGTCATCTGTTTGAATACATCTTCTTCTTCATGTGTCACTTCTGGTTCTTCCTTTTTAATATAAATACTTCTGTCAACCCACTTACTGTAGTAATCTTCTCTAACTAAATCAATACACGTTCCACATGGAGAACGAACACCGTCTACATTAAAGTAGAAACAAGTCTCACACTTCTTTTGTTCCATACTTACCTTTCAAATAATTCATACTCAAGAATAGTTCATCAAAGTGTCCATCGGCAACTTCATTTAAGACTACAAGGCCACGCCAGTGTTTATTACTAAGCAAATCCATGTAATCTTCATTGTGCTGATAATAACTACCTGCAATTATAGCACAGATGCTTTGTCCGTCTGCTCTTTTACCATAAGCCACTTGCTTACCTTGCTGATGCCCTCCCACACAAGACATATGCAACTTACTGATAATAGCAGCAGGACTAGCAGCAGGACGACCCATAGCACCAACGGGCCAATAATGATTAAAGCCAACACCATTAATAAATACCGGGTGTAGAAAATCATGTACTTCCCAATCCTTTTCATATTCCAAGTCCTTCACAGAAAGCAAGCCTTCTAATTGAGGGTTATTGTTAATAGCTCGGTTGATACGATTCTCATGGTTACCTAGCGTAAGAACCATCCGAGGCGTATATACCTTATGCTTACCCTCTTTATGTACCTTCTGCATAGTCCTAAGAGGTGCTAAGAGGGTCTTCATAGCCTCCTTAACAACCTCTACGTCCTTCTTGTACCGCAAGCCTTCAAAGTATTTACTACCCTTGACATCATGTGTTGAGAGGCTTGGCATATCTGCAAAGTCCCCTATATTAACTACAACATCAGGGCGGTAATCACAGATTGCTTTGCCTGCCCAAGTAAGGTGGTCTAGAGGTACACCCTCCTTTACTTGGCAGTCAGGAATAACTAAGATTCTCATAGACTTTCTTCTGGGTTAAACACAGGACCACTCCACTCACGAGAAGCAAACAACTCAGGGATAGCTACACGCTCCTTAACCCCACGATAGCCGCTGGCTTCTAAGAAGTCAATGAAGGAAGCCATGATCTTTTCCCAGTACATATAGTCTGGGCCTTTTACGATCATTTCTGCCGACTTGCCCTCATTGTCTGTATAGCCAAAAGAGTATGTAGGATAAACCCACTCAGAAGCATCATTCATATTATCGCTCATTGCCACTACCTCCAATTACGTTACGTTTCTGACGATCTGCCAGTTTCAAGATATTCTGTTCAGCAATTACTGCTAGATCAATATCCATGAACTGAGCAATCTCTGAGATGAACCACAGTGTGTCGCCTAATTCCTTAACCAGTTCCTTACGAAGTGCATTACGGGATGTGTCATCTCGCACATACTTAGCATAGGCACTTGCAACCTCGCCAGCTTCACCTGCCAGCCCTGCTACAAGGTACTCTAGGCGGTACGCTGTAGGTAATACAAACTTGTCTGCTTGTTGTTGGTATTCATTAAAGTTCATTATTTATTTCCTCTTGAGTGCCAAAGAAAATCTGTACATATTCGGAACAAGTTTGTTCTTGTATATTATAAGGGCTTTTTTTAAATTCTTTAAGTTTCTTCTTTACATGAAAAACATAGGTATAGTGTGGACCAACAAATCTCCAGCATTCATGATTTAAAGGGCATTTAGTGTCTCCACACATCAGCTCTAATTGTTGTTTCATTTAGCTACTTCTTTCTTTTCATCATTAGGTGTAAACATTTCACATGAAGAATGCTCTTTATCATACGGAGTGAATGTAAAGAATGCTTGACGATACTGATTCACCGGTGCAGTATAACGATAACACTCTTTCTTCTTAGGGCATTCATCCCCATAACACATACTTATATCAGCCATGATTATACTCCAATATTAGGGAACAACTTAATTAACTCTTCTTTACACTTCAGAGCTACATCTCTATGCTCTTTCTGAGTAGCTGCATCACATCGAATATCGACATAGTGCATCCAGCTTCGTAGTGTCCCATTCATATACATTCGGCTCATTGTATTGCCCTCTGGAAGCACCTTACGAGCAACTTCCTTAGCAATGCCCATAGCAAGTGCCTCATCATACACCATCCGAGCACTTCTAAGGGCTTCTCGCTGCTTTGCAGTCCACCACTCTTGTAACTCTCTGTCCTCAGTCTCTAGGCTGTTCTGACGGTTCTTAGTGTCTTGCAGCCGAGCTTCAGATAGTGAATAACCCTGCACTTCAGCATACCGTTGACTAAACTCTTGGAATGAGAAACTACGATGCCTAAGAATCTGTCGAGCTATATCTCGTGTAGTTTCAATTTCCATACATACATTGACCATCTCAAAAGGCGACCAATGTTTATGTTTTACCAAGTATTTAATCAATCGTGATGAATCAGTTCCAGCCTCCTGATTAGCTGGAGCACTAACCCGAGCCATGTGTGCAATGAGGTCTTCGCCGTTAGGGGTTGACCAGATTACTTTTACTTTATTTGTCATTTAATTTATCGTTTAGAAAGAATAGAAACCACCACGGAAAGAAGAAAAGCAAAGATTCCCAGAAGAATCCCACCATAAGCAGGGAGTAGGACATACCACCAAGACCAATCAATAAAGTTAGTTAATTTTAAACCAACAAACAAAACAGTTAATAAACTTAATAACATATTATTTCTCCAGTATCCAAGAGAGAGGGATTTCTCTATCGGAATATTTAAATCCATGTTTATCACACCACATACCATAAGTAGTCTTTGAAGCCTTACTAAGTTTAGCTTTAGAGTTACTAAAGACAAACCTAATATCTAACTCAGGATGCTGCTCCTTTACCCACAGATGCTTCAACCTATCTGCGACTAAGAACCTCCCCTTAGACTCAATAATTATACCATTACTCAGCAGCTGAAAGTCAGGGGTGTAACTCCTTTTCTTCTCAGGCTGATTAAAGTTAATCTTCAGCTTCTCATACTCAAATGGAATCTTATCAGCAGGTAACTTCTTAGCAATGGTCTCTTCAAGTCCTGACCTGAACCCATGCTTCAAAGCTACCTGCCTTACTGTCATTGGCTTTCTTTTGGTGGTTGCCACAGCTCTCCTTTATAACGTCGAAGCCACAGCAACTGTCCATTCTCTACAATGCGCTCAAGAGGCTCCCCGGCATCCTTATAAGCCTTCACAACACTGTTGTACAGGTCTATCACAGCTACTGAGTCACCAAGTATCTTCGCAGCCTTAACAGGCCCAATGCCTTTTAAGCCAACAATGTTATCAGTCCTATCGCCAGTCAACAACTGTAGGTAGAAGCTATAGTTTCCTTCATCTTCAGTAACAAAGTATTCTTCTTGCTTAACAGGATTGTAGTGCCACCCCGGTAATTGATTTAAATCTTTGTCAACGTGAACAATCCAGCAATCTTCTAGCACTATGTCCATAGCCACGGTATCATCAGCTTCTTCATTAACTGATACTGTAGCACCTAGGCGCATAGCGTGTTTACGAAGTGCATCAAAGTGCTCTGGTCGTACAACATCTTTACGATTACCTTTGTAGGGATAAGTAACTGCAATATCGTTTCTGAAGTTAGTACTACCAGTGAGGTATGCTTTAAAGTCATCACAATCCAGTTGGATATAGACAATCTCTGTAAGCCACTCTGTCAATCGGTTCTTGGCGATCTGTTCAGAGGCATCTTTAGCTGAGAAGGCAACACTGTAGATCATGAAGTCCATGTCTATCAGTGCTACCCTCGGCTTATTATCCTTAGAGGATGTATTCGTCATCTTCAGAATCAATGTCAGCAGAAGCTGGAGTGTATTTAATCAACTCCGTAACCACTACTCGCTTAGGGCTTGCCCCAATGCCTTTCTTCTTACCAAATGACCAGTTATAAGGTGCAACAACTACCATAGCTTTTGAGCCATTACCAATGATGCGAGGGTCAATCTCGTCACCCTCTTCGTCAGTAGGTTTAATTACAAACTTACTCTTACAGGTCACAAACCGTCCCTTGTCTGCGTGATCTCCAACAACCATACCAAGGTCTTCCAACTTATCTACAGCGGCTGCTGAGAGCTTACCAAGCTGTACGATGTACTTCTGAGAGTCTTCAGTGTACTGATTAAATTCACACATATCCTTAGCGTAGAAGAGTTCTCCTGCGATCTTGATTGGTTTAATTGATGATTCGTTATTTGTAGCCATTTTAAAGTTCCTATTAAGTTTTTAAATTCTTCGTCTATCCGAAGTGTCTCTTAGTGTACCACAGTATCTTCAGTTTTACCAGATATTTTAAATGCTTCTGATAAATACTTTACAACACTAGCTAATACAAAGAACATCTGTTCATTGGCCATATCCTCTGAAGTCCCTATGATGAATGATTCACCATTGAACTTAATGTGGATATGTTTATAGTCGTCATCTTTTAATGAGTCTGTCGCCATGATTTCCCTGTCTTGTATTCACCGTCCAGAGGACAGCGAAGATTATAAAATAAACCTGCATCAATGATTGCCTGCTTACCTGCTTCACCTGTTATTGTAGCATACTTCTCAGTAGTTTCCCACTGAAATTCGTCATGTACATTAACTACCATCTTCACAGGCCACTTATTCTTAACAATCTGTTCATTAAATAATACCAATGCTTTCTTCATAACAATAGCACCAGCACCTTGTAACAAACTGTTAAGAGCAGCGTGCTCCGATCTAACCCAAATCATCCTGCCATCTAAGCCGGGAACAAATCCTTTTGCCGCATATTTTGAGACTGCTTCAATAAGTTTTCGTAAAGCTGGTGTCTGAGCGAGAAATGATTGTTTAAGTTTCTTACCTGCTGCTGCACTTCCCCCGACAATTGAACCAATTTTACTATCTCCTGCTCCGTAGAGAAAGGCATAAATGAAAGTCTTCGCGTTGTCTCTCGTAGCAAGTCCAGCTGCTCGTTGGTTGACGGTATGGACATCTGTGCCATCTTTGGAACTTCCCTCAGTAACTGTTTTGACATATTTATCATCTTTCATATAATGAGCAAGCATACGCAACTCAAGGCCACTGGCATCACAACCAACTAATACATTACCGTCTTCAACTGTCCAGCATTCTCTACACTCTGGGCCAAAGATACTACCTGAGTTAGGTATCTGAGCCATATTAGGTGACGAGTGTGTCATACGTCCTGTAACAGCCCCGTTAGTGATTACTTTGCCGTGTACCCTACCGTCCTCTTCCACAGCTTCTAACCAGCTTGTGATCTGTGCTGTTCGCTTTTGTAACATAAGATACTCAGCAATTAACTTAGCTTCAGGGATTGTACTCTTTTCAAGCACACTCTCGTCCACAATAGGATGACCTGTAGGGGTAAACTTATCAGGTTTCCACCCAAGTTCCTTCAGCTTCTCTCCAATCTGCTGTCTACTGCCGGGGTTGAAAGTAACCACGCCTTCTTTGAGGGGCTTTCCAGTTTTCTCTGAGATTCGCTGCACAGTGTAGGGAGGCCATCTTTCTTGCATTTGCTCCTGTAAGTTGTCCAGTTTTCCTTTGATTGTAGTAAGTAAGCTAGTTGCATAAGGTAAATCCAGTTTAAATCCATTGCGTACCTGTTGACCAATGATAGCAGCTACTTCGTGTTCTAAAGTAACACTATCGTCGGAGAACTTCTTCTCCTTCAGCGCCAGTTCAAGCGCATGAAAGAGTCTTTCAGTGACTTCAACATCCCTGATACAGTAATCTTCAAGAAGGCCCATGTGAGGGTTGTCATAACATTCTCCTTTATATTCTTCACGTCGACCATTTAACCACTGCCATACGGCTTTATAGTTAATCTTGGCGATACCTAAGCTCTCGCCCCAATTCTCTAGCGAGTGACCGTTCTCTCTGCTTGGCTCTAATAGCCTGCTTACTATCAGCGTATCGAATACCTGCTTCTTCTTGATTCTCACCTTCCAGCAATTCGCTAGGACTGGCGCGTCGAAGCTCATCCCGTTGTGCATGATAATCTGAGTACTGTCCTTTAGATAGTCCGAGAGTCCGTCGAGTGTGTTCCATGTCTTGATTTCCTGTGTGTCAATGTCTTTAGTAACTGCTAACCAGATTATTTTATGGCTTAGTGTTGTCTCAATGTCTAATACTACTCTTTTCATACAGATTCTCTTTAGTTAGATACATATTATAACACCTCCAGCACATCTAATTCGCATTCATTCAAGTATCCTGTTACTTTATTATAGTGTAGTCCAAACTTCTCACCTGTTGCACTGCCTGCATAACGATCTTTCAAGACCCTGAAGGTAGTTGTTTGACGAACCACAGGGTCAGCGGCTTGTTTATCTCGTTCCAAACCAAACATATAATGAGACCAGCGTGCAATAGCCCGTGAACCAGTAAAATGCTTCTCAAGAACCCTTCCTCCCTCTTCGTGAGCTTTACCTTCTGGAGTAGTAAGGTGACTGACAAAGTGAATGATGAGGCCATCAGACTGAGCGAGACTAGCCATATCTGCCATGATTCCATCAAGTGCTCTCCGTTCATCCTGTTCGTTAGCTGCCAATGCCGTTAAGTGGTCTAAATAGATCATTTTGATGTCATAAACCTTAGCAAAGTACTTAATGATACCCTTTACAGTCGTCCAGTCCATAGCACCGAAGTGCTCCATCATGTATAACTGCTTACGTGCATCAATGCGCTCTACACTCTCTTCATACTCCGTCCGTGTCCAGCCTGCATCAGGGATATGGTACAGCTTTCGGTCAATCTTTCCAGCTACTCGTTGAGCAGTTTCTACTACATTCTGTTCCAAGTAGATCACACCGACACGTTCGTTCAGGACTTCAATGTCATAAGCAATCTGTTGTGTAAATACATCAGTCTTACCGACACCAACACCAGCACCGAAGCCATAGAGTTCACCCTTACGTCGACCGTATGTGAGCTTAGTGAGGCTATCGAAGCACCAAGGTACACCAGCCACAGCAGGGGTCAACATACGCTCTTTAATATCGCTTACAGTGACGATACCCTCAGGTTTAAACTCTTCAGCTCTCCACCAAGCGTTAGTAAACTCTTTCTCCTTACCCTGTGAAAGGTAATCGCAGGCATCTTTAAAGCCTGACAAGTGCTTCATTACCTTAGCCTTGCCTGAGAATAGTTCAGCCACTTCTTTAGAGGCTTTCTTACCCGGTTCGTCACTGTCAAAGCAGATAACAATACTGTCAAAGCTGTTGAGCCATTCAAATGATGCCTTGCAGTCCTTTAAAGCAGCCTGTGCTCCGTTACGAACACTCACTGAAGGGTAGAGGCTACCTTGCATCTGGAAAGCTGCTAGAGCGTCTAGTTCTCCTTCACAGATTGTGACGGCTTTACCACCAGAGTTAAATAAGCTCTGCCCGAAGAGGACAGCTTCATTAAATGACCCCTTGATAGTGAAAGCTTTATCGGCAACGGTTCTAACTTTAGCAGCAACTGTGTCTCCTGCTCCGTTAGTGTAAGGGTAAAAGTGTCGTCCATTATCTTGAGTTACTCCATACTTATCACACGTTGAGCGT
>Ga0099851_1001268_pt1 | contig 10726 bp, 16 predicted proteins | sample CB_VirMetaG_6_FD_78176 | JGI IMG/M metagenome (GOLD analysis project Ga0099851, IMG submission 78176) | Freshwater to marine saline gradient viral communities from Chesapeake Bay - CB_1508_2 Viral MetaG | ecosystem: Environmental > Aquatic > Marine > Coastal | place: USA: Chesapeake Bay... | reverse complement strand
TTGACAAGATTAAACTCAAGAGCCTTACCAAAGAAGAGGTTGAAAGACAAGAAACAGTTTTTAAAGAATTTGAAAAGTATCAAGAATTAAATCATTTAAAATTAAATGAAAACGAATATCATTTAAAATGTAGTTGCCGACCAGAAAACGGAGGTAGTGGAGTGTGTGGATGTGTATTAGGAAGTAAATTCATAGTAACATCGTAAAATGGAACCAGAAAAAGATATTTTTGAACAATGGAGAGAAGAAGCCGAAGCTAGACCATGGTATATTAAACTATGGAATAAAATTGAAATTTACTATAAAAACGAATTTAGATATTATCCTAAATACTTACAGTACGGTTTAGAAAATATCTTTTACTGGTTTAAAATCATTTGGAAGGATAGAAGCTGGGATCATGATTTTATATTTGTAATACTAAAGCATAAACTAAAAAAACAAGCAGAAGATTTAAGAAAATACTCCCATCACGTAGGAGCAGAATACTATGCTGAACGAATAGAATTATGTGTTAGGTTGATTGAAAAAATAGAAAGTAACTTTTATGAGTTAGAATCATTAGAGTTTTATAAGCTAAAATCTTGGTTTAAACCAATTGAAGATAGACCAGGTTTTTCCACATGGGAGAGTAAAGTAGTAGAAGAACGAATAGACGAATACTTTGCTAAGTATCCTAGAATTTATAAACAAGTAGCCAAAAAAGGATACACAGATAAAGTTCAAATAGCTAGTAGAATAAGTTATATAAATCAACAAAGAGCTATTGATTTACTATTTAAAGTAATAGCAAACGATATTAAAAAGTGGTGGTATTGAAATGATTAAATCAAACCTTTTAAAAACCTTAAATTTTACTTTCCACCCAGATTTAAACGAACATTCTTTAAATATAGGTCATCTTGTAGTAATAGTAAAGCAAGATAATACATTAGCTTTATTTGATGGAGATTATATGGAGATTGGAACAGTTAATAAAAAACAATTTATATCTTTTATGAATGTATTAAGGAATATAATCGAGAAAAAATAAAAAATGATAAAAGTAAAACATAAAAAAGGTAAATTTTTATCAAACCCAAAATCCATGCTATATGTTTTATGGAATGTTGGTTTTTTTAAAAAATGGCATTTTGTAGAATTTGAAGCCACAAAAGATATTTTAAGAGGAGATGGAAATACCTCTTGGATGAAAATTTATGGGACCAAATCTTCTATCAAAACAACAACAAATTCAGAAAGTCTAGCAGTCTATAGAACAAATAAAAAAGGAAATCTAGAAACAGCATATTATTATAGAGATGGCTCCTCCAACCCAGATGATTGGTATGTATTGGGTAGAAAAGAACACAATTTTAGAACAGATGGAGATATTTTTAAAAGGGAATTTGCTATCAAAAGAAGATGGAAAGAATGGATCCCTTGCATGCCTTGGGCCGGAGGAAAAACACCACCTGATAAAAATATTGAATATAAAATTTCATTTATAAATGATTGAATTAATTAATCAAAAGCAAATAGAGATAGAAACCAAAATCATTGCTAAAAGGATAACAGATGATCATCGAGGAGATAAAACTCCTGTAGTAATGGTTGGTTTGTTGAATGGGTGTTTTATGTTTTATGCTGATTTAATTCGCAATTTAAAAATTGATGTAGAATGTGATTTCATAAGAGTTAAATCATATACAAGCAAAAATAAACAAGGAGATATTCAAATTATTAAAGATTTAGAAACCCCCATTAAAGGAAAACATGTTTACCTAGTAGATGATATCTATGATACAGGTAATACAATGAAAGCAGTTATTGATTATTTGGAAGTAAAATCACCTTCCTCAATCTCTATTGTATCTTTACTTACTAGAGAATCCTCTCCAATCCCAATCCAAAAATCTTACCATGCTTTCACAATCAAGGATGAATGGTGTATAGGATTTGGAATGAATGACAGTAAAGGATATAATAGAAACTTATCTTCAGTTTGGTCTTTGTAATTTAAATTACTACATTTATATTAAATAATTGTTAATGGAAAATAAAAGAAGAAAATCATACCCTGATATTGAATGTGTTTCCGAAGGATTAGCAAATGGGGTTGCCCCTGGGTTTCCTTTTTCTGAAGAGGAAAAAAAACAAATGATCACTCAAGCTGCCGAAGCATATGGGAAATTTTTAGATGCTCTAAAATGTGATTGGAGAAACGATCCCAATTCAATGGAAACTCCAATGAGGGTAGCTAAAGCTTATGTTTATGATTTGTGGAAAGGACGTTATGAAAGTTTTACAGAAATTACCTCGTTTCCTTCTGATGGTTATGATGGGCTTATTATTGAGCGTAATATTCCTCTTACTAGTATGTGTAGTCATCATCACCAAACCATTGGGGGGAAGGTACATATTGGATACGTTTCTGGAAAAGATGGACGAGTAATAGGACTCTCCAAATTAAACAGAATTGTAGAACATTTTGGAAGAAGAGGCTCTATCCAGGAACAACTTACGGTAGCTATTCACCAAGCCGTAGATAAAGTTTGTGAAAACAACAAAGGAGTTATAGTTTCAATTGTAGCTACCCACAATTGTGTATCTTGTAGAGGAATTAAACATTCAGGTGCTTCTATGGTTACAACAAAGGCCACAGGAGTATTTCTTGATAATAGTAATTTAGCTAGAACCGAATTTTTTGATAGTATAAAAATAAATAGTAATGAAACAGTCTAATTATGTACCTTTTGTAAGTGAGGTGGAAGAATTTAATGCAACAATGGGGAAACCAAACAACTATTCCCCACAAATCCCTTCTCGGAAAGAATGGGAATTTGTTTATAATTTTATTTTAGAGGAACTTGAGGAATATAAACAAGCTTGTGAAGAAGGAAATATTGTTGAAGTACTTGATGCTCTTTGCGATATTACCTATGTTTCTTTGGGCAATGGTGCCATGCTACATGGTCTTAAAGATGTTATTCCCCAAGCATATGCTGAGGTTCAAGCTTCTAATATGTCAAAGGCTTGTAAAACTGAAGAAGAAGCTATTGAAACTGTTAAAGTCCGCTCTGAACAACAACGTGAACCATGTCATTATGAAAAAGTTGGAGAATACTGGGTTGTGTACAGATCAAGAGATAGAAAAGTAATGAAGTCAATCAATTATTTTAGACCAAACCTAAAACAGTTTTTTAATGTATAAAAGTTGTTTTTCCCAATTTTTGGGGAACAATAAATACTTAATTCATTTATGGAGTGACGAAAAAGGTTACGAAAAAATCGAGTGGCAATACCCTGCTTACAAAGAAGATCCTCACCTTACAACCTCCCAATATATCTCGTTGGATGGTAAATTATTAAAAAAGACCTTCAATTGGCATAAAGACGACTCGAACTTACATTTCCATGATATGAGACCTTACCAAAGGTTTTTAATAGAAAAATATGGAAAAAATGATACCCCATCCTCAACTCATAGAGAAGTATTTTTTGATATTGAGATTGAAATGGGAGGTGCCCTCACCAAAGAATATATTCAAGAAGCACCCAAACCCGTAACATCTATAGCTTGGTGGGACAAACAATTGGATGAATGGTCTCTTGTTATTTTAGATAAAGAGGGGTTATTAAAAGAAAATATCCAAGACAATAAAAAAATCATCCCTGTTTTAACCGAAGCAGACCTTCTAGAATACTTTTTAGATCAATATACTCAAATCTCCCCAGATATTCTAGTAGGATACAATTCGGATTTTTTTGACATACCTTATCTGTACTATAGAATATCAAATGTATTGGGGGTAAAATATGCCAATAAATTATCTCCCATTGGGATGGTTTTAGATGAATCAAACTGGAATTTAGATGGTTGGTTAAATCTAGTGGGTGTTCAAACCTTGGATTGGATGAAATTACACAAAAAATTCAGTTTTAAAGATGAACCTTCTTACAAACTCCATTCTTTAGGAACAAAATATGTTAATTTAGGGAAAATTGAATATGAAGGTTCTTTAGATAGATTATTTAAAGAAGATATTCATAAATTTATAGAATATAACTTTAGGGATGTTGAAATTATTCAAAAGTTAGATGAAAAATTTCAATATTTAGGTTTAACTAAAAACCTATCTCATAAAGGTAAAATAAATTACAGAGACATCTATAAAAGTAGTTGGATTCATGATGGGGCCATCTCTACAGACCTTCTAGAGGAAAATATAATTCCACCACCAAAAGAAAAAAATCCAATAACTAAAAAGAATTACGCAGGTGCGTATTTATTTTGTCCTAACGCGGGGTTATACCGTTATATGTTTGATGAAGATTTAACTTCACTATATCCGTCGATAATAATGTCTCTCAATATAGGAAAAGAAACTTACTTAGGTAGAATTTTCCCCGATGGACAAATTATCAAAGAAAAACTCGTTGTAGCAGGCAAAGAAATTTTTAACTGTAGATTAGGTTTAATTGATCTCCAACAGATGGACCCTAATACCTCACTTGTAATAGAGAATGCCAAACGTGTTAAAACCCAAATGACTGTTAAGGATCTAATTAAAACTATCAAACAAAACAACATCCAGATTTCGGCAAATGGGGTTTTATTTAGGACAGATAAAGTTTCTGTTTTATCTAAAGTTTTATCTAAATGGTTTGATGAAAGAGTAGAATATAAAAACAAAATGAAAAAAGCCTACAAATCAGGAGATAAAGAAAAAGGAGAATTTTGGCATCTAAGACAATATACTATGAAAATCCTACTCAATTCTCTTTATGGGGGTCTTGCCTTAGCTAGTTTTAGATATGGTAGTGTAATTTTATCTGAAGCAATTACTTTAAGTGGACAAAGAATTATTCAAGAAAGTTCATTATTTGTAAACAGACATATGAATAAAAGATTAAAAACAAAATGAAAAAACTAGAATCTATCCCTTGGTTCATATGTGATGAAGGAGATACTAATTTTATAGCCTACAACGATACAGACTCTCTTTATGTGAATGCTGAACCTCTAGTAAAATTTTTATATCCTGACTTCGATAGTAAATCAGATGAACAAAAAGATAACTTAGTTGAAAAAGTTGCTTTAGAGTATCAAGACTTAATTAATGAGTATTATGATGAGATGGCTAAAACAATCTTTAATATACAGGATTCTCACAAATTTGAAATGAAAACTGAGGCAGTAATACGATCTGCTTATTTTAGAAAAACTCGAAGATATGCTCAATGGATTACTAAATCAGAGGGAATTGATGTTGATAAATTAGATATTAAGGGATTGGAATTTATGAAAGCAAATTTTCCCCCCCTATTTGGAAAATTTTTCAATGAATTACTAAACCAAGTTATAAAAGGAGCAAATCAAAAACAGATAGATGATCAAATTCAAGATTTTAGAGATAAAGTTTTAGACAACTTAAATCCTGTATTATTAGGTAACCCAACCTCCATTAAAACCCTAAACAAATATATTGAACCCAGAAAAGCTGGAGAAATATTATCCTCTATAAAACTAGGAGCCCCAGCTCAAGTTAAAGCTGCCATCAGATACAATGATCTTTTATATTTATGGAAGTTAAATAAAAAACATTCAGAAATAGTTCAGGGTGATAAAATCAAATGGGTATATTTAAAACCCAACCCATACAAGATCGAAACAATTGCTTTTTTAGAATTTGATCTTCCACAAAAAATTCATACATTCATAGAAGAATACATAGACAGAAAAAAATCATTTGATACTATTTTATTAAATAAACTAGAAGGATTTTATTCGGATTTGGAATGGCAATTGAATGTAAACCAGTATATTAAAAAATTTTTTAGCTTATAAATAATGTCGTTAATAGAAAAAAACATATTAAGCTCAGCAATCCACAAATACTATTTGGCTGGGGAATGTGAATCGGTATTGTGGACTATAGAGAACGAAATCTTAAATATAGATTTTAAACCCACAAACACCTCTGGGGTGATAGGAAATATCAAAGTAAACAATTTTCCTTTACAAGATTGCAAATTAGGGATATTTGAAACCTCCAAACTTTTGAAATTATTAAATGTAACTCATGATTATTTACAACTTCATGTTGCAGGAAATAAAAAAGTATTTAATAAACTTTATGTAGAAGATGCTTCTTTTAATTTAGAATATAATCTGTCAGATATTTTACTTATCTCTAAAGTCCAATCTATAAATGAACTTCCCCCTCATTTTTTAAATACTAATCTAGAAATTGGGGATATAGACAATTTAATTAAAGCCAAAAATGCTTTAGACAACAAAAAAGTTGTACTTAAATCCACTAAAAACCTAGAACAAGAGGATGTTTTAGAATTTATATTTGGGGAGGAATCTACTTATTCTAATAGATTAACTTTTTCTTTAGAGAACGTAACTTTTGAAAGTCAGGAAGAAGTAGAAATTCCTTTCAACTCAGAAATATTTGCTAAAATTTTGCAAGTAAACAAGGACATGGACACATACAATATTACCTTATACAAGGAGGGGTTGCTAAAATTAGAGTTTTGGAGTAAAGAAATCCAATCTGTTTATTATTTAGTCAGATTAGATGATTAAGTTTTTCAAATTAAATTTGGAGATGCAAAATTTCTTTCGTATATTTACCCAAAAGAAAGTTGTATGAACACTATCAAAGACAAAGCAATTGAGCCTTACTTCATTAACCTAGACAATGGTTATGTATTAAATAAGGTAGTTCAGTCATCAGAATCCGATAAAACATATGAACGGTTTATTGGTCATTTCACAACTTTGGACAATCTAATCAAAGCGATAGCCAAAGACAAAACAATGGAAAGATCATACGATACCCTAAAAGAGTATCTTAAAGAATACCGTCAAGTAGTAGATAATTTAAATCAAATTTTATGTTAGAAAACAAAAGGCTATATGCCTTATACAATGCAATCATTGTAAAACCCCTAGAAGAACAAGAAACCAATTATGGTTCGATTGTAGTTCCCGATTTGGGAAATGAAAAAAACAAAATCGGAGAGGTTGTAGATGTTGGAGAAGGGCATTATTCTGTAACAGGAACATGGATTCCCACCCAATGTAAACAAGGAGATCTAGTAGTTCTCCCAACCCAGGGTTTCACTAGATTTGAATTCAAAGGGGAAGAATTTTATATTGGCCCTGAAAATCAGGTTTTAGCAGTTATTAATGAATCAAAACCAAACCACTCAGAATTACCTTTTTAAATTATGGCAAAACAGATAGTTATAGGACCCGAAGCAAGGGAAAAAGTAGTACAAGGTATTACTAAATTAGCGGATGCAGTTACTTCCACTCTAGGACCAAACGGGAGAAATGTTTTATACTCAGATGGTTATTCTACTTTTTCAACAAAAGATGGAGTTACAGTAGCAAAAAATATTGAATTTTCAGATCCATTTGAACAAATTGGGGTAAGTTTAATTAAACAAGCAGCCACTAAAACAGCAGATTATGTAGGAGATGGTACTACTACCTCTACTCTATTGGCATCCGAGATTGTAAAGGCTGGTTTGTCCCATTTAGCAAATGGATGTAATGCTGTGGAACTAAAAAGAGAAATTGATGATTCAGTAGAAGATATCATTAATTTTATTGAAAAAGAAATCTCAGAGGATATTACCAATCAAGATCAACTAGAAGATATAGCCATTATATCTGCCAATGGAGATAAAAAACTAGGAAAACTTATAGCCAAAGCTATCCAAAAAGTAGGTAGAGAAGGAGCTGTAATTATTGAAGAATCCAACTCATATGAGGATTCTTTAGAGATTGTTGAGGGTATTCAATTTGATAGAGGATACAAATCCCATCATTTTGTTACAAACAATTCAAATATGAGTTGTACTTTAGAAAACCCATATATTCTAATTGCAGATAAAAAATTCACTCAAGTAAAAGAACTATTACCAATCCTAGAGGGTGTTTCTAACACTTCTCGTCCACTCTTAATTATAGCAGATGATATTGAGGGAGAAGCACTAGCTACTCTTATTGTTAACAAATTAAGAGGAATTCTTAAAATAGCAGCAGTTAAAGCTCCTGATTTTGGGGATCGCAAAAAACTTATTATGGAAGATATTGCTATCCTAACTGGGGGGCAAGTATTTTCTTCTGATAAGGGAATGAAGTTAGATAAATTTTCATGGGATTGGTTTGGCCAAGCAAGAACAGTAACTATATCTAAAGATCAAACAACAATTGTAGATGGAAGAGGAAGAGATGAATCAATACAAACACGTATTGAGGAACTACAGCAACAAATCCAAAAAGCAAAAACACCCTTTGAAACAGAAAAACTCCAAGAAAGGCTGGCGAAATTCACAGGAGGAATCGGAGTGGTAAACATAGGGGGAGCCACTGAAACTGAAATTAAAGAAAAGAAAGACAGAGCAGAAGATGCTTTGTTTGCAACCCGTGCAGCAGTCGAATCAGGTATTGTCCCTGGTGGTGGATGTGCTTTACTTCAAGCCTCTTCTACCCTAGATGGTTCTTCCCCTTCACTCGGAGAACAAATCATCTCCAGAGTATGTCAATTACCAGCTACTAAAATTCTAAAGAATGCTGGTTGGGATGATTTTAAAATTTTTAGTACCTTACAGAATATTTTGAATCAAGAAGAATATTTTAAAGGATATAGTATCTATGATTTGGAGATTATAGATTACAAAAAGAAAGGTATTTTAGATCCTACCAAAGTAACTATATCAGCTTTAAGAAATGCTGCTTCAATTGCAGGTACTATTTTATTAACAGAAACAGTTATCGCTGAAGAACCAAAACAAGATGAGCAAGAATCATTCCCTATGGGTTGAGGAATTTAGGAGTACTTCCCTACAAGATTTTGTAGGGAATTCCTCCATCAAAGAATCTATCCAATATTTTATAGACCAAAACGATATTCAAAATCTATTGTTTTATGGTCCCTCAGGAACAGGAAAAACTACTCTAGCAAAACTCATAATTAACAATATTAATTGTGACCATTTATATATTAATGCTAGTGATGAGAGGGGTATTGATACAATTAGAGAAAAAGTAGTAAGTTTTGCTTCTGCTGCTAGCTTCTCTCCTCTTAAAGTAGTAATTTTAGATGAAGCAGATTTTCTTACTTTAACTGCTCAAGCTTCTTTAAGAAATGTAATTGAGACATTCTCTCGTTCTACAAGATTTATTTTAACCTGTAATTTTATAGAACGTGTAATTAACCCAATCCAATCAAGATGTCAAACATTCAAAATCCTACCTCCATCCAAAACCCAGATAGCTTCTCACTTAATTCAAATATTAGAAAACAAAAACATAGAATTTAATCTAAATGATCTAAAAATACTAGTAAACCAATTTTATCCTGATTTAAGGAAGATGCTTAACACAGCCCAAGCATTCTCTAAAACAGGTACACTAATATTAGATACAACAGCAATAGCATCTTCAAGTTATATGTTTGGGGTACTTAAAGAATTAAAATCCAAACCAAATTTAAATAAAATCAGACAAATAATTCAAAACTCAAACGTGTCTGATTTCGAAGAATTTTATAGATTCCTTTACGAGAATGCTTCAGAATATGCTCCCTCAAAAGAAGGTACAATATATATTCTTTTAAACAAATATTCATATGAAGCTAATTTTAAAATAGACAAAGAAATAAATATTATGGCTTTAATTTCAGAAATAATCCTCCATACAAAACCTCAAATCATATGAAAACAATCGCTCAACAACTAGGAATTAAAGAGTTTCCATTTGAGATTAAGGACAAGAATGGAAATGAAATCTACTTTGAATACTCAGATGGGTGGTGGGCAAAAAGAGAATTTGATTCAAACGGAAAGCAAATCTACTTTGAAACCTCAAAGGGATTTTGGGAAAAAAAAGAATACAATTCCAATGGAAATGAAATCTACTGGGAAAACTCAAGGGGATTTTGGGAAAAAAGAGAATACGATTCAAACGGAAATAAAGTATACTTTGAAAACTCAGATGGAGTAGTAATAGACAACCGACCAAAGCCCTCTTGTGAAGGTAAAATAGTAGAAATTGATGGAAAAAAATATAAACTAAAAGAAGTAAAGTAACAATGTTAAAACTTCTAAAAATTTTAAATAATCAACTAATCCATAATGATAGGCTAACGGATTACAATGACCTATCAAGTGGAAAAAGAGAGTATGAAGGTGGTATTGATGAAAAAGGTAAATATAAGTTAATTCATAAGTGGAAAGAATACTATACTAAGTGGGATTCTGAAAGTGATATGAAAATTAAAACTTCATATTGGTCTGAAAAGCATTATGAAAATGGTGAAGTAATAAAAATAGATACACATCTTTAAAAAATGAAAACTTTTAAGTTTACAACAGAGATATCAATCTCAGAAGAGGCTTTAGAACTTCTAAAGAAAGTTGATAAAGAAGGATATGCTGAATACAGAGATAGAGAATATAATACATATGAAGATTATGTTAACGGTAAGAAGTCTTTAAGTATAGAAAATATTAGGTCTGAGGAAAGTTTCAATAGAAGAAACTTTGGTGGAACGTGGTGTATTATGGAGGAGCTAGTTGAAGCAGACTTAGTGGAGTGGGTTGATGAATCATGGCATACGACATATAAAGTTGGTGAATGGGGAAGAAAAGTCTTGGATAGTTTAAAAAATAATACATATGAAGATTATGTTAACGGTAAGAAGTCTTTAGTGTAACAAAT
>Ga0099851_1001267_pt1 | contig 10729 bp, 6 predicted proteins | sample CB_VirMetaG_6_FD_78176 | JGI IMG/M metagenome (GOLD analysis project Ga0099851, IMG submission 78176) | Freshwater to marine saline gradient viral communities from Chesapeake Bay - CB_1508_2 Viral MetaG | ecosystem: Environmental > Aquatic > Marine > Coastal | place: USA: Chesapeake Bay... | reverse complement strand
TGAAGGCTTACACTGAAACCTTCGAGGGCGCGCGCCAGGGAAACTGAAGGAGGCTGCCGTCTATTGGGCGGGCGGGGGCAAACGTGTAGAAGACAAAACTGGGGAGGACGCTGCTGCATTTGGCATTGTCCTCCCTGAGCAGCCGCGTGATGAAGCGGTTGATTTTGAGGTGTGGGATGAAAACTGGGATGTCGTAATGATGTTCCTGCGTATGCAGACGCAGTGGAACACGACGATGGCTGGCTACCTCGGGTTGCGATATGAGGTGATGCTGTGTGCTGGCGGGATGTTTGACCTTTACAATGTGGAGAATCGCCGCGAGATGCTGGAAGGTCTTCAGATAATGGAGGCTGCAGCGTTGAGCGAATTGGCCAAGGACAAGGATGGCTAACCAGGTTCCTCCCATAAAACTCAATGTAAAGCTTGAGGGGCTTGAGGAGCTGACGCGGTTAAAAAGCGCGTTCAAAGGATTAGCCAGTACAATTGATATTACTGATGATGCGATCAATAAAGCGGTTAATGGTATCAAAGAATATGTTGTTACTGCAAATAACAGCGAGGCAATAATCAAGGGCCAAGTTGAAGCTTTTCGCAAGCTGAAGAGCCAGGCTGACATTACGGGTTCAACGTACAAAAAGCTCGACGGCGAGATTAAGCGTCTTGAGCAAGAGCTGAAGGGCGCTTCCGAGGGACTGATCAGACAGCGAGACTCGCTGATCAAGTCCGCAAACTCAACAAAGAACAGCTCGGCTGAAGTCGGAAAATATATCAATCAACTCAAAAAATTGCAGGCGCAAACACGCGCAAGCTCTCAAGCGTTTAACGATATTGAGTCTGATATCGAATCGTTGACGTTCAAAATGCGTCAACTGCGCCAGGAGGAAATTGCTGACTTTGGTAAAAATGCTGTAAATGCAACTAGGGGTGCAATTAGTGGATTGCAATCTGGCGTGCAGCAAAGCATCAGCTTGTTTAAGCGTCTTGGCGAGCAAAGCAAAACTGCGTTTGGTCAGGTTGCTCGAACCATAGAAGGCATTACTGCGATTGGCGTTGGCGGCGCCATTGCTGGCGGTGGAGCTGGTGCCCTTGGCGGGTTGTCTGGCTTGATTCAAGGAGCTGGCGCATCGCTTGGAGGGTTGAAATCGGGCCTTGGTGCAATTCCATTTGCGGGAGAAAAGCTGCAAGCACTTGTCAGCCCAGAGGCAATTGCAAGGCTAAATGAGGCCGCAAGCAATGTTGCTGCATTGCAGGCAAAAGTTGCTGGACTTGACCAGGCAATGGATGCAGTAACAAATGCATTTACTGCATTTGGACCGACTGCAAGTGCCGGTGCAATTGCGGCCAGTGCTGGTATTGCAATTATTTATGACAGATTGCGGAATGCTGCCGAAGAAACCCGAATTGAGCTTGAGAAATCATTTACTGGTATCGACGATGAAGTTCAAGATTTAATCCGTTCTCTTACCAAACTGCGTGATCAGATCCAAGCATTGTCGATGACGAAAATCAACGAGTTGCTTGGCGCGGCTCGTCAACGGTTTGCGGCTGCACCTGCTGGATCGCCGTTGAGTCGTTCAATGGCGTCGCAAATTGCTGGATTAGAGGCAGTCGGACGGGGAGAAGCAGGTCGACAGGCAGTTGTACTTGAAGAATATCGACAACGTGTTCGAGGCACGTCTGAAGCGGCAGTTGATCTGTCGCAGCGATTGTCTTTCTTGAAAGCACGACTGCAAGAAGTTGATACTTCAACCAGTGAAGGCAAGGTTGAATTTGCGAGCCTGAGCAGCGAGACTGTTCAGCTATCTGATCAGATTCGCAAGCTGGGCGATAGCTATCGGCATGTCAGCACGATGGCAACCCAGGCTGCGACTGCACAAGAAAATGCGGCCAATGCAGCAATCCGAGCAAATTACTTCAATCGTGCGGCAGTACGCGCGCAGGAGCAAGCACTTGCTGATCTTGGTCAGCGTGTACGGGCTGGCGTAGCCGGTACTCCATTGGCGTTGCCTGCGGCTGGTCAGACAACGGCTGCCGGCACTGGGGCGGCGATTAGCGGTGGTGCCCGCAGATTGACCGGCCAGGTTGAAATGACATTTGACGTTCCTGGCCGAAGGATGGCCCGCACGATCGGAGAACGTGCTGGTTACTACAACCCACCAACTCCCGCCACCGGTGCGGCTGCAGCGGTAGGTCAATCTGCCGAAGCCGCTTCTCGCGCAAGCAAGTCATACAGGGATTTGCTGGTCAATCTTCGGAATGTGCTTCTTGCTTCAAACAACAGTATTTCGTCGCTTGAACAGCAGCGTGCTGCATGGAATGCATTAAGAAGTGCTGTTGATCCAGCTTCCAAGCAATTTGCAAACGCAAGCAAGCAGATTGAAGGGCTTGACGCGCGTTTAGGAAAGCTTCAATCGACACAGCAACGCAGACGGATGAGCGGGATGCAGGTTGCCCAAGCTGCTGGTGCTGCAATTAGCGGTGGTATTTTCGGCGGCCCTGAAGGCTTTTTCGGTGGTGCCCTTGGTGGTATTTTTGGCGGCGTGGGCGGCGCATTCGCTGGGGCTGCTGCTGGTGCTCAGGTTGGGATGCTTCGCCAGCAGCTTGGTGGATTTGCGGATTATGCAGCGCAAATCCAGAAGATGCAGATTGCCTTAAAAGGTGCAGCGGGCACCCAAGAAGAATTTAATCGTGCTGTTGCTGCAGCGGAGTCTGCGACTCGAAATCTAAATGTGCCGCAGGATGTAGCTATTCAGGGCATGACCAAATTGACTGCTGCCGTTAAGGGCGCAGGCGGTCAGGTCAGTGATGCTGAGCTGGTATTTAGAAATGTCAGTTCAGCAATCAAAGCAACCGGCGGCTCGGCGCAAGACGTTGATGGTGCCATCACCGCAATGGTGCAGGTGTTCTCGAAGGGCAAGGTAAGCGCTGAAGAATTGAGCGGTCAGCTTGGTGAGCGCTTGCCTGGCGCTGTCACCAAGTTTGCCAAGGCAAACGACATGACATTGCCTGAGCTGCAAAAGCTGCTTGAACAAGGTCGTGTTGGCCTGAATGAAATGATGAAGTTTATTGTTTATCTTGGAAACGAGAACGCTGGGGTGGCCGATAAAATGGCGAGATCCAGTCAAGATGCTGGCGCACGACTAACTGTTGCATATAACGATATGCGAATTGCCGTCGGTAGCGCATTGCAACCAATTGGCGCCCAATTCCAAGAGGCATTTATTCCATTTATTGAAAATATTACTCCTATTTTGGTAAACGTTTTACCAAAAATTGGCAATCTTGCGGTTCAATTGGCCAAAAACTTTGATGACCTTGCGGTTGCTGTTGCGGCATTTGGCGCAACTCTTGCGGCGGTCAACGTGGCTTCTTTCGTGGCAAACGCAGGGGGAATTGTTGGTGCATTGGTTAAAGTAAAGGCTGCCTTTGTGGGCGCTACAGCGGCAATGACTGGTTTTGCTGCTGCCAGTGCAGCGGTGCCGTGGATCGCTTTGGCTGCTGGCGCAGCCGCTGCTGCGGTTGCGATTTACAATGCATCAAATGCGCAGCAAGATTTCAATAACAAAATATATGAAGCGCCAATTTCTGAAGTAAAAAATGAAATCCTTAAATTGCAGTCTGAGCTTGTTCAAGCAGAAGAAAAACTACAGCAAACTGCTATGCAGTTTGGGACACTTAGCAAAGAAGCGGCTTTTGCTCAGGCAAAAGTTGATGGTCTTCGTAGCGCTCTAGATCAAGCAAGGGGAGACTATAGAATTCGCCTTCTTTATCAAGAAGTTGGCGTTACCCCTGACTCTCGTTATTTTGGTCCTGGGTTTGCGGCCGCTCCAAGCGAGGAAAAGCCATCAGAATTGCCACGTTTCGATAGCGACAAAGCTGGAGCAGGCAAGGCAAAGAAAGAACGCGAAAGCCAGCTGCCTCAACTGATGGCGCAGCTTGCCGTGAGGCGTCAAATTGCCGAAATCGATGAGCGCATCAATGGCGCTCAATTGATGGAAAATCAACTGCTACAAATTCGTCTTGAAGGCGAAAAACAAATCGCGCAGCTTGCTGGTCAATATCAAGCGATTCAGTTTGAAAACATTCCAGAGAAAGAAAAACAGGTTAAGCGTCTGCTTGTCATGGAAGACATTGAGAGCGCGCGTCTTGATATCGCTCAAAAACTTGCGATGGCTGCAAGGCAAGCAGATAAAGACATTGCCGCAACTGTAAATGATTTGGAAAAATCATATGAAAATCAAATTTTCGCCGCAGGTCGGCTTGAAGAGCTGACTGGCACCGGCATGACCGAAGCGTTAGCTCAGCAATATATTGAGATTGAAAAAATTATCGAGAAACAAAGGGAACGCTACGAGGAAGAGATTGCGTATCGTCAAGCAATTATTGAACTTGGCGGTCCAGGTGTTGCGGAAGCCGAGGCTGGAATTGATCTTTTCCGTGGAAAAATTGAAGGCCTTGGAGGGCGGGAAGCCAAGTTAAAGGACCTTGCCACTGCAGCACAACCAGAAGAGAAGGGCAAGCTTCAGCAGTTTATTGAGCAGGCTGAGGCTGAACTAAAAGACCTCGAAGCTCTTGCTGTTCGCGTTTCTCAAAACATAGGTAATGCAGTTGGTAATTCGATTGCGAATGGCATTACTGGACTGATTGAAGGGACCACGACGGCAAAAGAAGTATTTGCTGATTTCCTAAAAGATGTTGGTCAAATTCTTGTGCAAGAAGGCGCCAAGATGATTGCTACTTATATTGCGATTGGTATTGCGAAAATGTTTGCTGGTCTAGCTTCCGGCGGTGGCGGTGGGGGCGGCGAAGATCCACTGAAAGGTGTTGGGGGTGCAGATTGGATGAAATATACCAAGCCCAACGCCAACGGCAACGTTTACGCCCAAAACGGCATCCAACCCTTCGCAACCGGCGGCATCGTAACCCGCCCCACATTCTTCAAGTATGCAAAGGGCGGCACCATGCAAAACGGCCTTATGGGCGAGGCTGGCCCTGAGGCAATTATGCCGCTTAAGCGTGGCGCGGATGGGAAGCTAGGCGTTAGCGCTCTTGATCTTCCTTTCCAGAAACAAGGTGGCGAAATGTCGCCTGAGGCGAGTGCCGCCTTCTCTGAACTGCAATCCGCTTCTATTCCGTTCACAAAAACTACAGAACGCTTGATGACCGAACGCAGCGAACGCGAAACTGTTGCTGCTATCAACAATCCAAAGCCGCTTGATGTCCGCTTTGAATCTCAAGTAATCAATGGCGTCGAGTACGTCACCGCTGAGCAGCATCAAAAAGGTATGGCACAGGCTGCAGAGCGCGGTCGAGCGCTTACACTTGCTGCATTGCAGAACAGCGTTAAAACACGCAAAAAGGCTGGGATCTGATGAGCACTTTTGCTTTCGTCAACTATTCGCGTTTCCTTACTAGCGCAGGCGCTGCAACTGCCTACGCTTATCAGAATTTCTCGATTAACGAATCGCGCAATTACGGCGGTGTGACCTACGCCTTTGCACCGTTTGCGTACACACTGGGCGCTGGCAGTAAAGGTGGTGATCGCAGTGATTCTGCTCTTGCCGCAGGTTTGGATCCAATTAGCGTCAACCTGTTTGCTGAAGCCGTCGAAAATCGCTATTTGCTAGAAATTAAAACCGTAAGCCTTGATCCAGATACTTTTGTCGATGACACTCTTGTGCGCAATGAGCTGTGGCGAGTGGCGCAATACGAAATGGACACCGAACGGATTGTGCTTAAGCTGTCTAGCCCTCTTAATGCCGCCAGTAGCAATATCCCCAGGCGTCGTTTATCTACAAAGTTGGTAGGCGCCCTGCCAAATACAGGCAGCTTGGTGGTTAGTTGATGGACTGGAAGCGCTGGATTGGCTTGCCGCATGAATTTGGCGCAGATCCAGAAGATGGCGTCGCCTGCGATTGCTTGCTTATGGTCTGGCGTGTGCTTGATGATGCAGGCGTTTCGCATCCAGACTTCAATGCTTACTGGCTGGAGATGGCGCGGCAGAAGCGTTGGAGTGAACTAGAAGCGCTTTGGCGTGATGGCACAATCGAGCTGGAAGCTGCAGAGTCGCACGCTGTCACCTTGATCCGTAATGGCCCTAACGGCCTTGGAGTCGGTATTGTTGTAGATGACGGCTTACTGATCGTTCATCACAAACGTGGCGTTCGATGGGTGCCGCTTGATTACATGCCTCGTCTTCGTTTTTATAGGTTCTGCTGATGCTGCCTTCTGATCGCTACCTTGCGCAATTGCTTGGGCTGACGGATGAGCAGTTCATGTACTTCCAGGCGGAAGTGCAGCGTCGTGCTAAAGAGCAGCCAGAGCCGGCGGTTGTTGCTGGACTGGACCCGGCGAGTCAATTAGCGCTTGCTTCGTTAATCATAACGGTAATTGGAACTGGTCTTCAGATTGCCGCAAGCTTCTTAAAGCCTTCTACCTCTGACGCTCGCCCAGCAAGCCTAAAGGCTCGCAATGTCGGCGGAAGAGCGAGAACAGAAAACGAACGTTTTGCTCCACGCTATGGGTTCGACTCAGCGCAGGAAATAACGACGCTAGGCGCCGTTGTTCCTATTGTTTACACACTGCGTGAAGCTATTGGTGATCAAACTTATGGCGGCGTAAGAGTAAATACTGATTTGTTGTGGTCTCAAATTTATAGCCTTGGCGGCTCGCAGCTACTGCGTGCAATTTTCTTGATCGGCGAAGGGCCTATTGCCTCTATTGATGTTAATAGTTTTGCGTCTGGTGGCAATACTCTGGCTTCCTACGACTATGGAAGCGCAAGTTCTACTGGCAGTCGAATGGCTGTCTATGGGCGCTATGACGCAGCCGATGGGCTGACGACTCGCATTAACTCTACACATCACATTTTTGGGCGAGATCCAAGCGCTGACAAAGGTAATGCAAACAGCAGCGACATTTTTTTGGTAAATGGCGCAGCAAGTTTTAGCGCAGCTTCTCGCCCTAGCAATCAGACTACTTTTGGTGTCTATGGGTTAATTGGCAATGATTTTGGCTACCGTATCAATCCGGTTATTAAGCCAATCGTTCAAGCTCAGTTAGTCCCTTATGGCGATGATGGTGACGCCGAAGTCAAATGCACAATTGATGACGTAGCTTGGGTGCAAAAAAAGAAGTACCAAACTATTTTTTCGTCTCGTGCGGCAATAACAAGCAGCGGACTCGGAACATTGGGCGGCACAACAAGCTATACGTTGTATCCAACAAGTGACAAGGATACTATTTATAGTCGCGACGTAAAGAGCCTGCAAACCCCAGGTGACTGGGTATTTTCGGTGGAAACTGTATCGGCAAAGCAAGGTGCCGGTACGTTTGTTAAGTTAATCAACAAAGGCTTTGCGCATTATCACGACGACACGGATGATGATAATGCCACTTTTGTCGATAACCTAAAAGCGCGTATTACGGCAACAATTACAGGTCTAACCGTTGACACAAAGGGCAAAGGTGTTCTTACGGCTTATTTGACTTTTAACACTGGTACTGTTGATGGAAAAACATTAAAAGATAGCGATAACGACGACGAAGAGCTTAATGAGTACCTGCAAACGCTAAAAGCGGTCAGATTCCTTTTGAAATGGAAAAACAATTTGTCTGCGGACGATCCAGAGGACGATGTTGTGGTTCGCTATCCGCTGCAAGTTCTTGTAAAAACTAAAGTTAAGCAGCAGTTTACGGCTGATGGTGGATCAATTTCGGCGCCTACATTAGATGTGGTCAAAGATGATGACGGCAAGGTTACAGATGTCACCGTTTTGAGCGGTGGCGGCACAATCAGTGGCCTGACGACGACACAAAGCTTCCCTGATCCTGTGTTCAAATTCAAGCGGACTCGTCAGATGACAGCATCTTCTGGCAAGGTTTCCGCTGGTGGAACCGTAACTGCAACAGTTGCGCTTGAGTTTAACGCTAAAAAAGCTTACATTGAAAAGGCTGATGACGTTGCATCAACTATTGCTGGGCGTCAGAAAACCTGGGACGATAGCCTAATCGAAGGCGAGCTTTACAAAATTGGATCCGGCCTAGCGGTCTGCGATTATCGCTCGCCAGACCCTTTTGTTTCCGAGGCTGACATTAGCTCCGGTCTTGGCACTGCTGTCACTGCCACATTTAAGACAGTTCGCGTTGGTACTGTAACGACAAATACTTCATCTCAGGCGCAAATTGATGGCTGGACCTGGAATGAGGGGCGCCCTTCTGTAGAGTGGCACAACACAGCAACAGTGGATGGCCATATTTTGCGCTGTGCCATTGCAAGTATTTCCACGACGCGCCCATGCAAAACAGTGCAGATCGGCATTCGTTCTCGCCTTGGCATTCGCATCAATGGAATCTGTAACTTCAAAGAGTCTTTGAGCTTTGAAAAGTGCGATGAGCGTGCCTGCGGTGATTACAAAGGAAGTATTGTTGAAAAAGGCAGCACCCTCAAGACTGATATTCATCAATCGAATACAATTTCCGCGCCTGTTGAACGCTATTCTTTTTTTGCCATCTACTACAGGGCTGCGGGAAGCACTGGTGGCTTTACAAAGCTTGGGAACGCTTATGGAGTTCGTGGCGCTACACAACAAAATATATTTAATTACATCGAGCTTGATATGTCAGCAATTCGGCAGTGGGAATTTCAAATTGAACCATATTCGGGATGGGAAGTGCGCAATGGTGGCATTGGCACCTTGTATGTACTTGATGCGTCTCTGACTACTTCTCAGACAGTTACCGATGGCTCCGTGACTGTGCGATTCACTGGTACATCAGTCGCGCACTCCGAGGACGTTTTTTCAATTAACGTTGGTCGCCGTAGAAGCGCCAAGGAAAGCATTGGAATTCCTCGCTCTGATGCCAATTACGCCAATGATGATTACTCCTATTTGGACACTTGGGGCAAGCTCGCCGAGGCTTTTATATACGAAGAAGTGCAGTCTTCTGCTTCTGGTGGACCTGAGCATGAAGTGGTCTACATCAACGAGATTGTTCCCAACGATTTCACACCCAATTACGACAATCTTGCCATCCTCGGCTTAAATATCATGTCCTCGGTCGAATGGCAGCAGTTCGGCCAGTTCAGTTGCTACGTGACCGGAGGCAAAACCTGCCGCAGGCTGCGCGACAGCCTGACCGTTGGCGCCACGCACCTCTTCCCGGATGTGCTGCTGGATCTGATGACCAATGCCACCTACGGCGCTGGTGATCTAATCACCGACAACATGATCGACCTCGACGCATTCAAGATTGCGGCGGACTGGTGCTACAACCATAAATACTTCTTCGACGGCGTGCAGGCTGATCGTGTCAACCTGCGTCAGTGGGCTGCTGATGTTGCAGCTGCTCATCTGCTTAATTTCGGTGAGAGCGATGGCAAATTCTACCTCCGGCCTGCGATGCAGTTCACTGCTGTTTCAATTAAGGGTCTGTTCACTGCCGGCAACATCGTCGAAGGCAGCTTCAAGCTTCAATACCTGGAGCCCGAAGAGCGCGAGCCAATTCAGGTGTCGGTGCGTTACCGCGAAGAGCGTGCCAGTACTGATCTCGACAACCCTGGCATTTTCCCAACCGAGCGTGAGGTGCTGGTGCGTGAAGCCAGCGGAAGCGCCACTGATCCGGTTGAATCAATCGACCTAAGCGATTACGTAACCAGCCGCGAGCACGCGATTGACGCGGCCAGGTTCATTATCAGAATGCGTCGCATCCCCACACACGCGATCAGCTTCCGCACTACACATGAAGGCGCATTGGCGAAGTTTGGCCCGAGCGATTACATCCGCGTGGCGATGGATGAGACGCAATACGACGAATTCAACAACGGCGTGGTGACGGCATCTGGTGCTCTTGTGAGCACCAAGCCGCTCGCAGATGGCACCTACACCGTGATCGCATGGGACGGTACTGAAGGTACACCGCCTGTTGATACCACGCTCACCGTGAGCGGAGGTGGTACTACCGCGACACCGACTGGTGTGGTGTTCACCGTCAAGCTGCCCAGCACTCAAGTGCGCACTTACCAGATTGAGCGGATTACACCCGATGAGGAGGGCACCTTTAACATTGAGGCAGTCCACATGCCAACCAACGCCTCTGGCGTGCTGGAGCTGGCCGATGGCTTTGATACTGCCGGCAACTGGGTGATCGAGTAATGGCTGTCGCGTTTCCGAGCATCGAACCAACCAGTCGCAGCTTTACAGCGCCGAAGTGGCCGACTTCTGGCATCACTGCTCAATCGGGCGTTACGACTCGCCGTTTATGGGGCAGCCGCCCATCGCAAGCTCAGCTCAGCCTGAGCTTTGACAACATCAGCGACAGCAATGCTGCTTTGATCGCACAGGCATACAACGCTGCCAAAGGCGCCACCACTGATCTGACACTACCGAGCGCGCTGTTTGCCGGTGCATCATCAACGCTGACCACATGGCTTGATGGCAGTGCAACCGGCGCAGGGCTGAAGTGGTTTTTCAGCGAAGAGCCGCCAACCTTTGAAAGTGCTGGTACGCCTGGCCGATCGAATGTACGTGTGGCACTGGTCGCTGAGCTTAGACTGTAGCCATGGCATACACCGGCGCTAACGGCAGCTTCGTCATCAACGGCTATACCGGCGTGGTGCGTAACGCGACGGTGGATATCTCGCGTGATGCGCTGGAAACAACCAACCTTGGTGATTACAGCCGCACCTATACGCCTGGCTTGATTGGAGCAACAGGTAGCGCCACCTTTA
>Ga0099851_1001265_pt1 | contig 10735 bp, 23 predicted proteins | sample CB_VirMetaG_6_FD_78176 | JGI IMG/M metagenome (GOLD analysis project Ga0099851, IMG submission 78176) | Freshwater to marine saline gradient viral communities from Chesapeake Bay - CB_1508_2 Viral MetaG | ecosystem: Environmental > Aquatic > Marine > Coastal | place: USA: Chesapeake Bay... | reverse complement strand
GACAGAACAGGTCATGCAGGCAAACCACTACCGTGACCTAGCGGCAGTGATCGGATACTCGTTTCGTAACGTAGCGGACTCTGCGGACGACGATATCTTCAACATGAAGATGAACGATCCGATCCTGAGCCTCATCAGTCTGGCGCGCCTGAGAAAAGTGGAGTTGCGCGAGCAATACAACAGCAGCAACCTGTGGGAGGACTGGAACCTCGTCCAGTTCGTTTCTCAGGCCCTGACCGAGTACAAGAACAAGTTCGGGCTTTACGATTTCACGGACATGCTGAGTGTCTTCATAGAGCAGCAAGCGCAGGTCTGCCCGAAGTTCAAGCTGACGTTCCTCGATGAGGCGCAGGACCTGTCACCACTACAATGGGACATCGCCCACATACTGGACGCCCATTCTGAGCGGATGTACGCCGCTGGTGACGATGATCAAGCTATCTTCCGGTGGGCCGGCGCAGACGTTGACCACTTCATCAATCTCGAAGGTAGCGCCGAGGTCCTCGAACAGTCCTACCGCGTGCCGTGGGCCGTGCACGAGATCGCGGACACCATCGCCAAGCGCATCGTGCGCCGATATCCCAAGAAGTATAGACCGCGCCCCGAGAAGGGCCGCATCCAGCGTGTGTCCACGGTGTCGGAAATTGACATGCACGAGGGCACGTGGCTGATCCTCGCGCAGGCCGGTTACATGCTCAACTCGATTGCGGGAGAGCTAAGGGGTCTCGGTCTGCTGTTCTATGATCGCGGCCGTCGGTCCATTCCCGAGAAGATAAGCACGGCGGTCAACGCATGGGAGCGCCTGCGGAAGGACTACAAAATTACGGGGGCCGAAGCCCGTATCGTCTACAGCTTCATGTCTACAGGCGACCGGATACAACGCGGTTTCAAGAAACTGACCACGCTCGAAGATGACGCCGCCGTCGATCTCGAAACGCTGATCACGCATCACGGCCTTCTGGCAGATCGCGATATGATTTGGCACGACGCTATGGATTTGTTGCCGGATCGAGAGCGAGCTTATATTGTGGCGCTACTGCGCCGAGGGGAAAAGTTCAATGCTCCTCCCCGTATCACAATATCCACGATCCACGGATCAAAAGGTGGCGAAGCTGACAATGTCGTTCTACTGACCGATTTGTCACCTGCCGCCGAGGCTGCCGCACAAGTCGATGCGGATGATCTACACAGGGTCTTTTACGTAGGGGTAACCCGTACAAAAGAAAACCTGTTCCTCGTAGAACCAGAAGATTACAGCCGGAGCTACAACATATGACCAGAGATGAGTTCTTGTCGGAAGCGGGTCGTTTGATTAACCACGACCGAAACAAGGATTACGGTGATGCCCAAAAAAATTTCATGGATATCGCCGACATCTGGTCCGTCATCCTCAATAGACCGGTCACCACCAAAGAAGTAGCTCTGTGTATGATCGGGGTGAAGATGGCGCGGCTCTCAAAGAGCCCTGACCATGACGACTCTTGGATTGACATCTGCGGCTATTCAGCCCTCGGCGGGGAATTGGTATGACCCTTCAAATGTCCATGTTCCCGCCGAAATCCGAGTGGGTCCCCCACGCTGAATATCCTGACCTAACGCAGGCGAAGCGCATCGCAATCGATGTCGAAACGAGAGACCCCGACATCAAGACGCGCGGCCCCGGCTGGGCCACGGGAAACGGCGAGGTGGTGGGCTACGCCATCGCTACAGAAGATTGGTGCGGCTATGTCCCTGTGCGTCATCTCGGCGGCGGAAACGTGGACGAGCGCGTGATTGGCAAGTGGCTCAAAAAGGTTTTCGAGTGTCCCGCCGACAAGATCATGCACAACGCCCAGTACGACGCCGGCTGGATACGCAGGATGGGTTTCACCCTAAACGGCCGCATCATCGACACGATGGTCATCGCGTCCCTTCTTGACGAAAACCGTTTCAGCTACTCCCTCAACTCGTTGAGCTACGACTATCTCAACAAGACTAAATCGGAGAAGGGCCTGATAGAGGCCGCTCGGGAATTCGGCCTCGATCCAAAAGCAGAAATGTGGAAGATGCCGGCCCAGTTCGTCGGCCCCTACGCAGAGAACGACGCCCAGTTGGCGCTGGAACTCTGGTCCTATTTCTCCGTGGAACTCGGCAAGGAAGAGCTTTGGCCGATTGCCAATCTCGAACTCGATCTGCTCCCCGTCCTGATCGACATGACGTGGCGCGGCGTCCGAGTGGACTTGGACCGCGCGGAACGGACCAGAAATCACATCCTGAAACAGGAGCAGGCTGTGATGAAGCAGATCAAGGAACTGACCGGGGCCAACATCGAGATATGGGCAGCCCAGTCTCTGTCGAAGGCGTTCGATGCGGTCGGTATCGACTACCCGAAGACAGAGAAGGGCGCGCCGTCCTTCACAAAGGCGTTCCTGTCAGACCATCCTCACGAGCTTCCGCGCCTCATAACCAGAGCGCGTAATCTCAACAAGGTCAGCGGCACGTTCATCTCGACTATCCTGTCGCACTGTCATAGCGACGGCCGTATCCACGCGCACATTAACCAGATCAGGTCGGATGACGGCGGCACGGTGTCGGGCCGTATTTCGATGAACAACCCGAATTTGCAACAAATCCCGGCCCGCGATCCAGAGCTAGGACCCATGATCCGCTCGCTCTTCCTGCCGGAAGAAGAGCAGCAGTGGGCGGCTATCGATTTCTCGCAGCAAGAGCCACGTATCCTCGTGCACTACGCACACGTCTATGGGCGGAGCAAAGGAGTCGAATTGACCGGCGCGTCTGAGTTTGTGTCGCGCTACAACGAGGACCCCAGCACAGACTTCCATACAATGGTCGCCGAGATGGCAAAGATAGCCCGCAAGCAGGCCAAGACGATTAACCTCGGCATGATGTACGGCATGGGCGTCAACAAGCTGGCGGACGAGCTCGACATCTCCGTGGACGAGGCAAAATCTTTGATCCGCCAGTATCACGACCGCGTTCCTTTCGTTAAGGGCCTGATGAACGGCGTGATGAACAGGCTTGACGACAAGTCGAGCAGCGGCTCGATCCGCTCGATCCTCGGGCGTAAGTGCCGTTTCGACCTGTGGGAACCAGCCTCCTTTGGCATGAACAAGGCGCTGCCGTACCGAGAGGCGATTCAGGAGTACGGCGATACCACCCGTCTCAAGCGCGCCTACACCTACAAGGCGCTGAACCGGCTGATCCAAGCGTCCGCCGCCGACATGACGAAGAAGGCGATGGTGGACATTTACGCCACAGGCCGAATTCCGCTGATCCAGATACACGACGAGATCGCGATGTCGGTGCAGGGCATGGACGAGGCGATGGAGATCGCCAAGATAATGAAGTCGGCGGTGCCCTTGGAAGTGCCTAGTTTGTGTGATATAGAGATAGGACCAAGTTGGGGGGAGGCCGCATAGCTGTGCCAGCGCGGCTCCCCCATCATGGCTCCTCCCTAAACTCCCCGCCGAAGAAATTCGGCGGGGTTTTTTCTTGACGGGCGCGTCATATCGTATATATTCCTACTCAGTTGTAGGAGGTCCAGATGGATACAACGAAGTGGAAATCGATCCTCGTGCCCATCGAGGTATACCGAGAGATCAAGATCATGGCGCGCGACCAAGGCCGCACGATCAGCGGTCAACTGCGTATCATGTTCGAGGCGTACCGGGAAATCCTAAAAGAGGAGCGGCGCGCCCGTGGCTAAGAAAGTCGATTCTTCCTACATGCCGCCGAAGCGTTCTCGGCGGCCGGGGCGCTATCGTAAGACGATCAACAAGCACGACCGGCGGTGGAAAATCCACGGCCGACGGCACAATGGCCAAGGCGGTAAGCGTTAATCTTTTTGCCGCTTGTATGCGACTAATCACATAGGAGGATAAAATGGAATTCGGAACTTTTCTGGTAGTGCAAGCTATTTTCGCTATCGTCATGACGATTATCCATCATGCTTGACGTAGCAATCGTATGCCTAGCCACTGCTGTGTACTTCGAGGCCCGTGGAGAACCACGCGTCGGACAACGGGCCGTGGCTCACGTCATCATGAACAGAGTCCGCGATCCACGGTTCCCAGACGACGTTTGCGGGGTAGTAACGGAGGGACCAAGGTACTCGTGGGCTCCGGACTACCCTGTGCGGGACCGCTGTCAATTCTCTTTTTATTGCGACGGGAAGAGCGACGAGCCGTCTGACAAATCGGCTTACTCTCTAGCGCTGACTGTCGCCAAGCGCGCCCTGCGAGGGGAAAGCGACGACCCGACCGAAGGGGCTACCCACTATCACGCTCATTACGTCACGCCGGCATGGGCGACAGCCAAACGCCGGCATGTTAGGATTAACGATCACATTTTCTATCGTTGGGAAAGCCGATGATCATCTGTCCAGAGTGTAACGGGTTAGGCTACATCGATTATGAGCGCCCGGTCCTAGACCGGGACAACGGGGGATATCTGGAGGAATACACGTTACCGTGCGAAACGTGCGAGGGGGAAGGGGAAATCCCGATAGATGACTAACGGACCAAATCTTCCATGACGGATTCCCAGCTATCTTCCTCTAAACCCGGCACTGTAAACAGCCGTGCCGCCGTCCGTATGCTTTTACGGCGGGCCACCTGCTCTAGTGTCACGAATTTAACGCGTTCCACGTCTGTAGCTACAAGTGCGACGATGTCGCACATATCCGGTGTGAGGGGGTTTTTCTTTCCCCCGACCGAGACGCAAAAATGATAATAGCCGTCATCTTTGTAGACGCGTTTCCCCACGGAGACTTGGTGCTGCATGGAGGACTTGACCTGAACCCGCATTGGGCCAATGCGGGTGTCGGCGATGATGTCCACCGACTTAAAATTTATGATCTGGCAATCCACGCCGAGCTTCATCAAGCGTAACGCACACACTAGCTCGCCGATAGTGCCTCGCCGTATGTTGTGCATGGCGCATTGAAACAAAAACTCACAGAGGGATCAAGCACGTAACGGTCGCGTTTTTTTCTTGCAGGGCCGGGCGGCCCGGCATATTATGCCAACACTCCTTGTTGAAGGGTTTGGCGGTGGGGCCAAGCCCTACTATCCCGGAAGGGTCTCGCACTCTTCCGGGATTTTTTTATGTTGACATTATCGCATACCGACGGTTACTCTCATCCCGTCACGGCATATCGTCCGGACAGACAGGAGGAGAGATGCAAACTAAACGAATGAGCTTCGTAGAATCTGAGACAAACGCCGTCGTCGGTCTCGTCATATCGTGGGGATTCACGTACTGGGGGTTACCGCTATTCGGTCTGGAGCCGTCCCCTTACGAAGCAACGCAGATAACGGCGGTGTATTTTGTATTGAGCGTGGTACGCTCCTACATTCTACGCCGCATTTTTAACCGCATCACAACGAGGTCCTCATGGTAAAAACAGGTGAGGTCGCGAAGCTGGCACGCGCGATGGATTGGGAAGAGGCGTGCCAGCGCGTCAACGAAATGGTGGTTAAGTACGTCGAAGATCATCGTGATCAGGCCGACATCAACTTGTGGGAAGCCGCATGGCAAAGAATTCTCAGAGGGTAGGCGATGAGAGCGAGGAAAGTGAGGGGAGTGAGGAGGCTTATTCTCACGCCTTCAACACGGTATCAGTGCTCTTCCAAGGCATGTCCGGAAAACCTCTCGGACCGTCTGTGGCGGGGGCTCTAACCGCCACCTTCCTAGAAATCCTTACGCAAACCGAAACGGACATGGGCGCGCTGGACTTCATGACGTTAATAACGGCGTCGATGGCGCACGCCAGCAAGATACAGAGCGAACTGGACGAGACAGAAGGAGTACACTGATGAAACGCGGCGACTTACTTCATTATGAGAACAACCGCACATGGCGGTTGGTTCAGCACCTTGACGGCCCGCACTGGCTGGCTCACGTCCTTGTAGACGAAGCCGCCCGCCTGCGCGGCGTCAGTCCTCCCCTCCACGAAATCAACGTCTCCTACATGGAGTTCTCTGATGGGACAGGGGCGGCCGTGGAAGAAGCGAGCGAGTGAGATGTTTGAGTCTCTCCGTCCGTCGCACAAAGAGCGCGTGAAGACGGTCTGCGCGCTCTATTACGACGACAGAAAAAGTACAAAGGACATATCTCGGCTCATCGATTTGCATGAAGCAAAGGTATGGAACATCCTCGCCAGATACGGCGAGCGTTGGAATGGAAGAAAGCCATGAAAAAAATATACGTGTCGAAATCGACCAGAGCCGGCTTCAGCGGCAGGCTCCTCCGTTGCCCGCACTGCAACGAGCAGGCGTGCGTCTACCATCTGTCATGGTCAGCATTAAACTGCACCGGCTGCAAAGCCGACGTGGAAAAAGAACACTGGCTCGACTGGACCGCAATGATTCAGCGGATGGTGAAGGAAGAACGAGACAAGCGCCGCGCCGCCGGTTTAATCGCAGACCGGAACCCCCGAGAGAAATCGGAAAACTACTCCGAAAAGAAAGAGGAAGAATTAAGAAAAGAAAGAATCGAAGCTGACGCAAAATGGAAAGAAGCGTTTAGTAAAACGCGTGGAGCGTTTTCCGACGCTAAAGTAAAACAAGATATCCTGTGGAGAACGAAATGAGCCGCAAGCTAGACGATCTACCCGAGGCATGGACGAACGTGGCGCACCGCGAATACCGATCTGGCGTCACGAACTGGACGATCTACCCGGAGTTCGCCCGACGCATGCTGGGCACGACAGAATTGTCGTGGCGCGAGCGCGACAAGATGCTGCGTGAATACGTAACGATGGCCGATACGGACATTGTCTGGCTTATGCACCGCCGACACCCCGGCACGTCCAAGTTTGACCTCGTGGTTCGACCCAAGGCTCGTCGGCATCGAATGGTGAAAAGTAAATGAAGGACATCCCGACCCCGCTCTACTACCTGATCGTCGCCTTCGCCGCTTTAGGCATCGCGATACTAGCCTCCGCAATAGCCACCGTAGGCGTCGTGCTATGGGTAATGTTCGCATGATCGCGGACCACGGACCTTGGCATGTACAAGGCATTGACTTCCAGAAGGGCGGCCTGCGGATCGGGCCCGACCACCAAGCCGTGGCCGTCGAGTTACACAATGACGTAAAAACGGCCTGTCTGCTTGCCGCCGCGCCCGAATTGCGGGATGCTCTCAAAGCCATCATGCGAATGATTGCGGACCTCGATCTAACAGAAGATCAACGCCGCAAAACCAGCCCGGCTTGGGAAATCGCCGTGATGGCCCTTTCCAAAGCGCTCACAAGCCCGAACGAAGAGGACTGAGATGAAAGCACTCTATGCAGCGGCCGCCCTCATCGCGTTAGCGACCACGGCCCACGGACAGAGCATCCCCGACGGTTTGCAAATGTGCGAAGGGCAATTTGCACTGTGCGCCGCATCGACCTGCACGCCTACCGGCCGTACCATCACGGTCAAAGGCAAGACCTACCCCGAAGCAATCTGCGAGTGCCCCGTACTGAACGGCAAGGCACTGGCCGACGTAAACGGCGGCACGATGCAGGGATCATGCGCCTCGACGCACAAGGGTCAGGTCTGGAGCCTCTTCTCCTACCGCGCCTTCCTGCCCCAGAAAATGAACGACTGGGGAACTACACCGCGTGAGCAGAAAACCCGCGTGCAAGAGTGCAGCGCCGAATTGAACCTCGGCGCGCAGACCGTGAATTGCTTCTCCATGTCTTGCGAAATAACGTCCACGGCCAACGGCACGCAGATCGCATCCTGTTCATGCCCTGTCGGAGAGTCCGTGACCGACACACGTATCGAACCCGCCACCAGCTTTCTCATCCAGTCCGGTCAGGGCGACCCGGCTTATTGTGGCAAGAACCCCGTAGCCGTAACCCCAATGGATTAGACAAGATGCTGACTATTGTTGTGTCGCTAAACGACGGCACCGAACGACAGGTCATCGCCAACGGGGATAACGATTGGTCCATCGACCGCGAAGGCATATATCTGATCGCCGCCTCGGTTGACGGATCACGGCACCTGTTTCCCCTCTCCGCAATCAACTACATCCATATCATAGGCTCCTGATGGCCAGACAAGAACGGGACTTCTACCCAACCCCCTACAGCATCATCCAAGCGATGCTCGAAAGGTTGGGCTGGCCGCCACAACCGATCTGGGAACCCTGCGCCGGCGACGGTCGGTTCGCCCGCGCCATCGAGGCAGCAGGGTTCCCCGTCATCCAGCATGACATCATGACCGGACACGATTTCTTCTCGTGGAAAGAGGCACAGGCCACGGCCATCGTCACCAACCCACCGTTCAAGTCCATCCGACCGTTCATCGATCACGCCTTCAATATCGGCGTGCAACGCATGGCACTGGTCACCAACGAACGCCTGTGGGCCTGCCGCAAAGGCCTCGAACAATGGAACAGGCACCGGCCTTCACGGTTCACGAACCTGACGTGGCGGGAGGACTACCTCGGTAAAGGTGGCGCTCCCGACCGCGCACTAGCCATCTGCATTTGGGACGAGCCGCACGCTCCGTCATGCCGCTACGATATTTGGGATAAGATTGCACCGTCAGCACCATGAGACCGTACTACGAAAGCCCGCGCGATCTAACGAACGAGAACTCGGTTTCCTCGGTACTGAAAGAGAAGGGCCTCGACTTCGTGAAGATGCCCGTAAGCTATCGCCTTGATTTCGCCATGATGCGAAACGGCAAAGTTTGCGGGTTTGCAGAGGTAAAGACACGAAACAACCGACACGACAAATATCCCACGCTGATGATTTCGCTGGGAAAGGTCATGGCCGCACGCCAACTGTCAGAAGTGACAGGAACTCCGTCCATTTTATTTGTAAAATTTCTCGATGGACTGTACTGGTGCGATTTCGCATCGCCCTTCACCTTGGAAATAGGGGGCAGGAAAGACCGGCAAGATAGCGCCGACATCGAACCTGTCGCGCATTTTGCAATATCGGCATTCCGAAGGTTCGGAAAGTCACCGGCGGAAAGTCGCCCACCGGAGTAAGACAATTGACCCAGAACAACAATTACAGACATTGGTACACGGACCTCGTGCCTTGTGACTTCTGCGGGCAGCTAACACGAGGCAGGGTTTATGACGGCGAAAACCAAGCGGTCTGCGGATCATGCAACATGGTTCTTGTAGACGACGTGGAAGCAAGCCGGCCCGATTGGGGCTAAAAACACTTCTTGACATTATCCCATACCAAGGGATAAAAGAGAGCCGTAGCTTAATGCTACGTATCGCAACTAGGAGAGAGCCATGAAGAAAGAGTATAAAGGACGGCCCCGCCGCCTGTATGTGCAAGGTTCCCTGCCGTGGCAGGGCGAGCTTATCAGCGTTAAAGAGTTTCTGAACCGGCTTAACAAGCTGGTCCGGCCGCCTGTCCAGCAAATGTGGCATTGTGAAGGCGACCTCTTTGTTTCCGAATTCCAGAAGTTATCAGAAGGAATTCACCGCCTACACGAGGCGGTCAAAGGCCTCGACGGCGATACCGATGACTGAAAAGAAGGGGGCTGTAGCGATACAGCCCCCTCTTCCTATTTCTGCTTCACATCCCAACGGAACAGGACGCTATCCAGCGTCCACGCCTTGTCACCAATAGTAAGGGTGCCGAAGGGCGTATTCAGCACGACTGGTGCCGTACCGCTCACAGGCTTTCCACACTCGCCGCAGCATTTCCCCGCCATCGCTAAGTACCTTTCTTGTTAGACAATCGCCAACGGCTATACCCGCCGCGTCCATCGCCATACCAAAGAGAAACGTCATGCCCGCACCTAATCCCAAAAGCCACTCTCTGCGTACCGATATAAGCCGTTCTATGTTGCGGTGCAACATAAACCCCCATGACCCAAAAACATGGCAGACCCAAGCTAGCCTCAGGCGAGAACTGCAACGCGCCGCCGACGACGCTGCGTGGGCGGGCGATATGGCACGAGCCGCGGCCCTCGATACACGGCTCACGGGCCTCGATCCGGAGCTCGATCACGAGCTCGTCGTGCCGTTTTAGAATCGTTCTAATTTAGGGGGCCTGTGGATAAGTCCCATAAGTCATTGAAAAATAAGGGATAATTAGTTGTTGATTGAATCGATGATATGCGATATAATAGGACATAATAAAAAAGGGCGAACTGCGCCCTGCTCTTGGACATCGTGGATAAGAACCGCTCAGATGAGCCGTGGGCCTCATGACGCTTTTCGCGTTTCACACAAGGAGTCACCTATGGCACATTATGCAATGCGCCCTACGGGCGAAGACTACAACCGACTGGTCAACCAGAAGTGGCGGGGCATCCCCCGCGAACAGCGCCTGCCTCAATCAGATATTGAGGCGCAGCGCGGGTTCAAAAGGTTGTACCGCAAAGCGACGGGCCGCAAATTCAGCGGCACCATCAAGATGACCACCGGAAACCGACACACTTGGTGCCGACGCGGCGTCTGGAGCATCAACCGCGCCAGAACGTCATGGCACCACAGCGGATGGCCGGAGATCATCCACATGGTCAGTCATTACGTTGTGCGCAATCACACGCACGAGCAACTAAGACTGGAGCGTGACCTGACCGACTACGCCATCAAAAACGGTTTCCACCAAGGCAAGCTGGCCCCAAAGACCAAGCCCGAAAAAGCTAACCAGTAACCAACTATCACGGCCCACGGTTCTTCTGAGCGGTTCTGATGGTCAGGGGAGTAACGCTAATTCGGTATACGTATATATAGCCCAGAAATTATTTTTTTTTTTTTTT
>Ga0099851_1001260_pt1 | contig 10750 bp, 6 predicted proteins | sample CB_VirMetaG_6_FD_78176 | JGI IMG/M metagenome (GOLD analysis project Ga0099851, IMG submission 78176) | Freshwater to marine saline gradient viral communities from Chesapeake Bay - CB_1508_2 Viral MetaG | ecosystem: Environmental > Aquatic > Marine > Coastal | place: USA: Chesapeake Bay... | reverse complement strand
TGCAAGGCGGCTGGCATCAAGCCGGTCTACGGGGTCGAATTGGCGGTCGCAGTCAGCGCCTCGGAAGCGAAGCCATCAGTTGACTACTGGACGTTCATCGCAATCGACGACATCGAACCGATCAACAACCTAGTCAATCTGGCAACGCAGCAATTCCGATATCAGCCTCTCATCACCTACGAGCAGGCGCAGGCCGCTAAGGGTGTGTTCAGGATTGTCGGGCACAGGTGCAAGCTGGAACACGTAGTGCCATCCCCTACCACGCTCTATGGCCTAGGACCGGCATCCTCGCGTGGGCATGTCCGAGAGGCCAAGCAAAAGGGGTTCACATTCTGCGCAACGAGCGACAATCGGTTCGTGCGGCCAGAGGATCAAGGCTTTTACGAGGTGCTCACCGGGCGCAATGCCGAGACGCAGATGTATGACCAGCACATCCAGACGAATTCTGAGTGGATGAGCTCGACAGAGCGGCTCGGGCTGACCGCAGACGAGCGGTTCGATGCGATCACCAACCGAGACTTCATCTGGGGCCGATCCTCTGCGACCCTCAAGACGGCAGAGCTGGTGCACCCGCCACGACCCGACACCCTTGAGGCAATGTGCAGAGCAGGCGCAGAGCGACTAGGCTGCGATCTGTCTGACCCGGTCTACGAGGAGCGACTCAACAGAGAGTTGAAGCTCATCAGCGAGAAGGGGTATGAGGACTATTTCTACCTCGTCGCAGACATCTGCCAATGGGCAAGGACGCGCATGGCTGTCGGGCCAGCTCGTGGCTCATCGTGCGGCTCTCTGGTGTGCTACCTGCTGGAGATCACGACGATCGACCCGATACCATACGGTCTGATCTTCGAGCGTTTCATCGACATCAATCGCTCAGACATGCCAGACGTTGACATCGACTTCTCCGACCAGCAGCGCCACCGGGTGTTCAAGTACATGGAGGACACGTACGGGGTCGAACGGGTTGCGCGTCTCGGGACAGTCACAATGTACAAGGCGCGCTCTGCGCTGCAGGAGGCTGGTGCCGCATTGCAAATTCCGAGATGGAGGTGCGATGCTGTGGCTGAATCGCTCATCGAGCGGTCGGGTGGGGACAGTCGTGCACTCGACACTCTGGAAGACACCCTCAAGACCATGGACGCGGGCAAGTCTCTGCTTGAAGAGTGGCCAGAGGTGATGGTCGCAACGAAGATGGAGGGCCATCCGCGACATTACAGCCAACACGCGGCTGGCGTTGTTGTGGCCTCGGAGCCGATCTCCAAATTCGTGGCCGTTGACCATCGAACGAATGCGACCATGTGCGATAAGGGCGATGCAGAAGACCTGAATCTGCTAAAGATCGATGCTCTTGGCCTGACCCAGCTGTCGGTGTTTGAGGATGCGCTGGAAATGGCCGGTTTGACCATGCAAGATCTCCAGAATGCACCCCTTGACGACCAAGCCGCATTCGACGTGCTGAATCGTGGTGAATTTTCCGGAATATTCCAGTGGAATGGCTCTGCGCTGCAGGGATTGACGCGCCAAGTCAAGATCGACAAGTTCGACGACATCGTCTCCATCACCGCACTGGCCAGACCTGGCCCATTGGCAACCGGCGGCTCTGCGCAGTGGGTCCGCAGGCGCAATGGGACAGAATCTGTGGCCACGGCTCATCCGATGCTGACAGAATTGACCAAGGAGACCTACGGCGTCGTCGTCTACCAAGAGACGGTGATGCGGATTGTCCGTGAAATGGGCAATATGAGCTGGGAAGAGACTTCTGCCATCCGAAAGGCAATGTCGAAGCGGCTCGGAGGCGAATTCTTCGAGAAGTTCAAGCAGAAGTTCGTGGCCGGGGCTGCGGTCAATGGCGTCGAAGAGGAAATGGCCATCGAGATCTGGGACCAGATCAACACATTCGGCTCATGGGCCTTCAACAAATCGCATGCGGTGGCATATGGGTTCATTTCCTACTGGTGCTGCTGGCTGAAGGCCAACCATCCGTTCGAGTTTGCCGCTGCTACGCTTTCGCACGAGGCGGACCCAATGCGCCAGATCCAGATCTTGCGCGAGATGAAGGCAGAGGGCTACGAATACATCCCGGTCGACAAGGACATCTCAACCGAAAAGTGGTCTGTCTGCTCCAAGGGCGGAAAGAAGGCGCTGGTTGGCCCGCTGACCAACGTCAAGGGCATCGGACCAAAGCTCATGCAACAGATCATCGGTTGCAGGGCACGTGGAGAGCCTCTCCCGGACAGGGCCAAGAAGCTGCTGAGCAATCCCCGGACCGAAATCGACAGTCTGTGGCCGATCCGCAACCGCTTCAGCGAAATAATGCCAGATCCGTCCGCCCGCTCCATCTACACTCCGCCGACGCAGATTGGGACGATCGAAGTCGCCAAAGAGCCATACAATGTTGTGGTGTTCTGCACACTCGGCAAGATCAATCCGCGCGATGAAAATGAGGCCATCAACGTCCAGAAGCGCGGGTATGAGATTACCGACGGCAGGGTGCAATCGCTCAATTTGCAATTGGTCGATGACACAGGATCGATCTTCGGCAAGGTGAACAGATTCAAGTACGAGACGCTCGGCAAGGAAATTGTCGATCGCGGCAGACCGGGGAAGTGCCTTTATGCGATCGCCGGGCAGGTTCGCGGATCCAGCGACTTCAGGATGATCTCAATCAACAAAATACGCTACATCGGAGACATGGCAAAATGAAGATAAGCTCTCTTTCGGACATCGCACCGGTTCGTGAATACCTGAACAGGATCGGCGCTGAACCGAGATCGCTGCAGACGGCTGTGGTGCGCGAGACGGCAGGCAAGTACTGGAAGGATGTGGCCGTGATCCGCTTCGGGCGAGACGGCGCAATCAGCTGTTCGTCGCTGGAACACAGCCCGACAGAGGCAGAGCAGGCGCTGATCTCGTCCGTCTGGGCAAACCACGAGTTCCCCAAGATCAAGCGTCTCCACCGGATCATCAACGCCCCGACAATGATCCGGGATGCTCATCCGGACCATGTGTTTGAGTTTCGGACCGTTGACGGCAAGGAGATCTTGATGGTGCAGGTGCGCGTCGAGCGAGCCGGTGAAGACGGTCTCGTGCAGAAGAACTACGTGCCATGGACCTACTGGGACGACGACAAATGGCGGATGTGCGAGCCTGACGGCGATCTTCCGCTGTGGGGGCTGGAACAGCTCAAGGACCACAAGACAGTCTTCATTCACGAAGGCGCAAAGGCAGCGGCCTATTGCCGTTGGCTGACGGCTGGGAAGTCGCGGCAGGCGGTCGATGCGCGCAAGGCACACCCGTGGGGCGATGAACTCAGCGGGGCGGCTCACCTCGGATGGATTGGAGGAGCCATGAACCCCAACCGCACCGACTGGCGCGTCCTCATGCAGCAGGGCATCGAGCGGGCATACATCGTCTCCGACAATGACGACGCAGGCCGTTCTGCGATCACCTCCATCAGCAAGGCGCTGAAGATCACCACATTCTCGATTGAGTTCAATGATCGGTTCCCGGTCAGCTTCGATCTTGCTGACAAGTTCCCGGATGATATGTTCGCGTCCTTGGATGGGGCGAATTTCTACATTGGGCCGTCTATGAGGTCTCTCACCAACCCAGCGACGTGGGCGACAGACATCATCCCCAATCCGTCGGGCCAAGGCAGACCGACGACCGTCTTGCGCGACAGCTTCAAGCGCATGTGGGCCTATGTCGAAGAGGCAGATGCATTCGTGTGCACCGAAATGCCGGAGATCATGCGCTCAGAGGCGGTCATGAACAAGATGGTCGCCGCATTCAGCCACGTCAACGACACCTCGCGCCTCATCACCAAGGCGTACAAGGGAAGGTCGGCGAAGGTTTGCTACCGGCCAGACTACGAGGGGCTCGTGGTGGACTACCGTGGCGCGAATGCCATCAATCTCCATGTCCCGGCAACCATCAAGGCGTCCAGCGGCGACGTGCAACCATTCGAAGACTTCATGGCCTACATGTTCGTCAATCCGGCAGAGCTGCAGGAGGTCAAGCGTTGGTGTGCAACACTCATCGCTCGGCCAGAGATCCGCATGGCCTACGGGCTGCTGCTGGTGAGCGAGCGTCAAGGCGTCGGCAAGACAACCCTTGGTGCCTCCATTCTTGCGCCTCTGGTTGGCGCTCAGAATGTCGGGTTCCCCGGCGAAAATGACATCACCTCTGCATTCAACGATTGGGTCGCGCACAAGCGGCTGGCAATCGTCAATGAGATCTACTCCGGCTCCTCGTGGAAGGCATACCATGCGCTGAAGAGCGTGATCACCGACCATGACGTCACTGTCAACCAGAAGTATATGCGCCAATACACCATCGATAACTGGTGCCACGTCTTGGCCTGCTCGAATTCTATGCGCGCCCTGAAGATGGAAAACGACGACCGGCGCTGGTACTACCCAGAGATCACTGAGGTGCCGTGGTCGAAAGACAAGTTCATGCACTTCCGCAGCTGGATCCAAAGCGGTGGGCTGTCGATGATCAAGAGCTGGGCGATGAATTTCGGCGATTATGTCGGACCGGCAGAGCGTGCGCCGATGACTGAGCGCAAGCGCGAGCTGATCGAAGGATCACGTTCCGAGGCGCAGACAGAGGCTGCTGCTCTGGCAGAATTGCTCAAGGATCGCACAGAGCCTTCTGCCCTGCTCATGAAGGATGTGGTCGGCTGGGTGCGGAATTCGGTACAAGGGCGCGTGTTCGACAGCGACTATGAACTGCGCAGAGCCATGACAGACTCCGGCATATCCGTCTGGCCGCAACGGGTGAAAGCAGGCGGACGGCTGCAATATGCCCTGCTCAATGAAGGCGCATGGGACGTTGCGCAAAGGGCGAGCGAGCCAATGGCTGCGATCCGGGGCTGCGTCGTCAAACCTCACGACATAGCCGAGAGCGAGATGTGATGAAATTCAACCGGGAAATCGATGTTCGCAGGTGGGCAATCAAAAGCGAATGGACCGATTGCGCCTTGGTCTGGATCGAAAACAAGTCTGGCGGAACCGTCGGAGCGACAGACCTTGTGGTGGTCAAGGGAGAGCAGGCGGCATGGCTTGAGCTCAAGCTGGCATGGATGTGCGTGACCGGAGCCATAAGGGTCAAGGCTCAGGCGTCCCAGCGGGTGTTCCACAGACAGCTGGAGAGGGTCGGCGCGAACATCCAGTTCGTCGCTGGTCTGAAAAACACTGATCGTCTGATTCGCTTCCGGTGGGATGATATGCGACTCGTCGGCCAGAAAGAGGTGTCGAAAGTGCAGCGGGAATCGGTCTTTGAGGTGGTGCGGTGGGACTTTGTTGATGGCGGGTGGTCGCCGGTCGGCTGAACGGGGTGGAACCTGAGTTTTGAGAGGTCTGTGGATTGTGGTTTTTCGGCCATATTCTGCGGATCACCTTATTTTGTGGGGTATTGGTGGTTTTCTGGCAGGGTTCCAAGTCCCTTTTTTTCGCTTGTTCCCATTACTCTAGGGACTTATTATACTCTCTTCTTCTTCGTGTCAGTAAGAGAGAGAGAAAGAGTAAGATGGTATAAGTATTGGAAACAAGCGAAAAAAACGACCTTGGAACCTCAATAACTCTAACCGCTTTCTTTCCGGCTCGTTTTGGGCGATAATGGCGGCTAACCGGAGCAAGAGACCAAGAACCATTTCAATGATCCCAGAGCCGAAGAAGAAGAGCGGTCGTGGAGGCGCTCGTCCCGGTGCAGGACGAAAACCGGGCACACCCAATTCGACATCTCGCAGCGATGCGGTGAAGCTCGGCAAGATCGCTCGCGGCCATACGACAGAGGCAATCAAGACGTTGGTCGAGATCTGTTTGACATCGCCAAGCGATGCTGCTCGGATCAGCGCGGCCAATGCGCTGCTGGACCGGGGATATGGCAAGCCTTTGCAGGCTATGGACCACTCTTCGCCGGACGGCTCGATGAAGCCGACACAGATCATAATCAGGGCGGCGGATGAAAAGCGCAGTGGTTGACATCCCCTCCAAGCTGGTTGCGGTCTACTCGCCTGCCAGAGGCTCTGCCCAGTACAGGGCAACATTCGGCGGTCGTGGGTCCGGCAAGTCACAGACGGCGGCGCTGATGGCTGCGGTCTGGGGATACGCAGAACCTCTGCGGATATTGTGTGCACGTGAGCTGCACATCTCCATCAAGGACAGTTTTCACCGAGAGCTCAAGGACGTGATTGAGCGGACGCCTTGGCTCGCGGCCAACTACGACGTTGGGGTGGACTACCTTCGCGGCAAGAACGGCACAGAGTTCCTTTTCCGTGGCCTGAGGCACAATTCGTCAAGCATCAAATCCCTTGCGGGCATCGACCTGACCATCGTCGAGGAGGCAGAGGATGTCCCTGAGGAAAGCTGGCTGGCGCTAGAGGCGACGGTGTTCCGCAAGAAGAAGTCTGAGCTGTGGCCGATATGGAACCCACGGGACCAAGGTTCACCAGTCGACAAGAGGTTCAGGAAGAACCCGCCTGCCAATGCCCTTGTGGCGAAGATCAACTGGCAGGACAACCCATACTTCCCAGAAGGTCTTGAGCTGCTGAGGGCCAGAGAGCAGCAGCGGCTCGACCCGGCAACCTACGCCCACATCTGGGACGGCGAATACCTGATGAACAGTGATGCGCAGGTGTTCAGCAACAAGTTCGAGATCTCGGAGTTCGAGCCATCCACCGTATGGGACGGACCATATTTCGGCATGGACTTCGGCTTTGCGCAGGATCCGACGGCTGTGGTCGAGTGTTACATCCACAACGAGCGTCTGTACATCCGGCGTGAAGCAGGCAGGGTCGGCCTTGAGCTTGATGACACGCCTTCATACGTGACGGCAAGAATGCCGACGATCGTGCTGCACAATGTCAGAGCAGACAGCGCACGACCGGAGAGCATCAGCTATCTTCAGCGACACGGCATTCCATCCATCAGAGGCGTCAAGAAGTGGCCCGGCTCGGTTGAGGATGGAATTGCATTCATCAAGTCAATGGACAGGGTCGTCATCCACCCGGACTGCCCAGAGACGGCAAGAGAGTTCAGGCTGTATTCCTACAAGAAGGACCGCCTGTCCGGGGACGTGATGTCTAAATTGGTTGATGCCAATAACCACTACATCGATGCACTGAGATACGCAATTCAACCCATGGTCGGCGGAACCAGCCAGACAATCTTCGGAGTCCTGTGATGTGGCCATTCAATAGCAAGATCAGCAAGAAGGAACACCCTGCAGGAGCTTCGTTCTATGTCAACACATCAGTTGGATGGGACGGCGGCAAGGATCGCAGGGCATATATCCGAGAGGGCTACCAGTTCAATGTGGTGGTCTATCGAGCGATCCGAGAGGTCGTTGAGGCGTGCAAGAACATCCCGATCGAGCTCTTCAGGGGTGACGAGATGATCGATGACCATCCTGCGCTGCAACTTCTGGCTCGCCCCAACCCTTGGCAGGCCTACGAACAGTGGCTTGGAGAGATGATCACCAACCGGATGCTGTTCGGAGAGGCATTCTGCATTGGCGCGCCGGACACGCAATACCAAGAGCTGTGGTCCTTGAGCCCGGTCGACATGGAAGTCAAGCCCGGACCTCGTGGCCTTCCGGCGCAATATTGCCATGCGAAGAACGGCACCAAGCAATACTTTGAGGTCGATCAGCTCACCGGCGAGTCGGTTGTCTTTTTCCTCAAGACCTACAACCCGGACAATTACTGGCGCGGCCAGTCTCCCCTCATGGCTGCGGCCTTGGCAGCGGACACGCACAATGCAGGCTCGCGGTGGAACTACAGCCTGCTGAAGAACAGCGCCAGACCTTCCGGTCTGATTAGGTTCAAGGGCGGATATCCGGGCGGCGAGGCCATCCAGCGGATGAGGGAATACTTCAAGACGGCCATGTCTGGGGAGCGGAACAGCGGCGAAATCCCAATGCTGGCAGACGACGCAGAGTTTGTTGAGATGTCCAAGACCCCGATGGACATGGACTTCATCAACACCATGAAGGAGGCGGCCAAATACGTGTCGTCGGCCTTCGGCGTCCCTCTCCCTCTCATCGACAATGACGCGAGCACATTCAACAATCTCCAGCAGGCCAAGGAGCGGCTCTACACAGACACCGCAATCCCGATCATGGACGAATTCATTGGCGCGCTTTCGTCGTGGCTCCTTCCGAGGTATGAGGATGGACTTCAGCTCAGGCTCGACCTTGACGGCGTACCGGCTCTTGAGGGCATCCGACAGCAGATGTTCGATCGGGCAGTCCTTGCCTATGAGAAGGGTCTGCTGACCCTCGAAGAGAGCCGGACAATGATCGGCTTCGAGGCAGAAGCGCAAGGCCAATTCAATCCGAATATGGCTCCAAGCATGGAACAGAAGGCAGACGGCTATGCGCCTTCTGCCGGGATGAAGGCAGAGGCTCGCAAAGGTCTTGAGTGGCGTCAGGAATTCAACAGAGGCGGCACCGAGGTTGGCGTGGCAAGGGCAAGGGACATTGTCAACGGCAAGAACCTGTCCGCCGACACGATCAAGCGCATGAACAGCTTCTTCTCCCGGCACGAGGTTGACAAGAAGGCCGAAGGCTTCCGACCCGGAGAGAAGGGATATCCAAGTGCAGGCCGAATCGCTTGGGCTCTGTGGGGCGGGGATGCTGGTCAGGCGTGGGCAAGGGACAAGGTGAGGAGCCTCGACAAGAAGAGCCTCGCAGACGTCCTGTACACGGTGGCCTATGGAGACTGAGCTCACCGATATGACCAAGCGTGTCCAGCCTGTTGTGCAGGAGACGCTGGCATATCTCGCAGACAAGACCATCTCGAATTATGAGGCGAGAGGCGAGGCTGTCTTGCCTGAGGACGCCTATGACAGGGTCGAGCGGATGCTCAGGGATGTTTATGCTGAGTCCATCCCATTCGCCGGTCAATTGCTGATGGCTGACTTCAAAGACTGCTTCCAAGACCTTGAGACCAAGCAGACGCAGCAGGAGATCTACCAAGAGATCATCGACGAATACATGCAGCGTTACGGCGCAAGAAAGGTCGTCCAGATCACAGAGACCACCAGAGAGCAGATCAGGCGCGTAATATCTGCTGGCCAGAGGGAGGCTCTCAGCAACCAACAGATCGCACAGCGGCTCAGGCAGGTCATTCCGACCTTCACACCATTCCGATCGGCTCTGATTGCAAGGACGGAATCGCACGGCTCTTCGAATTTTGCCCAGCTTAGGACAGCCAGACAGTCGTCGAGGCCATTGGTGAAGATCTGGTCAAGCTCTTCGGACGACCGCACGCGGGACTTCGGAGAAGGCGACGGCGAGATTGATGAATTCGACCACCGCGTCATGAATGGTGTCTCGGTGGCGACTGAGCAGAAGTTCATGGTGCCAAAGCGAACTGGCGTTCCGGAAGGGCTAGATTTTCCCGGAGACCCAGACGGCTCTGGTGCCAACGTCATCAATTGTCGCTGTTCGATGTCATTCAGACGAGCAGACCGGCCACAACCTGCCACTCAGGAAAAGCCTCCGGCCAAGCCCGCAGCTCCACCCAAGCCCAAGCCAGCAGCTGAACAGACCACAACTGATCCGTGGGCCGGACTCAGCCAAGATGAGCGAGAGCATGTCGCCAAGGCATTCGCCAACGCCGACCCGCGAACCTTGAGGATCATCCCGCTCGTTGGCGATCTGCATGGCGGCGTCACATTTGCAAATGAGGGTTCGTGGCACCGATCGAGCGATATGCGGATCAACATGGAGCCATCGCTTAAGGGCAGGGCATACGATGTTGTGATGCGGCACGAATATGGCCATCACATCGACGCCCAGATCGAGCGGCGTCTCTTGGCGAGGCTTGGCTCCAATGCCTACACCATCAGCCGATCAATCGGCATCTCTCGTCTTGCGCGCAAGCAGATGCAGGAGGATGCTGAACTGCTGTTTGCGCAGAGATCGAGCAAATTCTTCAATTCATGGACAAAGACGCACGTCAGCCCTTCTGAAGGGTTCTACGAGAAGGTCGTCCTGAGAGAGGCAAAGATCCAGAAGGAATTCGGGCCAGACATCACCACTGACTCTGCCCTGAGGGCGAAGATGCAAGAGCAACTCAACAAGCGCGGGATGTCGCTCGAAGAGGTGGAGGATCTGTTCCCCGACTTCTACAAGAAGGCATACGACCTTGATGAGCGGATTGATGAGTCCATCCGCTTCTTGGCCTCGTACGACGAGGGCGACCACCACTTCTTCCTGAACAGAGGCTCGTATGGGCATGAATCGATGCTTTCTGGCCTTTCGGACAGCATCGGCGCGGCTACCAACCAGAAGATCGGCTACCGCTTTGGACACAGCGTCGAGTATTACGAGCAATTCCGCGAGTACGACAAGAGCGTGTTCAAGGATCCATCGTTCCAAGAGCTTCTGTCCGAGACCGCCAAGCCGACGACGGGGATCTGGGCGTACGGCTCCGGGAACAATGCCCAGATTTGGGCTAACTGGTTCGAGGCGTACACGAGCGGTTCTGCGACCCAATACACCATCTTCCGTCGGTTCTTCCCGAATACCTCCAAGCGGTTCGAGGTCATCATAGAGGACTACATCAATGGCAAACTTGGGTGACGGAACCGTCTCGGAGACCTTCTCCGACACGCTAGAGAGGTACTTCCGGATGTTCCCGGACGCCTACTGGCCAGACAGTCGCGGGATGTCCTATCGGGATTACATCAGGCTTGAGGATTACATGCTTGATGCTATGGACGCAGGAGAGCCATTCGGG
>Ga0099851_1001256_pt1 | contig 10761 bp, 17 predicted proteins | sample CB_VirMetaG_6_FD_78176 | JGI IMG/M metagenome (GOLD analysis project Ga0099851, IMG submission 78176) | Freshwater to marine saline gradient viral communities from Chesapeake Bay - CB_1508_2 Viral MetaG | ecosystem: Environmental > Aquatic > Marine > Coastal | place: USA: Chesapeake Bay... | reverse complement strand
GCATTTATAGACGTAGTACCGGAACCAGTCAGGTCGCCGGAAAGCGTAATCGTTTGGTTGCCGCTAATGTAGCCGCTTGGATTGGTTGCAAGGTAATACCGACCATCCAGATCAACGCTGCCAAGGGCTGTGACGTGACCATAGGTGTCTACGGTTACGTCCTGTATGACCACGCCGTTGCTGTTATTTACGCTCGCCTGAGAGGACGTGTCGGCATGGCTGAACACAGTGCCAGCAAGACCAAGGCCGGATCCTGCTGTATATGTGGTGTTCGTGTCCGTGCTGCTGACCGTAAAGTTGGGGTAGGTGCCACTGACAGTGGTCGCACCGCCGCCAGCAATGCTTACCGTCTGGTCAGGTGCCGTGTTGGTGATGGTCAGAACATCGTCAGCCGTAAAGTTCACGTCGATGCCCGTGCCTTCAGCAAACTGAAGCACATCGCCAGAGGTTACGGTATACGTCGTGCCATCAGCATCTCGCGCTGACCACGAGCTATAGTTGTCAGCGTTAGTGGCAATCCCATCCAGCTTGGTTCCATCAGCAGCTACGTCACGTCCATCAACAGTTCCGCTGACAGTGATGTTTCCAGTGACATCTACGCCTGTGGAGGTGGTGGCGAGTTTTTGGGAATTATTGTGGAATAAATTGACTGCGCCAGCAGTAAAGAACTGCGCTTGGGTGCCACCAGCCCCTGTGATAATTGTTCCTGCACCATTGCTGTTTATATAAAGATTGCCTGTCCCAGTCTCATCGACGTAACTGTGCGAACCGGTATGATAAATCTGTAGGTCAGGCCCAGCACCGAAGGTAGCGCTTACATTGTCACCAAAGTTCAGCGCACCCGTCATCGTGGCACCGCTGGTCATAGCAGCACCCGCAGCGGCAACATTGGTAGCGTCAGTTACGTCAGCGCCCGCTTCAATGCCGTCTAACTTAGTACCGTCAGCAGCTACATCACGTCCATCAACAGTACCACCAACGGTAATGTCGTTAGTCGCAGTCACGTCCACGAAGGTTGGACTTGCGGTTGTGGATATGTCCTGATTGGTCGAAAAAGTAGTGCCTGTCAGCGTCAAGCCAGTACCGGCTTGATAGACCGCAGTTTCGGCAACAACCGTAAACGTAATAGCCGTGGTTCCGAAGGTAATAGTGCCTTCGGTGTTCATCACATACAGCTCACCGGCCCCTGTGTCGCCTTCTTTCACAAAAAACGCGTCACCTTGACCCAAAGCGTTTGGGTCAGACGCACCGTAGCTGTCAGCATCAGTGGCGCGCGTCATAACCCAGTTGGTGCTGGCAGAACCAGTATTCGTAACCGTGTAGATGCCGTTCTCATAGGCATTGGTCTGATTGTAAATCAGGACACGGTCGTTGACGCTAAGCGTCACGCCATCAATGACCAACGCAGCCTGAGTTCCGGCGTTTGTCAGGGTTGCCCCAACGCCAGACGAGCCATTGTTGTAGGTGGCATTAAGGCTGCCTGCCGAGTCCGGACTCTCCACACGCACAGGATCGTGATAATGCAGGCCCGCAGCGGCAATGGTATCAACGTATTGCTTGGTGGCAGCGCCAAGAGCGGCGGTCGGATCAGCATTCAGGACCAGATTTCCAGTCATGGTCCCGCCGGTCTTCATAAGCGCGCCAGCTGCCGTGACGTTGGCCGTGTCCGTTACGTCAGCGTTCGCCTCAATGCCGTCAAGCTTGGTGCCATCAGTAGCAACGTCGCGGCCATCTACTGTCCCAGTGACAGTGATATTGCCGTTGATCGTCGTCGCCGCAAAGACTGGACTATCAGTCGTAGCAACGCCCTGATTCATATCAGCAGCGTGCTGAAGATCCTCAGCCGCCGCTGTGATGAACACAATGGCATTGCCAGAAAGGTTCAGCAACGATCCCGTGCTGCTTTCGAGCAACGAGCGCGACAGGGTAGTGCCTGTCGCTGTGTAGGTTCCGGTGCCGATTTCCCAAGCGCCACCAGTGTCTTCAATAGTGTATCTGACCGTCTGGCCGTTGGTCACACCAGCATCTGCGAAGCTCTGATACCCCCCTTCCGGAGTGCCCAAGGTTATGGTGCCCGTACCGGTACTGGTCGTGGCAACTTTCGCACGATTGACAAGCGTGACCATGTTTTAGCCTCTTACGCGATGCGGATGATAGCGTTCGAAGCATCCGCTGTTGGGAACAGAATCTGGAAGTCACCAGACGTAGAGGTCTTATCGGACCCAAAATCAAGCACAGCAACAGTATCTGTTGTGCCTGTACCGCCGCCAGTAGTGGTGTTGTAGATCAACGCGCCACGGGCCGTGATGGTTGCCGACGTAAACGTGATGTCTGCAAAGTCTGTAAACGCCGTGGTGCCGGTCGCTGTCGGGCTGATGTTTGTCAGAGCACCGCCACCAGCTGAATACGATCCAGAATTGCTAACCTCGTTGGTGGAGGTGTAGTCAGTGGTCGCCGCAGTGAAAGACGCACTGTTGGTGTACAGAGCAATCTTGAACGTGTGGCCTGTGGTGGCCGTGAAGTCGTGCTTGGCCTGAAGCAATTCCTGCTTGAAGCTGGTGCACATGAAGTTGCCGGTGAACGCCATTTAGAGTCTCCTGATAAGTTCGGCCAACTCTGGCTGGCCTGCATCCATGAGCGCATTATACACAGTTGTGCGGTCACTGTTAATCGCTTGTTTCAGGTACAGCGTTATGAGGTGCTGCACCGTGCCACGAAACGCTTCCGCCTGCTCTCGGATTGGCGCAGGAGCAGAGGCGGACACATGCACGATCTTCTCAACGCACTGTTCAGCCAGCTCTTCCGGCGTAAACCCACGGCGGTCAGTCGTTCTGACGCCAACGGGGCCTATCTCCATCATGCCAAGACTCATTGCTTAGGCCTTATCAGTTGACCAGAACGATATTCATCCGTTGTTTCCTTCGCCTCGCCAAGCTGCTTCAGGCCCATCAGGCTTTCATTAAAGCGCTTGTCGTAATAAGACATCAGGTCCTGCTCACCTTTCATAAAGATGTAAGCCTCCACGAGCGCCCCATACAAGAGGCTCAGTTCCGCATTGACGCTAAGCCACGTAGTGCCACTGTCAGCGCCTGCTGTGATGCTGGCTGGACGATAGAGGTAATGGAGCTCAGCGGTGTACGATCCATCTGCAGACGGGGCCAGAATGAAGTTGTCCACGTCAAACTGGGCGTAATAGCGCGGAACGCCCGTGTCAGAGGGGTCTGGGTTCACCTCCTGCACAAAGTTCGCAGACTTGAACAGGAGAAACTCCTTGTCGCCTGACGCACCAGTCAAGCTCAGCGACCAAGGTGCCAGAAAGTCCTCAGGACAAGGGAGATACTGCGCATTGGCTGACAGCGTTGCTGTAGCGTTCTTCCTGAACAGACTCAGCTGTACGCTCTTCAGAATCCGCTCCTCTGCAGTGCGGATGAAAATCGGCAGATTGTTCACGAAAGTTGATTCCGTGTTCTCAGCATAGTCCTGAATCGCTTGCTTTAGCTCTGCGTAGGTGAAGCTCATGACGTTACCACCGTGACTGTGCCCACCTGACCGACAAGCGCTTTCGCGATGTGCTTGGGCGGCGGAAAGATGTTATCTCCAACGCTGACAGAAACCCTGCCTGCATCAGGGTCTGGACGCGGATTCCTGAGGGCCTGAGCGTCCGGAGACACCCTCAGGGGCTCAAGCTGTGGGTGCTTGGGCTCCCATTCGTCCTTGCCGACAAGAAGACCGGTCCACTCCTTGCGCATGTCCTTGAGGCGATAGCGAAAACCGGAGCGGTCCGAGATTCCATAGGCCCATTGGCCTGACGCGTACCTAGACATTGCGATAGCTCCTCAAACTGGGAGCAATATGGAACGAGGCACGCTCACGGTCCTCATCCATCGCACGGGTGATTTCCTCGTCGTACACGGCCTTCAGCATCTGCATGCGATCAGGGGCCTTCTTGAGGCTCAGATAGTACGCCAGACCAGCTGCAAGCGCAGGGTAGAAGCGGAATGGCACGCTGACCGTGTTGGTGTACGTGTCAGCATCATCCAGACGCGTCAGGGCGTCATAGATGATTTGGTCCGTGCTGTTTTCAGGAACGGGCCAGACTTTCAGCACAGGAGTGATCTGACGGTCCACAAAGTACTGGGTGGGCCTGCCAGTTGTGGACTTTGTCGGGATGTTGAGGAACTCGTCCCTGCTGACACGATCAAGGGCGTAATCTGTGCCGTTCCTGCGGACCACCAAGGACAGAATGTCGATGACATCTGCACCAAGGTCATAATCCCCGTCAGACACGGTCACAGTGATCGTGCGCTGGGCGATTGTCCACTGGTTCAGGCCACGGTTGGCCCAGTCTGCGAACAGAAGGTTCATGGACCGCTTGGCAGTCTTCAGGTCATACCCGTTCCGAACCTCCAAGCCGCAGCGCTCAAAGGCCTCTTCGATGTAGTCTGCTACATCAAGTTCAAAATCCTTGGACCCAGAAACTGCCATTTCCTTTACGTCCTCTTCTTGGCAGTCTTAGCCGCCTTTTTGAATGCCTTTGCCGTGGGTGCGCCCTTGGCACCGGGCTTGCGCATCTTCTCACCAGATCCAGCTGCAATGCGCTTGCGCTTTGCATGAATGTTAGCGTAGAGCCCGGGTTTTGTCACCTGCTTGGCAGATTGAGAGCGTCCAGTAGCCATTAGCACCTCCAACGTTTGCGAGCTTGGCGCAAACGACTGTTCGGGTCCTTTGCAGCCTTCGGAAATTGCTTCATTTGACCGGCTGATCGTGCGCAGTAGGACTTGCGCCGCGCCGCCCTCTTGCCGGTGGGTTTTTTCTCCGTCACAGCAGTCTGCAACTTGGATCCGGGGTTTTTCTTGCGATACGCGGCAACGCCCTTCTTGGTCATGCCAGCGCCTTGTGAGGTCTTGCGATAGTTCGCGCCCTTACCCTTGGTCGTCCTGCGAATAGGTTTGTCAGCCATTCGTCCAGTCCTCGTTTTTAATCAAGTAGGCGTCAAACGCGGCTGTGATCCTTGCATTGTTGCTTCTCACAGATGCCCTAATGTCTATGTCAGACTTTTCCGGAAGCGCAAAAGGCACATGAAACGCATAGAAATATTCTGCGGATGCGACTTCAAAGGTGTGCGCAATCCGGAAGGCAGTTTGGCCACCATACCGGACAAAGAAATCGCCAGTCGCATCGGCCCCTGACTTCACACTCATGACGCCTTGAGTCAGGTAGGCCGTATATCCAGCAGGAACCGTGTAAACGCCCATAAGCGTCTGCCCCTTACCAGCAGTAATTCTTGCGACAACGGTTGTGCTGACCTTGATGTCTATATTGCCGACATTAGTAGCCGAACCATTGTACATGTAGGCCCTAAAAACACGAACAAATGTTTGAGTTGTGGCATTACCCGTAGCAGCTGTCAGAGTAACGTTTTCACTGATTTCGCGATAGTTAGCGTCCAAGCCGACAACAGTGATTGTTTTCCCGGCATCAGAGGCACTGGCTCTATCGACAAGCAGCGTGCTTCCAGCCCCAAATGCCGACCATGGATATAAGGTGTCATCCACATCCCAAACTGTCCCTGTTGTATTTACGGACATTTCAGGAGCAGCGCCAAACTTATGAAGCGCGGAATGGCCCGGGATTTGCCCCCGGGCCACCTGAAGCTCAAATGGCTCAGATGTTCCGATCTGTGTGATGGAACGGTAGTTGGCCATTTAAAAACCTCACGACAAGAAGATTGTCAGTTCGTTGGAGGCACCTGTAAATGCACTGATATACGCGCCTGCCGGGGCAAGAATCCCATCATCTGGAATGTTCAGATGATGAATCCCTGTCGGGAAGGTCTGCGTAATCAGTGTTTCACCAGAGCCATCACCGTTCTTGATCGTAAACGCACCTGCGGCTGCAGCGTAGATGACGATCTGACGGATGCGAGAACGAGCAGGGCCAACAACAGCTGCTGTTGTTCCCTGTGCCCAATTATATGCCTTTACCGGGCCCGCCATGACGGATTACCCCGCAGAGACAGTCAGGACACCCGAGTTGCTCCACAGCTGGCCAGCAACAGATGGATCCGAAGTCGGAAGGTCCTTGAAGATCACAACGCTGTTGGTCCCATCATGGCTAACCGAAATGTTTTCGGTCTCAGTGCCTGTGGTCGCGTTCTTGGTGATGTCTTTGAAGCCGTTCTCAGAGCGAACGGGGCCATTGAAAGTGGTGTTTGCCATGCTGTTCTCCTGTCGTGGCAAGTGTCAGCCGCACCATGCGGCTGTCAGGGACAGTGCAAAGGTACACCAGCACAGCCATAAAAGAAAGGGGCGAGCCTAAGCCCGCCCCAAGGTCCAAACAGGGAGGAAGTAACCTACCCTACCATGGATTTACGCACCGGGCGAGCCAAACACGCAACGCGGGTCGGAGAAACCGAACGAGTAACGCTCACGCGCCTTGAAGCGCATGTTACCCGTGTCGAAGTCTGCTTCCATGTTGGTGCGCAGAGCCGAACGCTCAAAGTGCTTGAAGCCGTTCGGTGCATCGGTCTTGATGAAGAACGCATCCGGGTCGGTCAGGAAGTGGTTAACAGTGTAACCCTCCGGAAGCATACCCATGTTGCGGATTGCGTTCACATCATTATCGGCAGTGCCGACACGAAGCGTCGATTCCAGCAGACGGTCTGCAACGAATTGCAGCTGCGGCGGAATGATCAGCTTGGTGCCACGCAGGGCGATAATCATGTTGCGTTCATCAACGAAGGTCGAGATGTCGATCAGAGCGTTCTCAAGCGAAGTTTCGTTGAGGTCTGCTGCTGTCGAAGGCTCGTTGCGGAACGTGCCGCCACCTGCAAGCGGGTGAGCAGTCGAGCAGAGCTCAACGCCGTCGCCGCCAGCGTAGTTGCTGTCGAACGCGTTGTTCAGAACAGCAGCTGCCTTGACCTGCTTGGTGTGCGCCATCGAACGTGCCAGAGCACGGGTATAACGCTGACCAAGGCGGTCATACAGGTTGTCTTCGATTGCCTCTTCCGTCAGAGCAAACGCAAGCGCAACAGTCTCGTGCGTGTAGCGCGAGGTGTAGGCTTCGTTGGCGCTGTCGAATTCGACGCCCGAACCTTCCGATTTTGTCGGAGCATTACCGAAACCGACCAGCATCACTTCTTCTTCGAATGCACGGTCCGAAGACTCGGTTTCGAAGATTTCAGCATGCTCGTTCTCGTAACGATCATACTCCATACCGAACAGAGCGTTGAGACCCGGCTCTAGCTCTTTGACGAGTTGTGAACGAGAAATTGCCATAACTCAGCCTCCTTATGCCAGACCTGCAGTGCCGCCACTGAACAGATGGTTGTTGATTTTGACAATCACGTTCGTGTTTGCCGACGAAACATCGCTGTTCTCAGGATCCTGAGAAATATCAATGGCCTTCAGCGGCAGAGTTGCCGTTGTCGCGCCAGTCGAAACAGCAAGTTCCATGCGCGACTGACCAGAGGTCGTGTCACCCACGGGGCTGTTGTCCACGATGTCAAAGTTCCCTGCGAGGTCAGCAACGGGGAACGCTGCATTCGCCTGCACAAGGAAGGTTGCATTCGGGTCATCAATGACAGTCGCAATGATGTCCGATGCGTTGGTGCTTGCCGGGTAGTAGTTGGACCACGTCGGCTTGCCGGTCGTCGGGTCGGTGTACTGGCATCCATTGAAGACACCCAGAATCAGACCGGAGCCGCCTGCTGCGACACGCTCAATGCCACCGCCAGTCACCATGGCAACGAGGTCGCCTTGGTAGATGGTGGTGCCATAGTTCGCGGCAATGCGGTAACGGTTCTGCTGCTGAGAGCTGATGCTGGTACGGACCGGACGAAGGCCAAAGGGGGCGTCTTGATTCGCCATCTTTATTCTCCTTCAGAAGGGTTCGATCTCCGTGATCCAAAGGACACGGAGGATTTGCGTTGTGGAGCAAGTTTCGGCATGAGTGCGTTGCTTTCACGCATCCAGTCGCGGTCAACTGCATCCATTTGGTTTTGAGTAACGCCACGATAGTGACGGTTCCGCTGATTTGCGAACTCTACAGGGATTCGGGCGAGAACAAGTCCCCCAACACCGATGATACCGGCGTTGCGTCCCTCATCCACTACAGGCCCTGCATAATCGGGATACTCTTCAGCGCGAACGAGTTCCCATCCTTCTTGCCGCTTCTTGTGAACGTTGGTCTTGTCGTCAAATTCCATCACGGATTCACGAATCCAGCGATGCTTGTACCCCAAAGGGGGCTCCGGAGCGTCCAAAGCAGAACCGGGACGCCACTCTTGCTGACGCTGAGCGCTTTGCCGAGTACTAGACTCGCGTGGTGCACGATCTGCCATTTATTCTCTCCGATTTTGAATTTTCGCGACTTCTTGCGCGTATTTTTCCAGCGGAATCCGCATTTTCTTAGCGAATGCCACCTGTCCCGGTGTTAATTCCACCGACTTCTTCCGCCCGGTTTTTTGAGTGCGTCCAACGGACGCTGAGGCCACGGTCTGGGCGTTGGACCGAGTATTTTTGAACTTGTGCGGCATTTCACGACGCATGCGGGCGTCAATCTCGCGATAATAGTCGTCAGAACGAGGGTCGAAGTCCTCTTCCAGCACAAGTTGCTCATGGATTGCTTGGGCGGCACGGGTCATAAGGCGATCCTTGCCAAACCAAGAGTTCTTTTCCAGCCATCCCTCAAGCTTTTCGTCACGCTGGCGCTGTGGAGCCTGCTGTTGCGGGGCCTGCTGCTGGTAATACTGCTGTTGCTGGCGCTGGGCCTCAAGCTGGGCCTGATATTGCTGCGCCTGACGCTCAAGTTCGCCTTTTTGAGCGCGAACACGGTCCTTTGCGACAGCAATTTTGGCCAAAGCCTGCTGCGCCTTGGCTGCACGCTCATAATCGCCAGCCTCATTGGCCTCAGCATAGGCGCGAATGGCCTGTTGCTCTTGCGCAGCAAGGCGACCTTCAGCTTCGCGGTTGTATCCGGTACTGACCTGCTGAAGTCGGGCGCGCATTTGTTCGTTTTCTTGACGAACTTGTTCGGCATATTGATATGCCGCAGCCGCTTCTTCCGAAGCCTGCTTGCGCTTTGCCGTCAGCTGGTTGATGCGGCGCTGAACAGACTCGCTATAGCTGGCAAGTTCGTCATCGCCTGACTTGGAAGAGCCAGAATCGTCGTCAGAGTCATCATCCCGAACATTTGTTCGGGTTTCTTCTTCAGAATCATCATCAACTTCGACCGCAGTCGATTCAATGACATCATCATCATCTTTCATAGCTGCCTCAGCCATCTGAAAGCCCCTTCACTTGAGTTGATTTATACATAGGAAATGTCCTTAGGGTCAAGAATCTTGGCTATGACGTTGTCGTCATTTATGATTCTTACCTCAAGACCTTCCACTTTGAACCGATTCCCAGCATATCTTCCTATAAGAATCCAATCCTTTTCCTGACACCAAGGACCTGTTGGGAATTTTCCCGCATCTCCGTAAGCGTCAGGGCCAAGCTTCACGACATATGCAGCGACAGTCGCAAAAGCCTCACGGTCACGCACCTGATCAGGCACGTACAGACCGCCCTTGGTCTTCTCACTGGGGTAATAGGGGATAATCAGCATCCGGTATCCAGTGGGCTGAGGCAGTCGCTCAATGGCAGACGGCTCAATCTTGGATGGATCATCCTCGTTTTTGCTGGTTTCGCTCTTCCCAAACGCCAAATTTAGCGGGGAAGACAACGGACTATCAGTCGTCGTCATACTCAAGACCTTTCATCGCGGACCTTATTTCGTCTTCTACGTAGGCCATGCCGCGTATTTCGCCTACGACGTACCGATACTCCTCCCAAGAGGAGATCGAACCATCCACAAGCTTGTCCTTCATACGGGATTCACGCTCCCGTATGCTCTTCAACAAGTGATCTGCTAGGTATATTGCGTCCATACCGCATATAGTATGAAACTATGCGGTAAACACAAGCCAGATTACCAAAGATTCAGAAAACTCCCTGAAATCTTTGGGGGCGCGCAATGGGGCTGAATCCCTTTACGACGCCGCCACTAGCTTTTCTTTGCGGCTTTTTTGGCTGCTGGCTTTTTCGCCGGGGCTTTTCGCTTTGGCTTAGGGCTATCGCCGCTGCTTGATTTCGCGGATACCCCTCCGACATCAACAGCTTGATGTTGTGGCTCACTGCCTCGTTGCTCTTCCCGCGCTTCAACGGCATTTTCAGCACCTCCTGCATTGCGCTTTGCCGCGCGGATTTGCTCAATGATCTTCTCACGTACAGACGAAGACATCGCCTACCTCCTTCCAGAGTAGTTCAGAGCCGCAATGTCACGTTGCGTGCGAATGCGCTCCTCGGCAACACGGGACCGCTCAGCAATAGCTTGATTCTGCGCGTCAATGCGCTGCTGTGCGACCTCCATGTCGTTCATTTCCTTCTCACGGTCAAAGCCTTGACGGGCCTCAAACTCCTGAGCTTTGCGCTGGATGTCCATCGCCTTCAGGTCAAGTTCCTTGTTGCGAATCTCCACCAGCGGATCACCCTGATCCTTGGGCGCAACAGACTGTGCATACTGCTCTGTAAGCTCAGCGATAAGCTGGGCTGCACGCATGTCAATCTGCGGCTTCAGCTGGGCCATAGGATCAACAGGCATCGGGCCCTGTGGCCCCATCTGCGGCGGTGCCATCTGCGCTTGCTGCTGCATCATCTGCATCTGCTCCGGCGGAATCTGCGACATGATTTCCTGTTGGGCCTGAGCCTCAGCCAGAAG
>Ga0099851_1001252_pt1 | contig 10767 bp, 5 predicted proteins | sample CB_VirMetaG_6_FD_78176 | JGI IMG/M metagenome (GOLD analysis project Ga0099851, IMG submission 78176) | Freshwater to marine saline gradient viral communities from Chesapeake Bay - CB_1508_2 Viral MetaG | ecosystem: Environmental > Aquatic > Marine > Coastal | place: USA: Chesapeake Bay... | reverse complement strand
CTCTACAAAAGAAGTAGACCAGTAAAGGACTCTGACAGCAAATTTGCTAAAAAATTGGGTGAGGCAAAGAAATTAGATGAAAGGTATAAATGGTTAGATTTTGTTTATGCATTAATGACAAAATTGAATGAACCTGAAGAAGAAATATACAAGAAAAATTACATATCCTGTTTAAACTGGTTATCGTATTTTAAAAATATAAAAGACATACAAGATAAAAATAGTTTATAATGGCAACAAATATTATTACCCTAAATCAACTTATATCGTGGTTTGAAGATTTTTCAAACAGACACTATATGTTGAAAGATTTTGGTTTTGGTGAACCCTACGACATCGGAACATCAAGACAGATGGATTTCCCCTATATGTGGGTTACAATGAATGAGGATGGTCTTATTTCAACTGCAACCAATATTAGAAGTTCAATCCCTGAGTTCTCATTTTCCGTAATGTTTATGGATAAGATTAATATCCAAGAGAACTACCTAAACGTGAACGGATTTAATTCAGATAACTCACAAGAGATTTTATCAGACATGGTACAAATCCTTCAAGACCTTGTAACAGAAATTCAACAATATTGGGGACAATATGGTGTTTTATTTTCACAAGACGTTAGTTTTTATCCTGTAATTGATGAAACCACAGACAAATCAACAGGTGTTGTGGGGAGAATTGTCTTTAGATTAAAACAAGTCAATTGTATTATACCAGCATCCCCATTTCCAATTGTGACAACCACAACCACTACTTGTCCTGTAATAACTACACAATATGTTCAAGGGGAATTAATTAGTGATACAAAAATTAGAGCAAGTTTATGGAATGATTCAGGGTACACTAGTTCAGCTAATGCTATTTGTAACTATGAATTCTATGGTGAAATGTCAGGAGATTTGGGAACTGAATATACTGGAATGAGAATATTCCCTGAAGATGCTCATCAATTAACTTGGAACTTCCAACCTGAATTACAATCAGGGGAATCTATAACAGCATTTACCATAACCAATGTGGTAATAACTTGTCCTTGTGTTAATTTAATTTATTAATGGCAAAACAACTAGTCACCAGACAAGCATATGAGGAATTTGGTAAACTTTGGGTTAAGACCTTAAGAGAACAATTACGTGATATTAGACCATATGCAAAATATGCGTCAGGTAGATTAGATAAGTCCATCAATTATAAGTTAATCACAAGAAGAAAAGATGTGGTAGATATTCAATTAAATTCTGAATTCTACCTTAACTTTATTGATAAGGGGGTTAGTGGTACAGAAAGAAGATTTAGAACCCCATATTCGTATAAACAAAAACCACCACCAATCAGACCATTATTACAATGGGCTAGAACAAAGGGATTACCTAAAGAAGTTGCATATGCAAGTAGGTGGACAATATTCAGATATGGTTTAAAACCAACCAATGTAATTACAAGAACAATTAGAACGATTGAATATAAATCTAGATGGGTTAATAAATTTGAGGACGAGTTGGTTGAAAAAATACTTAATAACGTAAAAGAGCAATTTAAAACCAAATAAAAACACTTAATAACTAAGAATATTTAATTAAAAAATTATGTCATTATCTGCAATAACACAGCCACACGATTATATGGGAGCTTATTCAGCAGTTCCACTTAAAATATATTCTTCAGGCTATACCACCCAACAACAATTTAAATATTTGGTGAATGTAGTTTGGGATACAGTTACAATATCAGCGGACACTTCAGTCAATATTAACACTGACGTATATACATTATTAAACTCAACAACAGCACATGACTTTAAAGTTAGGGATACAGTACTAATTGACGATTCAATTAACTCTAATGAATTTACAGGATATTATATTGTACAAGCAGTTGTATCATCAACCAGTTTTGCAATTGACCTAATCCCCAATGCACCATTTGGAGCTTCAGGATTTACTTGTTCAAAAGTATTGAAATGGAAGTTAGAACCTGATTTGGAAGGATATGGTAAAATTGATTTATCAACATCATTAAAGGATTTTGTAACTCAAGATTTAACGGGACAGACAATTGATTATGCTTTATCATATGATGGGCCAAATACAATGTTTGGTTATGACATATATTGTGGTACTCAACAGATTTATAATTTTAGATTTGATGACAATTATTTCAGTGGTTACACTGCTGGATTTGTAGCCACAGGAATGACAAGTACGTCTGATGTACCATTTCAAATTGGGGATACAATTAATGTATTACAGGATGTTGTCCAATGGCCATATGTGGATAACTATTTTGCATCCAATGTAGGATTTACAGGTACAACAGCACATTCGTTCTTAACAGGTCAGCAAATCACTGTTACAGGTCAAGAAACATTCCCTTATTATAATGGTGTTACAACCATTCAAAGTGTTACACCAAATGGTTTGGTTACAGTTAAGGGATGGCAAGGTAGTACACCTGCTGAAGGTGGTTATATCTATGGTGTTCCAAGACCATCATATAATAGAACGGCAAATGTTGTTGCTGTAAATTATATACCTGGTACAGGTGTGGTTGTTTTAACGGATATTCCTTGGGTAAGTAGCACAGTTGCAATTCCTGGTTCAATAACATATGCTGATGGTAGAATAACTGAATTCCCAACAGAGTTGAAACTAACAGGGAAATATGTGTATAATTCGCATATTGACAAAGCAGATTATTCATTGACAGCATATGACCCATATGTAGTTCAAATTAGAAATTTCTCAGAAAATAATATATCAACAATTTTATCAGGAACAACTTGTTATAGAATTGAAGAATCAACCATTGGATTCCTATTAACTCATACAACTGTTAATACATATGTTGATGGTGTTTTATATACCTTTAAAAACTCGGCAAACACAACATTAGGGTCAGTTTATATTCCCAAATCATCAAGTACACAAACTGATTTTTATTCCCCAATAGGATTACAACAAATTGCTGATTCAAGTTATACAGATGTAAGTGGGACATTCAGTAGTTATTCAGGTTCTGTGGATAATTATATCGTTTATGCCACAGAACCTGTTGCACCAAGTACATATGCTCAAAGAACCAATAGTATTTGTTTTAAATTAAATAATGATTGTTCTATGTATGAAATCTACCACCTAATGTGGAAAGACAAATATGGTTCATTCATATCATATCCATTTATTTATAAATCAAGAACCAACATTGAGGTAGAACGACAAACCTACTACAAACAAGAGGGTAATTGGAATGACAACACGTTCCAATACTATGATTATGGAAATGGGGAGAAAAATTTCTACATTAAATCAAGAAAGTCATTTATACTTAATAGTGGTTGGTTATATCAGTTTGAGACAACTTTAATGGATGATTTAATGCAATCAGCTTCAGTTTATATTCAAACCCCTGAAAATAGATTATTCCAATGTCATATAGCACAGAAAGAGGTTGAATTATTTAAAACAATAAATGAAGATTTATTCTCATATACATTCAATGTGAGAGTAAGCAATAACGAATATAGATTCTAATTATGGCTTTTAACCAATTTCAAATAATTGCAAATAAGATTGAACTTGATACTTATGCAGATTTTAATCTGTCATTGAATTATCAAATTACTGATATTACAGATATCACCACAAGGTCAACATCATTTTCAAAAACTATCATATTACCAGGAACTCAAAATAACAATGAGTTTTTTAAGAACATATTTGAATTAAACATTGATTTAAGTGTTAGTTCTTACAATCCGAAGATTGCTATCCCCGTATCAATTTTAATCAATTACGAGGAAGTTTTTACAGGTAATTTGCAATTATTAAGGGTTATTACCAATCAGAATTTAGTTGAATATGAAATCATTATCACGGGGGTATTGAAAAACTTATTATTCAATATGGGTGATTATTATTTGACAGAATTGGATTTAAGTGAATATAACCACGAAAGAAATATCACAGCAATTCAAAACTCTTGGGATTATACAATTAGAAAAAATGATAATTGGTTCGACTCTACAGGATTGGGTGAGGGATATGTATACCCATTTATTAATTACGCAAATTCATCAAGTGCAGGTACTGTTACATTTGTATATGATATGTTCCCTGCTGTATATGCCAAAACAGTTATAGATAAGTTATTTGAATTTGCAGGATATTCATATACATCAAAGTTTTTTGAAACAGATTATTTTAAATCCCTAATCATTCCATTCACCAATGATAAATTACAATATTCTGAAGATGAATTAACAGGATTAACAACTGTTGTTGGTGTTCAAAATATTTTTCCCGAATGGTCACCTCAATTAAATAATGCTTTAGGTGCATATAATGCCTCAGCAGGTATTACAGGATTTAGAATGGTTTCCCCTGTATTGAAAAGGGGATGGTATTATAGTAATCAATCTTTAGCTACTGGTATTAATTTTTTCTTCCCATTACAAAAGGAAACGGGTAGTGTATTAGATACAGACATGCAAGACCCTGGTAATAGATGGGATACTATCACATCCAAATATACTTGTACGGAAGATGGATTTTATGATATAACATTTGAGATGACATTCGTTATGAAATATATTCATAAGAATGGTAATGACATTGAATATCAAAGTGGGGAAATTGGATATTGTGCAGCAATTTATAAGAAAGATTTAAGTGGTACATGGTCTGCCATACAATGGGCTCCATATCCCGATTATTGTTCAACAAGATTTGCCCCAAGTCCTAACAATCATAGTTCGCCATGGTATGATATAGGAAACGAACAGAGTATCAGTATGGATATTCCAAATGTATATCTACAATCTGGTGAACAGATTGCTATTAAATTTAATTTACAACCTGAATCTGATTTAAGATGGAAAGGTATTTTAAATGATGATAAGATATACATGACAGCATTGATTAAGAATAATCAATATGGGTCATCAGCTAACTATTTGGAGGTTAAGCCAAGTTCAAATACGATTACAAATCCAAACATTAACATCAATATGAATCAAATCCTTCCAAAACTTAAGATGAAGGACTTTTTCTTATCAATTGTTAAGATGTTTAATTTGATTGTAATGGACAATCCCAATAAGATTGGGGATATTATCATAGAACCACGAGATTTGTTCTATAATTCAAGAAAAAAAGTTAAGGATTGGACACCATTACTTGATGAGAAATTTGATGTTATACAAGTTCCAATGAGTGAATTGGATGTTAGTAGATATGAGTTCAAATATCAAGAAGATGATGATTATATAAACAAGAAATATAAGGAAGAATCTCAAGAGATTTATGGTAATTATTCCCTTGAATTTTTAAATGATTTCTCAAATGAATCAAAAGAAATTTCAGTATCATTTGCATCTACTCCTGATACTGATTTATATTTGTATGACAATAAGGTAGCACCATTTTTCGCTGAGGTTGATAGTTCAAATAATGTTAAACCTAAGAAAGTTAAACCAAGAATCTTATTCTACACTGGTCTTAAAAATGGGGAATTTTTATTACAGAACACCCCAACGTCTAGTGTTGCGACATATACTCAATATCCATATTGTGGTATGTGGGATGAACCAAGAAATGCTGAGTATGACTTAGGTTTTGGCCCAACAAAAAAGATTTATTGGAATTCACCAAACTATCCTGAGAATACTCTTGTAAATCAATTCTATCAATCTACTCTAAATGAACTTGAGGACATCAACAGTAAATTGGTTATTGCATATTTCTATCTAACCCCCAAAGATATTAGAGATTTTGATTTTAGGGATATAATTCTATTGAATAATGGTTATTATAGGGTTAATAAAATTCAGGATTACTCTCCCAATTCTTTAGATAGAACCACAAAGGTAGAATTATTTAGAATCACCGATATTGATTTTTATAATGTTGTTAATGAATCATTACCTGGTAGTAATTTTGGTTGTCCAACAGATATTGTAGCATATGGTTCAGTATTAAATTTTATCATGATTTCTCTATCAGGAAAACCAATCACTGCAGATTGTTGTAAATTAATTGGTGGAATCTATGTAGATGGTGTATGTAAATCAAAGAAAACAGGTGGTGGTGGTATTGGATGGGGAGACCCTGTAGATGTTGAATATGGTGGTGGTGTTTCAAATAAACAATATAGATTACCAACCTATGGTTCAAACACTTCACCAGTCTATTCTAATAAACCTGTAGACCAAAATAAAAATAACAATTCAGTAAACTCACCTGACAATATTGTATTGGGTTCAAATGTATATATTCCAACAAGAACAAATAATGTTGTCTCAATTGGTGATAATGTAAACGTAAGACCTGATGTAAGAAATTCTATTATAATTGGGGATGGTAATTTTGGTGATTATTCAAATGCGATAATTGTTGGAGATTTATTAATCACAACAGATGGAATTCAGTACGCAAACCCTTATATTATAGATGGAGGAGAAGATACCGTTATGAATGTTAATAAAACAAATTTCATTGATATAGTTGATGGAACTTATAATAGTGTTAGAAATTTTGATGGAGATTCCAAACTAAGACCAATTATTGATGGTTCAATACCCAATAATTTCTTATAAAAACGAAAATAATATTTTAATATTTAAATAAAAAATACAATGGCTGATAAAATCGAATATAGTAGATTACTTCTAAAACGTACCAATCAATCAGGATTAACCCCAACAATCCCACCTGTAACAGCAACAACATTAAGTCAATTTACCGAAACTGATTTATATGTTGGTGAAATGTTCTTAAATACTGTTGATGATTTATTATGGGTTAGAACTGATAATGACATATTACCAATATCTCTTTCTGGTTCAACAGGAACCACAGGAACTCAAACATTAACTCAAGTGTTGTATGAAGGAAATGCAACTAATGGTTATGATATTCAAATTACTAGTGGTGACACCATTATTTGGACAGGACTAAGTGTTACAACCCCATCATATTATTTGGGTATTGATTCAAGTGGTAATACAATTGCTGCAGTTGCTCCCACATCAGGAGGAACAGGAACCAATGGAACCTCAGGAACAAGTGGGGTAAATGGTGAGGCAGGTGGAATTATATATGATGTATGGGATTATACCACATCAACGCCAGGAAATCAAAAAGTAAGAGATGCAGGTGGAACAGGATTTCCCGACACAGGTAGTTTTACATTACTCTTAGGTGAAACCCCATTATCAAGTTCACCTAGTTATTCTTCAATATATAGATTATTAGGTATAGGTACAGTAGTTGAGATATCTGATGCTGATAGAGGCTATGTATTAACTTATACAATGGATTCTGCGGGTGTTGATAATGGTTCTTATTGGGAATTCTCATTAACATATCTATCAGGGTCAGCATGGTCACCATCAAATGGAGATGATGTTTATATTAGAATTAATGGTGTTGCTGGTGTAAACGGAAGTTCAGGAACAAATGGTACAAGTGGTATTGACGGAACAAGTGGTACGAGTGGTGTTGATGGTACTTCAGGAACATCAGGTACAAGTGGGGAATCAGGAACATCAGGGACTAGTGGACAAGACGGTAGTTCAGGAGTTTCAGGAACATCAGGGACTAGTGGACAAGACGGTAGTTCAGGAGTTTCAGGAACAAATGGTACAAGTGGTATTGACGGAACAAGTGGAACGAGTGGTGTTGATGGTGCAACAGGAACATCAGGAACTTCAGGTGTTGATGGTACTTCAGGTACAAGTGGGGAATCAGGAACATCAGGAAGTTCAGGAGTTTCAGGAACATCAGGGACTAGTGGACAAGACGGTAGTTCAGGAGCTTCAGGAACAAATGGTACGAGTGGTGTTGATGGTGCAACAGGAACATCAGGAACTTCAGGTGTTGATGGTTTAGGGTTATCGGCAAAATCAGGTGAAATTTCAGGAGCGACAGGTTATACTCATACTATAACATTCGCACAACCTTTTGGTTCTAATGATTATACTATTTCAGTATGGGGTATTGCAGCATCAGTTCCAGGAAATCAAATAGTAGCTCAAAATATATTAGATGGTTCACAAACACCAAGTGGTTTTACAATAGATTTTAATGGAGTTTTCACATCAACTTCTTATGTTATGTGGTCTGCCATCGCTCACGGAGAAACAGGAGTGGCAGGAACATCAGGAACTTCAGGTATCAATGGTATTAATGGTACTTCAGGTGTTGATGGTTTAGGATTATCAGCAAAATCAGGTGTTGAAGATGGTTTTAGTGGTTCTCCATATAGTGTAGTTTTTGCTCAACCATTTGGTTCATCAGCATACACAATTTCATTTTTATATACCAATAATATAACTGTAAATGAATTAGGTGAGGTTGATGGTTATATAAGTAATCAAACTGCAACAGGTTTTGACTTTTATGGTAATATTACACCAACAGCAGGTCTTTCAAGATTAGAATGGTCAGCAATTGCTGTAGGTGAAACAGGTGTGGCTGGAACATCAGGAACTTCAGGAATTAGTGGAACATCAGGGACTAGTGGACAAGACGGTAGTTCAGGAGCTTCAGGAACAAATGGTACGAGTGGTGTTGATGGTGCAACAGGAACATCAGGAACTTCAGGAATTAGTGGAACTTCAGGAATTAGTGGAACTGCGGGAACATCATTTGAATCCCCATATTCAGGAACAGTTGAAGTAATTGGACAATCATGGGTATCATTACCTACAACAGGTGTTACAATTGCATCACAAACAATTGATTGGAATGATGGTAATATTCAAGAATGGGTATTAGGTGATGACACAACATTTACACTTACAAATGGAAACGCTGGTGGTAATTATATTCTTATTCTTCAACAATCTTCAGGAGCAGACCAACATACTGTAACATGGCCAGGTAATGTTATTTGGCCTTCAGGAGCTACACCTGTAATGAGCACAGGAGCATCAACATACGATGTGTATACTTTGATATATGACAATACAAGATATTTTGGTACGTATTCTCAAAATTATACATATACACCACCTGTTAGTCCTACACCGACTCCAACAGTTACTCCAACTCCGACAGTTACTCCAACTCCAACAGTTACTCCAACAGTTACACCAACTCCAAGTCCTGTAGGAGGAACTTTATTACTTGATACATATCCTGGAGCTAGTTTAGCATATTCAGTTCGTAGATTAAGTAGTTCTTACAATGGTAGTTTAATTAGGGTTAGAAGAGCAAGTGATAATACTGAACAAGATATTGGATATGATATAAGTGATAATTTAGATACAACAGCATTAACAACATTCTGTACAGGTACTATTGGATATATCACAACTTGGTATGACCAAACAGGTGGTGGAAATGATTTAACTCAAGCAAGCACATCTTTACAAGGTGAGATTTATAATGGTGGTGTGATTACTAGAAATGGTAGACCATCAATGTATTCACAATCTAAAAATTACACAGTTAATTATGATATTACAGCACCAGCACATCACTTCTTAACACTTGAGAAGAATGGTACAGGTCAAAATAACTACCATTTTGTGGATAACCCAAATAGAATGCTTATTGGTAACTTACCTGGCTTAATACTATTTAATGGAGCAGTATTATCATGGGGTGGTGGTGATATCGGAGCTTCAGGATTAGGTCTTGTAACGGCATTATTTGATGGAGCAAATTCAGCAGTTAACTTCAATAATGGTACAAAAACTATTGGTAATGCTGGTACTACCCCAACAACAGGAACACCTAATGAATTAGGAGCACAACCAAATAAACCTAACGCATATTATTCTGAATGGATTGTTTGGGAAACTGACCAAACTTCAAATGAAGCTGGTATTAAATCTGATATTAACACATATTACACATTATATTAATCCATGATAGTATGCCCATTCATATGTGCACCATTTAGTTCATAACAAAATTGGAATAATAATATTTAAAGAAAAAATAGAGTATGCCAGTTAACATGAGTACATTTTGGTCTGACTTGGGGATTGTTTCAGGAAACACCAATGCAACCAATCAATATGAATTATATAAAGGATTAACATTTGACGATGGATTTGTTTGTGCAAGTCAATACGATTTCTTCACACATTTGGGAACTAACAAATATGAATTTTTTAAATCATATAATTCTGTTGATTCAAATATTGTGGATGAATACACATTTTATAAAAATACATCAGACCCAAATATATACGATTTCAGGACATTTAATAGTTTAGCTGGTAGTTTTATTAGCTCAACTCCTGTAACTCCAACACCGACCCCTTCTGTTACTCCTACGAGTACTGTAACTCCTACTCCAACTGTTACTCCTACGAGTACTGTAACTCCTACTCCAAGTCCTGTAGTACCTACAATGACATTTATAACTTCAACAGGTAATACTTCTAATTTATCAACATATACTTTTACAGATGTTAGTATTGGCGGACCTGGTTTGATTGTGGTGGTTTATGCTTCTGAAGGTAATAATGCATCACCAAGTTCATTTACTTCATTCCAAATTGGTGGTTCTGAAGCCACAATTGTTAAACAACAAAATAGTGTCTCAGGTACAGATGGTAATACAGCAATGGCTTATCGTAGAATTACAGGTGGAACAACAACTACAATATCTATCACATTAAGTCAATCACAACAAAGAGCCGCAATTGGTATTTGGAGAATTCAAAATAATGTATCAGATACCCCTATAACAAGTGCAACAGGATTTACAACTACATCTGTTTCAGGAACCACAACATTAAATTCATTAACTAAT
>Ga0099851_1001244_pt1 | contig 10796 bp, 20 predicted proteins | sample CB_VirMetaG_6_FD_78176 | JGI IMG/M metagenome (GOLD analysis project Ga0099851, IMG submission 78176) | Freshwater to marine saline gradient viral communities from Chesapeake Bay - CB_1508_2 Viral MetaG | ecosystem: Environmental > Aquatic > Marine > Coastal | place: USA: Chesapeake Bay... | reverse complement strand
TAGCAATATTAGATTTACTAGTTGAATAATTTAAAATTTCTATTAATATTTGTTTAAGAGAATATTCTGGAAAATAATATTTACAAACTTTAATAACATCATCTAATGATCTATAATGACCATGTCCACATTGATGACCACCTTTAGAAAAATAAGTTTTTTCTTTACCTTCAATAACTTGATCAATAACTTTTTGAATATCATTATAAGTAGTATTCTCAAGTCTTATTTTTCTACATTTATTATAATATAATTCTAATTTTTCTAAACTGTTTACTTCTTGTTTATTCATTGTTTTAAATTTTTACTTTACCATTTTATAGATATATTGAAATATAATTTATTATCTTTAATTTCAATAAATCTTACATCTTTATTATATTCTTTAGCATATTTAATCTCTGCATTTACTCCAGTTGATTTGCGTAGCATTTCTATACCTTCTTTTGGTATTAATACCCATAATTCATCACACCAATCTATAAATTGATAGTCTATATGTTGCCAATAATCCCATGTATGAGGTACTGTATATCCTTCCAATAAAGTTAATGGATGTGAATGAGTAATTGGACTAAATACATTTAATCTTTGGTTTAATATTAATACAGATGCTTTATTAGCTTGTTTATAACTATTTTCACACATTCCTGTATATGATATAGCTAAATAAATCTTTTTTAATTGTTTATATCTCATTCTATTTTTTGTATTAAAAATTGATCCATACGTTCACCTCTATATTCAAATAATAATTTAGAATGTTTTGGTATTATTCCAGGTGTTATTAAAGAATGATCTAAATAATTTGCATAACCTCTGCCAGGAGGTAAAACATTGATTTTAGTCATATCCATTAAAAAATATAATGCATCCTCTATAGTAATATCTTTTTTTCTAATATCTTTAAAAAATTGTTCATGATTAAAAAGAGGTGGTTTATACCAAATCATTCTAATAAAATTTAATAATACTAAATTACTATAATAATGATTATCATTTATTAATTTATATTTTATATAACTTTTTTTATTTATAGTTACAATTTTACATTCTGTTATTTCATTAATAAATTTTAATAATACTTTTGTATTAATTAAAGAATTATGTTTAGTTCTAAAAAAATCAATATAAATATAAGGAATAGATTCTTTATAATGAACCCTTTCACGACTACCCCAATGATCTATTTTAGTATTTGAATAATAATAATAGTCTTTTGGATCTCTTATTCCAGCCCAACAAGCAGTATTACTAATTTGTACTAAATCTTTTTTACCAATATCAATAAAATAATAGCAATGATAATCACTATGTTCTCTCATTTTTATTTAATTATTATTTTTTAAAATTTTTATCTATATATCTATCATCTAAATCTTTTCTAAATAAAGTCATATATGATAGAAACATTGCATTACATAAAATATGTCCCACGTGTGATAATTTACTTTCTTTATCATTATCTTCTCCTTCTAAAAAAGAATTTAAATGACGTTGTAAACTTTCACAAGTTTCTGTATATTTTAACCCTTTTTTCCAATTATGGTCATCATATTTTTCAGCTCCGAACATTAGAACCTGTACTAAAGGTTCTAATGCTTTCCAACTGACTAAAGACCATTTTAATTTGTTATTATTAAATCTATTTCCTAACATAATTATATGTCTTTTCTTATTATTGTTTTAATAAAATTAACAAATTTTGTTAAACTTTTATCATCACTTGGTAGAGGTAATTCAGTAAAATAATTAACTGCTCCATCAAAATATAATGGACAAGTTGTTCCACCACCACCTTCTCTACCACCTAGAATTTCTAAAAATCTAATATTATCTTTAAAGAAAGTAATATCATATCCATAGTATTCTTTTATTTCATGTCTAAAAGGACTAAACAATCCTAATATAACATTAGCATCTCTCTGTGTGAGTTTACAATCACCTAAGCCATCCATTGTAGGTTTTAATCTACCGACTTTCATATTTTCTACAGATTCTTGAGATGATGCTTGTTGTTGTATCACTACAGGAATATAATTATACTTATTTCTAAGTTTTATAAGATAATCAGAAGATAGTTTTACAATTGATTCATGTAAGTTCATTTGTTTTCCACCTTGCATTTCTGTGGAAATTAAACTTATATGGTCAATCATAATCATAACATATTCTTCTGGATCATTTGCTTCATAGTAATCATCGATTTCTATAGTCGACCCATTCATTTCTATGCTTTTTCTATGCTGAGTGCCATTGGCATAAGCATATTCTCTTACAAATTTATATATTCCTGTAGGATTTCTAATATCATCTATAAATAATACTATTTCTTCTATTCTAGCGAAATAATCTTGATATTTTGATATTAGTTGTAAATGTTCTTCACTTAAAATTTTATCAGCTTTAGTACTACGAAGATCTTTTGGTGCAATTCTAACTCCTTCTTTTATATAGAGGATGTTTGAGAATGCAGCCAACATTTTCTCTTCTTTTGACATTTCTAAAGAAAAATAAAATATTTTAAGTTTAATATTTAATTTATTATCTATTACTTGTTGAATAGTATTGAGAAAAAATAACCAATCGGTTATTTGTGTTTTCAATCATTGTTATTATCAAATAAATTAGATTTTAAAATACTATATACTTTATAAAACTTTTTAGCTTCATCATAATAGTTATATCCTTCATTATTTACCATATAATCTATAAAATATTTTAAAGTAAATAAAGAATGTCTAGTATATTTTCTATTTTCAAATACTAATCTTTTAACATTATGACAATAAATTACATTAATTTTTTCTTCTTTTAATAAATCCATTAATATTGATATTAATATATCTTTATTAACTTTATTATTAAATAAATATTTACGAATATAATCTACTGTTACACCAGTATATCCTTTTATAAATATTTTATCTTGTTGACGAGGTAATAAATCGTAACTTTCATTATCATATCTAATGTCTGTATCAAGAATTTTTAAATACTTAGCATTTAAATATGATAAAATAATAAGTTTAGCTGGTTCTATTTGTTTTTTAATATCCTTTTTTTTCATATTTTTAAATTTCTAATTTATTTGATAAGTTAAATCATTTCTGTTTAACTCTATATGTCACCATATAGTTCGGACTATCTCATTTTCCAATATAAATTGGAAACTCTTTTCACATAAAATCTACCTTATATAACATTGATTTACAAATATATGGCTTAATTATATTAATTAAATTTCGAGTTTCATTAGGATTAAATGTTAAAAAATAAGATTGTTTTTGGTCTTTTCTTTTAACTACCCTCAAAATAGGATTAAGTTTCCATTGTTGTTTAAAATATTTTATAATTATATAATGTTCTTTTTTATTAAAAGAATTAGTATGTAATGACATATAACCACTTTTACCTCTTTTTGTTAAAGAACCATCATCCATAAACCATATTGCTAATCCTTTTTCATCTAAATAATTTAACCATTTTCTTTTAATGATTTTATTATTACAAGGATATAAAGTTTTACGCAATTGATTAAATAGATGAGGATTTCTACAATCAAATCTAATAGATTTAAATATTATAGAAACATCATATAATTTTGATATTTCAAATCCTAATGATTTAAGTAAATTCATTTTATATTCTACGTAATCTAATTGTTTTATAGAATGTTGTGTACTTAAATATGAATTTGTTCTTTTTTCTCTAAATTTAGTTATATAACTATCTCCTAATACCATTCCAATTATTATTGATAATTGTTTTTTGGTATATTTTCCCATATATTTCTTTTTCATTGTATATATTTTAATTTTATTTAGTCTCTACACCGTTTTGTAAATATATTTCTAAACTTTTTATAACTTCATAACTTGATTCACCTTTTGGTCCTACATTAGGAGTATTAGGTATATTATTAAGTGTATAAATTGCAGCTTTTATTATATTATCAAGTGACGGCACGGGATTTTCTTTATTACTCATATTATTGTTGTTTTTCAAAAAATGAATTAACATTCCACAATTCTTTACATTCTAAATAATCTTTTGTAGATTTAATTGCAGTTCTTTTAGGTTTCCAACAATGACTATCATGCCAATAACCATCTTGAGGTATTAAACTATAAAAATAGCAATATCTTTCAAGTTTATCTGTATATGGACATTCATCATCTCTTAATGGTTTTAAAAACAAATTTACTACATCAAGATGAGGATTTAAACACCCCATATTTTCAAATAAAAATCTTAATAAACTTAATACTAATAAGTTTTTATGATTTATATCTGATGCTTTAAATTTAAATCCATTTTCTAAAATTTTACTTTCAAGACATAACATATCACTAATATATTGAAGATAGAAATCTCTATATTCCATAGTTATAGCACAATTTATATCATTTAGTATAATTGATGCAAGTTTTGATCTACCTTTATAATCTCTAATATATCCAAAACAAGACTCATGAAATTTACTTCTTGATTTACCATCTTCCTTTATTACGGTATATGATACATCTGCCCATTTTAAATGTTCTCTCATTTTATAGATTTTTAATATACATTTGTAAATCTCCTGTTGTTGGATATCCTTTTCTTCTTTCAAAAACATGTTTAGCTTCAAATCCTAATTTTTTAAGATTTGATTTTAAAATATTTTCTCCAGGAGATGCAATCACAAATACTGCTGTTTGACCATTACCTGTAGTAATACCAACTTCAGTATTTGATTCCTTTTGTTTTTTAAGTTTAGCAAGAGCATATTCAAAATGCTCAAGTGTGGTTGCATCATTTACATCATTTAATTGACATAATGCACAACAGGCTGTGGTTGTTTTTTTCATAAGTATTAAAGGTTTTCCCCGTTAGCTAATTTTAATTAACCCCTATTTCTAGGATTCTGAGTTTGCTATAATTATTACTAATTATAGGGGCAAATTCTACCCACTTTACTATTTGCTGTTAACAAGTAATATTTACCTTTCTCTATTCCAGGTAATTCATTTTCAAATCTAGGTAACCCCCAAGGAATACAATTTATTTTCCCTGATAGTAACCTATCTCTTCTTTCAATTAAATTTTCAAATACTCTATTAAATAAGCTCATTATATATATTATTTTAAATTAGTTGTCCAGTCATCTTTCATAAATGAGTCAATCTCATCTATATGTGCAGATAATCTAGAAGATTCTTCACGATTATTTTCTTGTTTATAAATAAAATAATCTGCACGTTGCAAAAATCTATAATCACCATTTAAACTGTTAATATACATATCAGATGCTTTTAATATATCATCAAAAGAATATTGTGGATTTTCTTTCATCCATCTATTTAATTTATCTTTACAGGCTTGAGCACTTCCCATTGCTCCAGACTTTAGTCCTTTCCATTTAAATCTAAATTCATCAATTCTTTCTAAATCAATATTGATAATACGTTCTGATTTTTTAATTGTTTTAACATTTTCTTCTAAAGAATTATTCATTTCTATAGTTAAGAATTCTATTAGCTTAATAGATTTGTCTCTTAGTAAAATTGTCTTTTCATTGTTCTCTATTGTTATTATTTTTATATATTGTTGCTTTTCCAATTTAGCTAAATCTATGTTTATATCTATATATTGTTTATTGTTTGTATAAATACTATATAAATATAACAATTCTGCTATAGAAATATGTTTACTTAGTAAAATCTCTAGATTAATTACTAGATATTTATTCATATTTCTATTTTTGTTTTTAATTATATTTCTTCATCATATAACTTTTCATGAAGAAATGCATTTGCAATTTCAATATCTACTACACCAGTACCTTCACAATATCTACATTGTTTTAGATACTTACCATGTTTTAGAACTTCACCTGCCCCAATACAACTTGGGCATTCTACAGATTTTCTATTCATAATCAAATATATCAGTTAATTGTATTGTCCAACTTTCTTTTTCGTAATCTTCTGTATAATTAAAATAATCCTTTACTTGTGATATTGTTAGTGGTTCTTCTAAAACTTCAGTCGCATACTCTACTATTTCCGCAGGATCTGTTAACTTTTTAGAATCTACTATCATATCGATAAGAAAAGTTGTTGAATTGAATATTTTTCTCATTATTTAAATATTTTAATTATTTTATTACATTCATTAATATAATATTCGTAATTAATATTATATTCTACTTCTGGCTTTGATTCAAAATTATTAAAAATAGTACATTTCCAACTTGCTTCAATGTTAGATTCTCTATCTTTTGGGTCAATTTGTACATCTTCAATTATATCAAAAATATTTAATTGATTTGAATCTGTGCTTAATTTATATTTATCAGTATCAGTTAATTTATTCTTTTCTAATGGTGGTAGTTTCTTAATCAATTCAAATCCATCATTACTAACATAGTAACGTGTCATCTTACTGACTTCTTCATCTACAACTTCAAAATCTTTAATAAATCTTCTATATAATAAATTATCACCTTTCATTTTTGCACCTAAACAGAAATCATAAATTCCATAATTATCACAAAAAGGATAATCACTATTACTTAAATGATTATAAATTGTATCTTCAACAGATATATTATAAATAAAATAATTAGCCAAAGCTATTGATATAATTCTCTTACTATGATTTTTATGGTAATCTCTATCAATTTCAAATACCCCTTTGAATTTAATATAATCACCTTTAATCACATTAATATAATTATTAACATCTTTAGCAATAATCTTTTCACATATTTGTATCTCTAATGGTATATTTACTATCTTTTCAACTTCTTTACAAGCTTCTTCTAGTAAATCATAATCAGACCTATGAATATGATACATCGCACCATCTGTGTTTTCAAAAATTATAGTAATATCTTTTTGTAATTTTTCAAATACACGCTCTGTTAATAATGTTAAGATTAATTGACCATTAATACAAATAGCTAATTGCCATTTAGGATCATATAAAAAGGAATACTCATCTTTAGATAAACCATAACTTCCATTTAATATAATCTTTAATACATAGTTTCTTGGATCACTCTTTGGATAGTTTTTTCTTTCAGTATAAAAACCTTCATAAATTTCACTAAACACCTTTTCAGGTATATGTTCAGGATGTAATTTATTTCTAAATGATATATGAGGATAAAATGAAGCAAAATCTACATCTACCAATATATATTCATCATCAGATTGATATACTCCTGTCTTTCCAAAACTATGTAATCCACCTTCAGCATATTCTCTTACAACATTTTTATATGATGTTCTAAAACTAATACCTTCTGGATTATCATTTCTCCAAATATGATTCTTAAATATATTTAAAGATTGTTGATTAGTTGGGTCATTAAATTCTAAATAATTAAATAAGATATCATTAATTTCTACTTGGTCCCTATATGTACGTAGTGATTGAACATCTTTCGTAGATATATTCATTTCTTTTGATAGATACTTACCAAATATCTCTTTTGACATCTTAATTTCAGAAGCATTAATCAAATCTAACCCTTCGTGATTTGTATAAAATTGTCTTAACTCAATATGTTTCAATGACTTATAAAAAAACTTTTCAGTTGCTTCAATATCATTAACACAATAATCACAAACGTGTTGCATTTGTTCAAATGTAAGAATTGTACCTGGTTTATAAGGTAAGTCTTCAACATTTGGTAATCTCATAGCAAATTCAAGCCATTTAAGAGATGTACTTTTATTCTTATTGTCATAATGCCATATTTTATACAAATCTAGTTGAGGTACTTTTATTTGATTAGCCCATATAGAAGAATATTTATTTTTTATAATCTTTACTACTTCAACATATATTTGTTCTGCAGTCCATATATTATTGTTAGATAATATAGAATTGTGTAATACTGGATAATCAAAATTAAGATTATTAAATCCTATTAATTTTAATCCAGGTTTTTTTAGAAACTGTCTAAGTTCATCTAATTGATTAAATCTATCACTTATTTCAAATTGTGTTATTTCTTTTGTTGTGATATTTTTAAATACAGCTAAGAAGAAATTAGGATATGTTTCTAAATCATAAACATATATTTCTTTCATTTTTCATTCTATCATTTAATAGGCTTGCCTTACCTATTTCATTAACCTCTTTGAGTCATTTCGGAATTTGTAATTAATTTATAAAATAATTTATTAAATATAGTTTAGGTGCAACTAATATAAATATTAAATAATATAAATTAATAAATACTATTATTGAACCAGTTATTATAAAGATTATTTTTAATACAATATCCCATGTTTGAATAGCATCAGACCAATCATATTTAATAAATATATTTTTATAAGGTATACTAATTCTTGTTTTAGTTTTATCGTGATAACTATCATAATATTCATATTCAAATGAATTTCTTTTTCCAAAAAAATAATAAATATTGAATCCAAGAATAAGTAGTAATATACCAAATAATATTAAAGATATATATTTAGTTATATTCCAATTATAAAATTCTTGTAATAATAATGGACTTTGTTCAATAATAAAATCTCCTGTTTGTTTTGCAACAATCATAGCTTTTTGAACCATAACAGATAATACTTCATCTGTTTTTGGAAAGTTATCTACTGCTGTAGAATCAATTGTTGTAGCATTTATACTTAATATAAATGTTAAAGAAATCATCAGTGTTAAAAATAATTTTTTCATACGTTTGTTATTTATTGTTTATTTAATTGATTAATAATAGATTCGATGGTAGAGAATAGTGAGCCCATCACAACTCATATATGGAAACTCAACATATCTTAATTTTGGCATAATATCATTTTTTTAGTTAAATTCCATTGAATACTAAAAGATACCATTGGTTGTTTATCACAATAAGTTGTATAACTTACTAATGTATTTTCAAACTGTTGGTCATACTTTCTTAATTTAGGTACAGATATATCTCTTTTAAAATTATTAGGTATACCTATTCTATCACATAATAATTGAATATTATCTTCTGTTGTACTTCCATTACGATCACGTGAAGTAAATGTAAACATAGCATGTTTTACTCTTTTAGTCTTAGCTTTATATAATCTATTAAATAAAAACATAAATGATTCAATACTTTGTGTTAATGTAAGACAACCATCAAAATCAAATACTCTACTAAGTTTAGAATTTAATATATCATCATTAAATAGTTTTATTTTAGATGCACATTTAAAAGTTTTAATATCTGCTTTATTTTTTAAATATATATCTCTATCTAATTCATATATAAAGATAGTAGCAAAAGCTTGATTAGTTGTAACAAGTAAACCATCATTTAGATGAGGTATTGTAGCTGGTCCACATAACATTGTAACATTACTTTTACAATGTGAAGACATATAATACATTGTTTGAACTGCTCGTTTAAACCTTCTAGCTTCAAAACCTGCTGATAAATATTTTTTCATATATTTTTATTTTAAAAATGTGGTGAGAACGAAAACTTACTATACTCACTTTCTTCAGTCTATTATAGACAGTTCGAGACACATCTTGATTAATTTAAAAGTTTATAATATTTCAATATTTTAATTTCTTTTTCAGTAGCTTCAGAAAATAATTTTTTACCATTTATTTTATGCTCAACTTCAAATATATTACCACGAGAAGTTTTATAATGAACATAACTACCTGTCAAAGTTCCTAATCTAATCTTACGAATAATATAAACAATAATTCTGTATATCATAACAACTATTGTTATAATACAAATCCAAGTTAATAAATCAAATTTCATTTTTTAAAGTTTTAAGTTGTTTTTCAATTAAATTGTTAATAATTACTCTTTCAAATATTGAATATATTGTGCAATCTTCTTCTATTTCAGAATTAATATATTCTTTTACCATATCAATTTCATTATTAGATTTACAATTTTTTACAATTGCAATAATACTTTCAATATCATATTTCATAATTATTTCTTATTTATAAGTTTTATAAAATATATACTTGCAAATAATATTGAAAAACCAATTATTTTTAATAATAAGAAATAAGACAAATTAATATGTTTAGAAGGTAAAGGTTCAGATAATACTATTATAAATCCAGCTATAGCTATAAAAACTAAAAGAAGGGATAATAGAAATCTGTGTAAATCATCTTTAATATAAAATGTTTTCATAATTTAAGGATTTTAAATAGCTATATAAATAAATAATAATAATATATATAATATATATATATATTTCTTTTGGTTCTTTTCTTTGTTGCTAAAATAAAAAGGTAAGTTTCGGGTCTTTCAAGGGTACTTCTACTTTAAATATGATATTGGGGTTACCCTTTACACATAGCCAATATCTTCCAAAGCTTCACTACTTACCTTTTTATTCAATTAATTGTGAGTTCTTTGACTAAGTTTCACAATTGTATTAATCATAATATTCATAATATGGATCAAATAACATATCTAAACCACATTCTGTACATTCACTCCCATCAAATTCTTCATTGCCACATAACGGGCAACTAACTAACTTTGTATTCTTCATATCAATGATTTTAAGTTATATTTAAGAGATGATTATATTAAAGATATATAAGGTATCCAAAAGTAAATAATCATCTCTTAAAGTATGTTTAAATTAAGTTATAATTTAGCTTTAACTATATCTTTTAAATATATTTGCATAAAATTACTATCTTTTGAACCCTTAAAATTAATAATATCATTGATACATAAACAAGGTTTATTCATTAAAATATAATTTTCAATAGCTTTTTTTGTTGAAAAATATAAATGACCAGTTTTTTTAGAT
>Ga0099851_1001237_pt1 | contig 10812 bp, 10 predicted proteins | sample CB_VirMetaG_6_FD_78176 | JGI IMG/M metagenome (GOLD analysis project Ga0099851, IMG submission 78176) | Freshwater to marine saline gradient viral communities from Chesapeake Bay - CB_1508_2 Viral MetaG | ecosystem: Environmental > Aquatic > Marine > Coastal | place: USA: Chesapeake Bay... | reverse complement strand
GGAGTATATCCCGAAGAACCTACATAGGATGTCCAATATCCATTGTTAACCAACCAAGTTTTTGCTTGGGTGGCTCCGGTGAATTCTTGTGGGGTTCCATTTTTAGCTGAGATAAAATTCGACAAATATATAAGGTCACTTTCCGTTTTAGTACCAGTTCTCCAAAAACCTAAATAGGCTGTCACACCATCAGGTGTACTTCTACCACCCAGTGTTTCTTGGGCAATAACATACCCTGAATCTTCATCAGGTCCGTTCCACCACCTCAATCCTGTCGAATCAAATCCGGATGTTGGTGTACCTACCGCTAAATTACCAAACTGTTGGGTTCCATTAATTGTAGAACCTGTGTTCATTGCAAATGGACGAGCGGTTGGCATATTTTTTATTTTATAAATAGTTTTTATCTTACAAATGAAATATTTAATATCACAAGGATAATTTTTGGTTTTTTATAAATCTTAACGTATCTTTGTATTGTCAAAAGACAAAAGATCTCTGAAATTTTGGTGAAATTGAAATACGGTTGGTAGTAATAAACGTAGGTTGACAGTCTGGGAGAGCAGATCGCAAGGGTACACACTAAGTAGCTCTCTAATGGTGTGTGAAGCGTGATACGTGAGTTGGAAAAGCCAGATTCCTGATAAAGTCAATCACTACCAACTTCTTATACCGATGTGGTGTAATTGGTAGCCACGCCAGACTTAGGATCTGGTGCCGTGAGGCGTGGGGGTTCGAGTCCCTTCATCGGTACATATATGGTGCGGTAGTTCAGTTGGTTAGAATATCGGCCTGTCACGCCGAGGGTCGCGGGTTCGAGTCCCGTCCGCACCGCCAACTTAAACTTGATTATAAAAAAATTACTTTTTATAATTAACCTTACCAGGTGAGGTAGCTCAGGTGGAGTACTCATATGATACTCCCATGGTAGAGCAACGGATTGAACACCCGTGTGCCGAGCGGTTCGAACCCCTCCCTCACCACAAATATCGCAGGGTAGAGCAGAGGTAGCTTACGAGGCTCATAACCTCGGGGTCGGGGGTTCGATTCCCTCCCCTGCAACTAAATTTGGAATGTTATATATTGATAAAATAAAAGACACTTTAGATTCGAATCTTACATGAATGGGTAATGGGTTTGAGGTTGTGGACATTTATCAGGAAATTACCCATCTTATTGTCAAAATTGTGATTTCTTGATTGACGATCCCGAAGTTCTTGTTTATACTAACTATGACAGAGATTTACACAAACTTCATGGCACAACATTTAGTTTGAATGAATATAGATAAAGTAGACCTTCAAAAGGGCCCTTCCGTATCTGCGTGAACGGCTAGCTGGGCCCGGGTCTACCTCTTATTAGCGGAAGTAGCTCAGTTGGTAGAGCATCAGCCTTCCAAGCTGAGGGTCGCGAGTTCGAATCTCGTTTTCCGCTCAAAAAAATCGTAGTACCACACGGTAACAAGGTGGGAACAAGGTGAAAGGTACACTCACCGTAGGTTAAGCGATATCCTACAGTTGCGAAAGTAGCTCAGTTGGTAGAGCATAACCTTGCCAAGGTTAGGGTCGCCGGTTCGAACCCGGTCTTTCGCTCACATTCCTCCTTAGCTCAGTAGGTTAGAGCATTTGACTGTTAATCAAAGGGTCCTTGGTTCGAGTCCAAGAGGAGGAGCAATTTCCAATATAATTAATTTTATTATATTTCTATAAAATTTAAACTACTATGTATTCTCAAAACAACGAAGAAGAAATAATTTTGAATTATTTCGACAACAAAAAAAATGGTACTTTTTTGGATATTGGAGCTAATGATGGTATAAGTTTTTCTAATACATATAAATTATCTTTGATGGGTTGGGATGGAGTATGTGTCGAACCTTCAAAAACTGTTTTTCCTCACCTGAAAAATTTGTATAAGAATAATCATAACATCCAATTATTTAATTTTGGTATTAGTGATAAATTAGAAGAATTGAATTTACACGTTAACAGTGCACCAACAAAAGATTCATTACCCGGAATATTATCAACAATTCATGAATCTGAAAAACAGAGATTTTATGGTTTTGATTGGAGTACAGAAAAATGTGATTTTGTGACTTTTGATTTTTTCCATAAAATATCAAAATATAAAAAATTTGATTTTATAAATATTGATTGTGAAGGTCATGACTATGTTATATTGTCACAAATAGATTTAAATAAAATATTTTGCCAATTATTATGTATTGAACATAATGGGAATGAAAAAATTAAAGAATCATATATAAATTATGTATCCAAATTTAATTTCAAAGTTATAGATGACAATGATTTAAATATTATATTGGGTAGATAAGTTGATAAGGGTTCTCAACACAGTCGGTTAGATCATTTGACTGTTAATCAAAGGGTAATTGGTTCGAGTCCGAGAGGAGGAGCTTGATTATTAGACAACTTTGATTTATAATTAAACTATAGGGAAGTGGCGCAGTTGGTAGCGCTCCTGGTTTGGGACCAGGAAGTCGCAGGTTCGAGTCCTGTCTTCCCTACATATTTTGATATTTAATTTATATTATGTATCTTTGTATAACAATTGCCACCATAGCTCAGTTGGTAGAGCTACTGATTTGTAATCAGTAGGTCGGGGGTTCAAGTCCCTCTGGTGGCTCTCAAAAAAACAATAAAATGAAAGAGTTTATTAACAAAAATCTCGAGTGGTTCCTATCCGGTATCTGGGTAGTTGCTTGTGTTGGAATGATTTTAGTTTACCTTTATTTGTAATTCTTCGGCCCGGTCGTCTATCGGTTCAGGACATATCCCTTTCACGGATAAAAGCGGGGTTCGATTCCCCGTCGGGCTACTACTGATTATGTGTGTAAATCCCTTAGATGTTTTACTTTCTTCATTCACACATCAAAAATAAATTTGTTGAACCCTTTTGAGGTTTTTTGATATTTATGTTTGACAAGGGACAAGGGAAAGGAACTTTGATTATTTTTGGGTATTATCATAACCATAAGTTTTGGACGCTTCGTCACTTGCAATAAACATAATTCAGTGACGAATGAAAAAATTATTAATTGCATTTTTTTCAACACTTAGCCTCTCAATTTTTGCACAAAACGGGGCTAATGAAGTTTTAGTTTCACCAAATTCCAATTCACCCTACTTTCTAGTAGACACCGTTTTTACGTTAGGAACAGGACAGGATGATACTACAACAATCTATCTCCACTATCACAACCCTACAGCACAAGTAATTCAAGGTTTTCAGGTAAGATTCTTTTATGATAATACCAACTTTGATGCACCACAAGTTAAGTGGGGTCCGACAACTACGTCGATAACAACAAAATATGGTTCTTACTATACCTCATCCAATTGGGTAAATGCAACTGCAGTTTACACAGGTCCGAGTTCTACATTCGACTGGCCCGATGGAGCAGTCTTTAAGGTAGTATTACCACACAGTTCTTCTTATGATCCATCAACGGTGGATTCACTTAAGATTGTTGGTACTCCATCTTATACGAACTTAGCAACAACGTCGGCAGGTATTGATGTCACTCTCGGAACGTATTCCTATAATGGACAGTTTATTCAACCTTCGTTTGAATATCCAATTCGTACTTGGAATGTTGGTGGATTAGGGGCAGACAGTGTAGAGGTTACGTACTCCTACAAAAAGAAAGCATCCCCATCGTACACATCATCAAATTTATCGTTCTATACTGATACTACAGGTTTGGTAAGTGTTTCAGTTCCATATGATACTAACTATTATGATGTCAAATTCACTTTGAATTCTTCGAATATGGATGATGATGGTGCTATCAATGTTACGGACGCATACAAAATTCTCGGACACACCATTTACGCGGATACTCTACAATCATATGGATTCCAACAAGGTGATGTAAATTTGTCGAATAGTATTACAGTGTCTGATGGTTTCTTAGTTTTCAATAGAATTGCAACATCACAAACTTCATGGGCGAACATGGTTTCAGGAGAAAACAATGTGAAGATATTAACTGATACAGAATATCAATCTATAGTTTCTAATCCTCAATCATTCCAAACGTCAATTGATGGAGATTACATTAAGGAGATTCAAATCAATGGTTTAGATTCAAGCGTTTACCATGTGTTTGTTTTAGGTGATGCGACTAACACTGGTGTAAACAATCAAATGTTACAAATCGCTATGAAAGTAAATCCAGGACAACCAAGTGACTGGGTTTTGGATCAAGGAGTACTTTACAAAACTATTGAAGATACTGTTGAATTTAGAGTTCCCAAAATTACACCAGCATTAACTAACGAATTTGAGGTTCCTGTTTCTATTTACACTCATGGAAATAAAATTGGGGCAGCTCAAATCGGTTTAGAATTTGACACTACATTGTTTGAATTCTTAGGTGTTCAAACTTCAGAAATTGTTGGACAATGGAACTCATTTATTTCAGTAGAAAAAGGTAGAGTTCTATGGGGTGGACATGAAAACAACATGGCACCTGCAATCATAGAGTCAAATCTTGATGTAGTTACCTTCAGATTCAAAATTATTGATGAAAATTGGGCTCAGTCTAATATTAGGGTAGTATCTAAAGGTGCTGGTTCTGAAAAGGCTGAGGATTTGAATATCAAACCAACACCAACTGATGGAACTATTCTTTATATGGGTAAAACAGGTGTTGATCCAATTTACGACGAAATGGTTCAAGGATTCTTAGTTCACCCTAACCCTGTAGATTGGGGATACACAATTGTTGACTTCTATACTTGGGAAGACACTCCATTCACCGCTATGTTATTCGGTATCGATGGTACTCTTCACAGAATTCAATCCGAAAATGTTAAAGGAGAAGAATTCTACACCTACTATATCTCAATGGAAGATTTACCTGTGGGTGTCTACATTTTGAAACTTTCAACAAACAGTAAAGAAAAATTCGTAAGAGTCATCAAAAGACAAAATTAATCAAAAGGTGCCAGTAATGGCACCTTCAGCCTTAACAAGGGAAATAAACTAAACAAAAAAAACAAATATAAAATGAAAAAAGTATCTGTATGGATTGGTGGATTGTTCAATGATGAGAACGGAAAACCATCTTCTAAAAGATTTATTGGTATTGTTGCGGGATTAATCCTTTGCGTTACCATGTATCATAATAGCTTTTCAGACGTATCTGTAGCACCTGCCGATTCTTTGGTAAATGCCGTAGCTGCTTTAGCATTTGGTTGCTTGGGTCTTGCATCTGCTGACAAGATTTGGGGTAAAAACGGAAAATCTGAAGAATAATAAACAAAAAAAATTATTTAAAATGTCAGAAGAACAACAAGAAGGCGGAATGTCAACAATTAAAAAAACTGTTTTGGGTGTAGTAACAACCGCAATCACAGGTGCAGGTGTTTATATCACTACTCACATCAATCAAATCTTTGGAATTGAAGATGAAGAGGAAAAGACAGAACAAGTTGCACAACCCGCAGCTCAACCTGCACCGATTGTTTTAAACATCGATAATTCTTCTCAAAATAATTCTTCTAACTCAGGGGGTGGAGGTACCACAATTATCAAAGAAACGGTAAGAGAGGTACCCGCTCAACCTGTTGCAGCACCTGTTGAGGAAAAGGAAGAGACTCCAATTGAAAGAATGAAGCGATTAAAAGCAGAAAAAGCAAAACAAGATGGTGGTCAGGAATAATATCAAAACTTTCATAGAATCCTTATTGAGTTGGTTTGGTGTTTTGGTAGTAATCTTCGGATTTCTATTTGTAGGAGCAATGGCAACAAGTTGTAAAAGCTCCATCGCTACTCAACAATATGAAGCGAGTTTTGAGAAAGCAGAAGCTTTAGAAACACTACCACCGTATACAGGTGAGAAAAAAGTAATTCAATTAGCAAGTCTGAATGTGAACAAAGAACTTTGGGAAATGTTTCCCGAACTACGTGAAAAAAGAGTAGGTTTGGGTGTCACAAACAGAATTATTGAGAACTTTGAGACAACAGGACGATTCAAATATGCGGAAGAAAAAGACGCAATTCAGAATCAAATGTTGAACACATGGGAAAAGGATTTAGAAGGACTTGGTAATGGTGAAACCAAAATAAATATGGATGGTTTCTTGTTACCGAAGTATATTGTTTATGCTGAAATCTATGACTTTTCCGTTTCTTACGGAGAAACTTATGACAAAGGTAAGTTGAACAAAACTAACACCACAATTATTGGTATACAAATCAGAATGGTAAATGTAGATAATTCTCAATACATTGTAGCATCGGGACAAGGTACATCAACACAGGTGGGTGAAGGTTACTTCAAAAATCCTAATATGTCATTTGATCAGTCTACCGTGGGTATTGCAACACAAAGAGCTTTAGAAAAAGCTACTTTCAACCTAATAGGTAGAATGGAAAAAAATGGATGGTAAAAAAATACTTTATTCTTTTATTTTCGTATTTGGAATGGGTTTGTCCCTTTTGGGGCAAACCTATTCCTATACTTATGTAGACCCATGTACGGGTATTCCAAATACAATACAACTCAGTTCAGCCTCAGGAACCGTAACCATGTTTTACGGTGGACAATATAGGAATTTTACTTATCAAGAATTACAACAAGGTGCATATGACGCTTGGGTTTCGTCTATAAATGCAGCCGCACCCCCTGGATCGAATCCATGTGCAGGAAACGGAGGTACTGTTACAAATGATTTCAACAATATCTTAGCAAACAGTATGACAGGTAATATTACGAATATTACCAATATTGTTTCTATGGCTGCCTCATTATCCTCAAACATATCAGGTGCTGCAAGTAGTTCGGGTGGTATCAGCAGTTCCACATCAGGTGATAATGATAATGGGGACGGCAGTAATTCTAATACTTCAAGCGGTAATTCTAATAATAACTCGAACAATAGTGGTAATTCTAGCGGTGGTAATTCGAGTGGTTCAGGAAATTCAGGAGGAAGTAACTCAGGCGGATCAGGAAATTCATCAGGAAATAATAGTGGTGGATCATCTACTTCAGGACAAGGACAAAATCAAACAGAGGGTACCGAACCCGAACAAGGAGGTGCATTAGGTGAGATGAATTCGACATCAGCATCAGGAGGTTCTTCTGAATCCGGTAATGGGGGAGGAAAAAAAAGTAGTAATTCGGAGCGAATTAATCGCGGTGCACTCATAGGTGCTGCAGACTTAGTTATAATAAGAAATGATAGTCTGATTACAAATTCAGGAAACGATAACGTAAAAATTAATTCCTCAATAACACACGTAAATACAAAACAAACGGTAATCAAAGGGGTAAATATGAACTTCCAAACAGGTGTTAATATTCTCAATGTTACCCTATATGGTTCAGTTAAAAAGAAAAACTTTATGATGATTGGTTCAAATTCATCTATGTATAATTTTAAACAAGACTGGTTCAATACAACCTCTATTTTAGCCTCACAAAAAATACCAAAAATGACACTCATGGCTGGTACAAATTATACATTTGGACAAATAGGAAAAGGAAGTTTTGGAAACTGGTCTATAATAGGTGGAGGATTTACTAATTTTAGAGGGGGAAAAAGTTTCGGAGCTAACTTAATGTTACTTACAGTTTATTCTCCTTACATATTTTACTACGATGGACAATGGTATCGAAGTGGTATTCTGATGATTCCTTTGATAAACACTGATTTCAAAGTTACGGATAAATTTAAGTGGAGTATCAGTTTTGCCGGTACTTATCAGATAAACAGTAATGTTTTGAACTATCAAATTGCCACAGGAACAAAAATGTTATTATGAAAAAGTTATTACTATTATTGTTACCTTTGAATTTATTCGGACAGTTCAGTCATACTGTAAATGTCTTGGATGAAAATAACAATCCTGTAGATAATGTTGAAGTTAGATTATATCGTAGAGTAAATTCTGTAATACCAGGATTTACCTCACAAACAAACTACAATGGACATTCGTATTATCGTTCTACATCAAGTACATCTTGGTCAAACGCTAAGACCGCTTGTGAGAACATGGGTGGTCACTTAGCCACAGTTTCCACAACAGGTGAAAATAATTTTTTGTATAGTACATGGCCTTCAGGGTGGATTGGGTTGTACCAAGACAAAACAGGGGCATTCTACTCTGAACCAAACGGTGGGTGGAGATGGACTGAAAATCCTGTGGATGACTACGTACATAATTACGATACAAAAAACTACACCACAACATTGATTGATAATGTTGGGAGTGCCAACACCACTTTATACAACGGACCTGTTAGATATACATCAGGGGGTGATTATATTCAATTTGATGGTGTGAATGATTATGGGATAACAGGAAACTTAGCATCTTCATTCCCTAACAGCCAAGAAGTACAATCTCTACAGCTCCTCTGTTATCCACAAAGTACTGGTGTTTTGGTGACTGAGTTAGGTGTAGGAAATACCAATAGTGGATGGCACGCAACAGTGATGGAAATAACATCGAGTGGAGTTCTAAAAGTTGGATTTTGGAATGGAACTGGAATCTCAAATATCAGTACATCCATCTCTATGAATACTTGGCATCAAATAACCATGACCTACGATGGTAATACATTGAGGGGGTATTTGGACGGAACTTATTTTGGTACAATAACATTTGATAGGGAAGTACCACATTCTAATCCAGGTAATGGTATGTACTACAGTTTTGGTAAAAGTGATATAACCAATATGGGTAATGGTACTTATGGTCAATTTAGGTTGGGTAAATTTGAAGTGTTCGATAGGGTATTGACAGACGATGAAATTGATAGGTCTTGGATGGCAATTTCTTACAGATATGGAAGAATGAAATATACCAATTGGAATGGTGGAGAACCTAACAATGCTGGTGGTGAGGATTATATTCAGTTCGTTGGTTATGGTCGTTGGAATGATTTACCAAACTACTTCAATTTACCATATGTAATAGAATTCGATTATATTGTATCAACAACTACATGGGCAATTCACGATGTTTCCACAACCATAAATGGGACAAAATCCTATTCTTTTCCTTATGACCCATCCAAAGAATATTACCTTGAAATCGTGGTCCCAACAACAACATCTACAATATCTTCAACAGATTATGATGGGGTTACAGATGTTATCCTAAACAGAACTTCTCTGAAGTCATACCATTACCACCAATGGGATTTGAATAATGATGGTAACATAACCATAGGTGACCTTTTTTCTCTAATACAATCCGTATTAGGTATCCAACCATGGAGTAACGTTACTTATCTGTTTACCTCATCCGAGTGGACATCATTGAAAAACAACGCCTCAAATCAAACTTCAACAATCGTTGGTAACACATCAACCTATACCATATCATCCCCCACTTCAGGAGGAATAACAACTGTGTATTTATTATCCAAAGGATTTAAAGACCAATCAACCCTAAATTACTAAACTATGAATCTTGTATGTTATTTCGTAGCATCCGTTTTGTCCTTAGCAACATTGGACGGTGTAGATGCCAATAAATTTACCTTTGGCGTTCGTCAAATGACCGAAGAAATTATCTCAGATAAATTTTCTCTATGTTCTGATGGTAACCCAATAAACGTAACAGTATTATCCATCGAGTCACCTACATCAGGAGTTCAGATTGGACCATTCGAGATGGTATCCAAAAAAACTGTGGTAAAAGTAAAAGTAGAAATGGGTGGAAAGGAGTACTATGGTGAAGGTACCAATAAAACCACCGCCAAGTCCACTCTCTTGCAACTTCAGGATGAAAACATACCATTTGAACGAACGGAATTTTCAGTGGCTCTAAAGAAAGCTTTAAAGGACGCTTTGGATTGATTTGACAGATTAAATTTCCTGTTGTATATTTGTAATCGATTTGGGGGTATAGCTCAGTTGGCTAGAGCATCTGCTTTGCACGCAGAGGGTCGTGGGTTCGAATCCCTCTACCTCCACAACGGAAACGTTATAAACTAAATTTTTACGAAGCAAAATGAAAAAAAGCGCTTTTTGGATGATGGCATTGGTTGTTGTAGGTTTGACAGCTTGCACCACTGCTGAAACTGCTGAAGTTGAAGAAACCGTAGTTGATACCACAGTTGTTGTTGATGAGACAGTTGAGGTTGAGATGGAAGTTGAAGAGACTGTAGAGGCAGAGGAAGTTATCGCAGAATAATCAATACCGTCACACCAAACTTGTAGGTGGAAAAGGGGGTGTGAAATAAATTCCCTTATGAACCTTCGAACGGACCTTTAGCTCAGTCGGTTAGAGCTAGTGACTCATAATCACTCGGTCGTAGGTTCGAGCCCTACAAGGTCCACAAAACAAAATCATAATATGTGGTTAATAATTAAACATATAACAAATAGTGAAGGAAAAACTCTTCCTGTAATAATGCTGAATGGTATTGGGGAAGTTTTGGAATTCGAAACGGAACAAGAAGCACGTGATTTTGCATCAATATTACAAATTAATACCGACTCTGGATGGAAGTATGTGGTAACCAAAATCGGTAAATGAGTTTCATGCAATTCATCATTTATATGTCATTGTTTTTTTACATGACAATAGATTTCAACCTTAGAAATAATACAGGATACTTCAAACGTACTCTGAAGGAAGAAATTGAAACGTTCTTTAGTTTATTTTTTATTGGTTTTTTTCTTTTTATTATTTTGTTTTCTCCATTTTATGGACTATATTTGTTACTGAAATAAATGCCCCTGTAGCTCAGCAGGATAGAGCAACTGCCTTCTAAGCAGTGGGTCGGAGGTTCGAATCCTCTCGGGGGTACTAAGTGGGTTCTTT
>Ga0099851_1001231_pt1 | contig 10822 bp, 15 predicted proteins | sample CB_VirMetaG_6_FD_78176 | JGI IMG/M metagenome (GOLD analysis project Ga0099851, IMG submission 78176) | Freshwater to marine saline gradient viral communities from Chesapeake Bay - CB_1508_2 Viral MetaG | ecosystem: Environmental > Aquatic > Marine > Coastal | place: USA: Chesapeake Bay... | reverse complement strand
TAGGGAAATACAAAATAATCCACCTGAACCGGTAAATTTTGCTTATGAGAAAAACATCTCATACTCCCAGCTATCAATGTATGACCAATGTCCTAAAAAATGGGCTTTACAATATAGAGATGGTTATAAAGTAAATGAACAGAGCATCCACATGATATTTGGTACTGCGTTACATGAGACCCTTCAAATGTATCTTGATGCTATATATAATATAAGTGGGGCAGCAGCTGATAAATTAAATTTAGAAGAAGATTTTGAAGAACGTTTAAGAAATACTTATGCTGAAGCTTATAAAAAAAATAATAAAGAACATTTTTCATCACCTGAAGAAATTAGAGAGTTTTATTCCGATGGAATTGAAATTATAAATTATATTAGAAAAAACAGAGGTAAGTATTTTTCTAAACGTGGTTGGTGGTTAGTTGGGTGTGAGGTGCCGATTGTAATTGCGCCTAATCCACATTTACCGCGTGTTAAATACATGGGCTATTTGGATGTCGTATTATTCAATGAAAACACAAATAAATTTGTTATAATCGATATAAAAACATCTACCAAAGGATGGGGCCCTAAAGAACGTAAAGACAAAACCAAACAATTCCAATTAGTACTTTACAAAAAGTTCTTTGCTGAACAATATAAGATACCAATTGAGGATATTGATATTGAATTCTTTATTGTTAGACGTAAACTCTGGGAATCAGATGATTACCTGATCAAACGTGTACAACAATTTAGACCACCATCAGGAAAAACTACAGTTAATAGAGCAACTAAAATGCTTAATGAATTTTTAAATAATTGTTTTACCCGTGAGGGATATACTGAAAAAGATATGCCTGAAACCCCTAATAATAATTGCAAATGGTGTCCTTTTTATAAAACTCATTTATGTTCTTCAACTTTTTAGAATCCATACATATGTATAGATAAATATATAAAAATAAAAATTATGGCAAACAAAGACATGACATTAACAAGTGTAAAGGTTCAAAGCGACTTGTTTGAAAATTTTAAAATCGAATGTGTAAAACGTAAGTTTTCTTTCCAAAAGCTTGCCGACCGTGCAATTTATTTGTATCTTACAGATGATGATTTTAGAAAACAAATCAACAATCAAACTAGTTTAGAAATTAAAGAATAAATTTTCAAATGAAAGAAGGTTACATTAAACCTAGTGATAGAAAAAAAATTCTATTGCTAACAGATGATATTAGAGTCCATTCAGGAGTTGCTCAAATTGGAAGAGAAATTATTATTAATACTTCTCATAGGTACAATTGGTGCCAATTAGCAGGATCAGTTAAGCATCCTGATAAAGGAAAAATTCAAGATATTTCTGAAGAAATTAATAAAGAAGCAATTATTGAAGATTCTTATGTTAAATTATATCCTGTAGATGGTTATGGGGATCCTGATACTCTCCGTACAGTTATCTCAATGGAAAACCCAGATGCTATTTTACTTATTACAGATCCTAGATATTTCCAATGGGTCTTTAATATGGAAGAAGAAATTAGAACTCAAATTCCAATTGCTTATCTTAATATTTGGGATGACATGCCTGCCCCCCAATATAATGAAGAATTTTATGAATCATGTGATGCTTTATTTGGGATTTCTAAACAAACTAAAGTTATTAATGAAATTGTTTTAGGAGAAAAAGCAGAAGGTAAAGTAATTAAGTATATTCCCCATGGGTTAGATTCAAAGAAATTTTTTCCACTTGAAGAAATAACTGAAGAGTATACTAAATTTAAAAATCAATTTACTAAGGGTAAAGAAAAAGATTTTATTTTATTTTTTAATTCAAGAAACATTAGACGTAAATCAATCCCAGATGCCTTAGCTGCTTGGAAATTATTTATTGATACCCTTACTCCTAGTGAAAAAGAAAAAGTATTATTTATTCTTCACACAGATGTAGTAAGTGACCATGGAACTGACCTCCCTGCAGTTATTGAATATTTGTTAGGTGAAGATGATGAAACTGTTGTAATTTCTAATTCAAAGCTTCATTATAAACAAATGAATTTCCTGTATAATATGGCTGATGGAGTTATTTTACTATCAGCTGCCGAGGGTTGGGGGTTAAGTTTAACTGAATCTTTACTTACAGGTACTCCTTTTATAGCTAATGTAACTGGGGGGATGCAAGACCAGATGAGATTTATAGATGAGGATAAAAATTGGTATACAAATTCAAAAGAAATCCCTTCTAATCAATTTGGAACTTATAAAAAGCATGGTGAATGGGCCCTCCCCGTTTTTCCTAAAGCAATGGGAATGGTTGGTTCTCCTATAACTCCTTATATTTGGGATAGTAGATGTGATTTTAGAGATGCTGGGAAAAGGATTATAGAACTTTATACAATGTCTTTGGATGAAAGAAAAAAAATAGGAAATTCTGGTAGAGAATGGGCTTTAGGAGAAGAAGCAGGATTTACAGCAGAAAAAATGGGTAAAAGGTTTATTGAAGGTGTAGAAGAATTATTTTCAACTTGGAAACCCAGAAGTAAGTTCTCATTTTCAAAAGATACAGATTTTAAACCCAGAACGTTACAGCATAAATTAGAATATTAATGAAAAATACATTTTATATAAGTGCACCTGTAGATACCTACTCAGGTTATGGGGCAAGAAGTAGAGATTTTGTTAAAGCTTTAATTGAATCTGATAAGTATGATATTAAAATTTTATCCCAAAGATGGGGTGATACAAGAAAAGGATTTTTAAGTGATCATTCCGAATGGGAATTCTTAAAAAAATATATTGTACCTAAAATTGAATCTAAACCCGATATTTGGTGTCAGGTAACAGTTCCTAATGAATTCCAAAAAATTGGAGTCTATAATATAGGTCTTACTGCTGGAATTGAAACTACAGCTTGTGCCCCCCAATGGATTGAAGGGTGTAATAGGATGGATTTAGTGTTAACATCATCCAACCATAGTAAAAAAGTATTTGAAAGTACTAGTTATGAAGCAAGAGATAATCAAACAGGTCAAACTCAAATTTTAAAATTAACTACACCCGTAGAAGTATTATTTGAGGGAGCTAATTTGGATGTTTATAAACCTATAAAAGAATTTACCAATAAAGAATTACATAGTTATCTTAATAGTATTCCTGAGAATTTTGCTTATTTGTTTGTAGGACACTGGTTACAAGGTGAAATAGGACATGATAGAAAAAATGTAGGGTTGTTAGTTAAAGCCTTCTATGAAGTATTTAAAAACAAATCAAACGCCCCAGCATTAATTTTAAAAACAAGTGGTGGTAAAGGATCCCACATGGATCGGAGGGAAGTACTCAAAAGAATTAATGTAATTAGAAAATCAACATCAGCTAGTAAACTTCCTAGTGTTTATTTACTTCATGGTGATCTTTCAGATAGTGATATTAATGAATTATACAATCATCCTAAAATTAAATCAATGATTTCCGCTACTAAAGGTGAAGGATTTGGAAGACCTTTATTAGAGTTTGCCTTAACAGGAAAACCCTTAATAGCAACTGGGTGGTCTGGTCAAACTGATTTTCTTAACCCAAAACTGTGTGCCATGATGGGAGGCCAATTAGAAAACATCCATCCCTCAGCTCAACAAAAAGATATGTTAATTGAAAATTCACAATGGTTTAGTGTAGATCATGGACATTTAGGTCATTTTTTAAATGATGTAAAGAAAAATTATAAGACTTGGCTTCCTAAAAGTAAATCTTTAAGTAATAATCTAAGAAAAAACTTTAGTTATGAAGCTATGAAAAAATTACTAATTGATTTATTAGATCAAAATGTAAATGTTCCTACACAAGTTCAAATTAAACTTCCTAATCTTAAAGAAGTAAAATTACCAACACTACAATAATATGGATAATTTAATTATATGCGATAGATGCGGGAGTGATGCCTGTTATGTTCAAGAAGTAAACCAAGATATAAAAAACTATCAATGTTATGGTTGTGGGTTTATTACTAATAGTTTGTTAAAAAAAGACTCTCGATTTCTTGAAGAGCAAATGGAATTACTTCCTAACCTATATAAAGAATTAATGGGTGAAGATGAATCTGGAAAAATTTGGATGCCTAATACTGTCAACATGCCCACTAAAGGAATGGTATTTGCTAATGGTAAAAACTCATTAAAATGGAATTGGGCAGCTGTTAAAGCAGTAAAAGTTGATGAAAAAGATAAAGAAAAATACCCAATCCCAGGGAAAGAAAATGAATATTATGAGTGGAGAATGGATATGGAAACTCTTAAAGAATTTGAAGAAGAAGATTATATAGAAGCTTTAGATTATATTGGAATTTTTGACTCAGAATAAACCTTTTTAATTATGTGGAATGGCGAATATGAAGATTAGTTATGCAATCCCCGTTTGTAATGAATGGAAAGAGATAAAATACCTTATGGATTATCTTTTTAAACACAAACGTAAAGAAGATGAAATTGTAATTCAATGTGATAAAGGCAATACCACACAAGAAGTCTATCAGGTATTACAAGAATTTTCTAATTTTAATATGCCTTATAAACTTATTGAATTTCCTTTAAATGGTGATTTTGCTTCATTTAAAAACAATCTTAAAGATAACTGTTCAGGAGATTATATTTTCCAAATTGATGCTGATGAATACCCTGATGAATATCTTATGAGTTTAATTGAACCTATTATTAAATCTAATGGAAATGTAGATGTGTTTTGGGTCCCTCGTATTAATAAAGTAACAGGACTTACTAGAGAGCATGTGGCTAAATGGGGGTGGAATGTTAGTGAAGATGGACGAATAAACTTCCCAGATTACCAATGTCGTATTTTTAAAAATGTTAAAAGAATTAAATGGAAAAATAAAGTCCATGAAAGATTAACAGGACATAAAACAGAAAGCCAACTACCATCTAATGATGAGTTTTGTCTAATTCATCTTAAAGATATTAAAAGGCAAGAAGAACAAAATAATTATTACGAAACTATACAAAATGGTTAATAAAACAGTATTAATAACGGGTGTAGCAGGATTACTCGGAAGCAGACTAGCAGATTGGATCATAGAAAACCACCCAGATTATGAGGTACATGGTATAGATGATCTCAGTGGGGGCTATTATGAGAATATTAATCCAAAAGTACACTTTAACAAATTAGATCTATCTAAAAATAATGAAGAACTCGAGGAAGTATTTAATAAAATAAGACCTACTTATGTGTTTCACTTTGCTGCTTATGCTGCTGAAGGGTTATCTCCTTTTATTCGTACATACAATTATGATAATAATTTAAGATCAACAGCTGCTATTGTTAATGAATGTATCCGTTATGATGTTAAACGGTTAGTATTTACTTCTACTATGGCAGTATATGGTCATGGTGAAGGTGGGATTTTTCATGAGGATATGAGAAGAACTCCAATTGATCCTTATGGGGTAGCTAAAGCAGCATGTGAGCAGGATATTGAAATAGCATGCGAACAGCATGGGTTAGATTATTGTATAATCCGTCCTCACAACGTATATGGCGCGAAACAAAACATTTGGGACAAATACCGCAATGTGTTGGGTATTTGGATGTATTACAAATTGAATAATCAACCTATTACTATTTTTGGTGATGGCACCCAACGTAGAGCCTTTAGTTATATTGATGATTCATTAGAACCTCTTTGGAATGCAGCTATTCGACCTGAGGCATCTCAACAAATTATTAATTTAGGGGGAGTTTATGATTATTCTATTGAAGAAGCGGCTGATGCTTTAATTAAAGTAATAGGTCCTACTGAAAAAATATTCCTTGAAAAACGACATGAAGTCCATACGGCAATACCTACCTCCCAAAAATCAGTTGATATTTTAGGTTTTGAACATAAAACTAATTTAGAAGAAGGATTAGCTAAAATGTGGGAATGGGCCCAACTCCAACCACTTCGTGATAGATTTATTTGGCAAAAATATGAATTAGATAAAGGAATATATAGTTTTTGGAAAAATGATTTTAAAAAATAATTTACAAGAAGAAGAAGTTATTCGTAATTTAAATAGTTCTATTAAGAGATATGATATTATTAATCATTTAATTAGTAAAAACAAATTTCTAAATTATCTAGAAATAGGAGTATTTAAAGGGGAAAATATTAGAGAAATTAATATTGCCCATAAAGATGGAATTGACCCAGGAGCAGAAGGTTATACCCCTCCAGAAGTAAACTATCCTATGACTTCTGATGATTTTTTTGCTTTATTAAAAGATCATGAATATATTAAATATGATATAATTTTTATAGATGGTCTCCACCACTCAGATCAAGTTGAAAAAGATATAAAAAATTCCTTAAGACACTTAGTCAAAGGAGGGTTTATATTAATGCATGACTGCAATCCTGTTAGTTATGATGCCCAACTAATACCAAGACAAACGATTGCTTGGAATGGTGATGTTTGGAAAGCTTTTGTTGATTTTAAATTGAACAACCCCACATACCCCTCATGTGTTGTAGATACTGATTTTGGGGTTGGTGTAATTCATAATATAGGAGAGGGGTACCAAATAAAAGATAAAATTGAAGATTGGGGTTATTTTGATTCTAATAGAAAAGAATTACTAAACTTAATTACGTGGGATGAATTTAAAAAATCTTATAAATAAAAGTTGGTATGGGTCTATTGGTTATATTGAAAATAGAGGTTCAATAGACTTATTAGGTTCTTATCTATTACATAATAAACCCGTATTAGATGAGTTTGAAGGCCATATTTTTGCTTTTACCTATAATGAATTAGATGAAAAATATTTAGAAAATATTATTTTATCTCTATACCCAAATGCTGTTATTGTTTATTTATCCCAAAATCGAGGACATAATTTTGGCACAGCTGATTTAGATAATACTATATTTGATATTTGTAAAGATTTAAAAGTAAAATGGTTATGTAAAACTTCTACTGATGTTATTTTACAACCTGAAATATTAAACCTCCATATCCAAGAAGCTGATTTTTACTATGTAAATGGAATTGGGTTTGGTGGAATGGTAAAATATAATTTTGATGATGAAAGAATTATTAATGAAGACTTTTACCCTCAAACAAATTTTTATTTTATAAATGTATCTAAAACTGATTATTTAACAGATAAAAATTATATTGATAAAACTTACAATCAAATTCAATCCTTAGAAAACTATAATGGTAAAATTTGGGAGTATATCGAAGGATGGTCTTGTGAAGATTTTTTAAAAAATTGTATTAAAAGAAACAATTTAACCAAGTATCATTTGGTTTCAGAAAAAAAATATCGTACATTATTAAAGTTTATTAAAGACAATCAAATACATGATTGTAGCCATAAAAATATAATGATTGAAGGTATATGTCATTTCCAAAATCCTGATCAACAAGTAGTAGTCATATGAAAATAATATATAGAATATCAGATGCAGGTTATAATAAAGTAAAACCTGGTTATATAAATAATCAAAAATGTTTAGTTAACGCATCCTGGGCCTTTCAAGATGCTGATTGGTTTATCATAGCTGATAATACTTCCCCCGAAACTGATGCTATGATAGAAGAATGGAAAAATGATAATTCTATAGTTGAAAAAGTATCTGTAGGACATGGTGCTGGGACTTTTAATTTAGCTTTAAATAAAGCTCTTACCTATAACGATAATGAAATTGTTTACTTTATCGAAAATGACTACCTCCACAAACCAGAATCACAAAAAATATTAGAAGAAGGAATTAATTTAGGGGCATCATTTGTTTCTTTATATGATCATCCTGACAAATACTTATCCCCTAGTAAAGGCGGCAACCCTTACTGTGAGGGGGGAGCAGAAGATACTAGGGTTTATTTAACAGATTCCTGTCACTGGAAAATTACTAACAGTACAACTATGACATTCGCAGCTAAAGCTAGTACCTTAAAAAGAACAGAACACATTTTAAGAAAACATACCTCGGAGTCTCATCCAAATGATTTTCAAATGTTTCTAGAATTAAGAAAACATAATGAATTATTAATAACCCCATTGCCAGGGTATTCAACCCACGGAGAAACTGCCTGGTTATCACCTTTAACAAATTGGTCAAAAATATGAAAACATTACAAAATATTTTCGAAAAACATTCTTTACAATCTCAAGGAAAAGCAGCATATGGAGCTGGACATGGGGATAAGGGAACAGTTCATAGCTACATTAAAGAATATGATACTTTATTTTCACCCTACAGAAATAAAAATATTAATTTTCTAGAAATTGGTTTAGCTTATGGTGAATCTCTAGAAATGTGGTATGAATACTTTTCAGATAAATCAAAAATCTATGGAGTAGATGTTCATACAACTGAAATAGGTCCTTATTTAACAGATGAAAGATTTGACATTAGTATTGTAGATGCTTCTAGTCCCCTTATTAAATCTTATTTTACAGACGTAAAATTTGATATAATTGTGGATGATGGAAGCCATTTATTAGATCATCAAATTACTACTTTTAATTTGTTGAAAGATCATATGAATGAAGGAGGTATTTATGTTATTGAAGACGTATCTAAGTTAGATCAAGTAAAGGAAAAATTTATTTCATTAAGTAAAAATTGTGAAATAATTGATCTTAGAAAGAAAAAAAACAGACACGATGATGTATTAATTGTTTATAAATTTTAATAATGATAAGTATAATAATCCCAACGTATAGGAACCCTCAATATTTAGATCTTTGCCTTAAGTCTGCAATTGATAACCAAGCTAATAAAAATCAAATTATAGTAGCTGTAGATGGGTTTATTGAGGAAAGTAAAAAGGTTTTAGATAAATACTTGGATAGTATTAATATCCTAGACTTAGGAGAAAACAAAGGTATGCAAATGGCTCTTAATTTAGCTGTTATGAATGCTACTAATGAAATTATTTTTATAGTAAATGATGACAATGTTTTTTGTAAAGATTTTGATTTAGTAATTGAAGACACCCTAAAAAATAAAGAAAGAAGTGTATTAACTATAAACCAAATAGAACCAACAGGCCCTGGAATATTTAACTTCCCAGTGAAAGATTTTGGACAATCCCCAGAAATTTTTGATTATGAAGGTTTTATTAAGTATGCTGATTCTATTAAAACTGATTCTTTAACAGTAGACGGAGGTATTTTCCCATTTGCTATGTACAAAAAATACTACATGGCTGCTGGTGGGTTTGACACCATGTATCAATCTCCGTTTATTTGTGATTGGGATTTCTTTTTAAAATTAGAATTAATGGGGTTAGGATTTTCAAGAACCCATAATGCTCACTTATACCACTTTGGAAGTACAGCTACTAAAAATGGTAAAGAATCTACTAAGTTTAGAGCTACAGAAGGCCCAGCTGCTGAGATGTTTTCATATAAATGGGGCACCCCACCTAGATTGTATGAAAATAATTCCCATAGTCCCAAAGGAAATACTATTAGGGGAATAAGTTTTTAAATATTTATAACTGTTCCCCCATAAACACTAATTAAAAAACCTCACAATATGAAAAATAAAAATCAAGAAATTTTAAAAAGAGAGGTTACACACATAGAATTAATTTGGGAAGATCAAGAAGATTTACTAAATTTAGCTAGTAGTGATCAATTTAAAACTTTTATTTTAGAAGAATCTTTAAAGGCTATTGTTGATTCTTTAGAAAACAAATTAGAAAAAGCAGAGCTATTTAATATACTTAATATGGCTGCTATAATTGAAATTAAAAAATCTCAATTTAAGCCTGTATTAAATAAAGTTTTAGAATTATTTTTAAGTAATGAAGAATATGAAAGATGTTCTGAATTAAAAAAACTAATAAAAAAATACAAATTATGAAGTATAAATTTTATTCTAAAAAAGATTCAAGTAAAGAAGCATTGAATGTATTCACAGCTCTTAATTTGGAAGAAGCTTATCAAGTTGCTAGTAAAACTAAAAACCTTACATTAGAAAAATTTAAGGAGTTATTTAAAGTTGAAAAAATATAAAATGGAAGACACAACAGGACATGATAAAGATTTAAATGATCTATTTAAAATAATCCTGGGTACTGATGTTACTATTAAGGATAATATGAGTCAAGCAGAAGAAGAAGTGTTTAAAACATTTATAGAAAAATTAGATACCTCATTTCGAACAGAAAACAAAGTTTTTGAAGAAGGTGGAATTGACTTATCTAAAATTACAGATGGTCTTTGGTTTGTAATTGAAAATGTTATGGGAATGGTTTATGGTGAAGAAGCTAAAGAATTAGTTTTTTGGTATGTTTATGATAGATTTAACCCTGATGGAAGTATTGTTCCTTTAGAAGGGCCAAATGGGAAAACCTTTTTAATTAAGAATCCTAATGATCTTTGGGGTTTCATTAAATATAAATCTAATAAATAGGTTGGTTTTTTAACCTTATTTTTGTATATTTACGGAATAGTTTATACTTATACCGTAAAAACGCAATTATTAATAAAATGGAGCTAAAAATGATCCCTTGCATAGCCTGCAAAGAACCCATGCCTGAGTTAAGACTAACTAAATATGGGTATAGATCTTGTGTTAATTGTTCTACAGTAGGTGCTTATAGAGCAGTTACAACAACCGGTGGAGAAGGAGACCATACTTGGAATGATATTCAAATTATGACTCCATCACAAGCTGAAGTATATGAAAGCAACTTAGGGAAAAAAGCTAAATTTGATTCATATAAAAATACAGATGCCTAAACCAAACCCTCTAACTAAAGAACAAATATTAGCCGCCATAGCTAAAACCAAATCAAATATGGCCGCTGCTAGATATTTAGGGGTATCTTATCAG
>Ga0099851_1001225_pt1 | contig 10845 bp, 13 predicted proteins | sample CB_VirMetaG_6_FD_78176 | JGI IMG/M metagenome (GOLD analysis project Ga0099851, IMG submission 78176) | Freshwater to marine saline gradient viral communities from Chesapeake Bay - CB_1508_2 Viral MetaG | ecosystem: Environmental > Aquatic > Marine > Coastal | place: USA: Chesapeake Bay... | reverse complement strand
AATTGTTTTGCTTGGTTCTCAAGGATCAAAGACATATTGTTTTTGTGAGTCTCGTTACCAAGACCTTCCAATAAACCTGTCTTTTCCCACTTAGAAGCCAATTTAGCAGCGTCAGATTGCATGTTTTTCCAACCTTGACCTGCAGATTCTAAAAGAGAATTTAATTGTGACATTGTCAATAAATTTTAATTAATTACGATTTAATAATACCGGCAAGTTTTTGCCATCTTGCAACCTGATTATTAGCTTCAAGGATTGGTTTTTTAGCTGTTAAAGCAACACCCATAGGTTTTGAAGCTCTACCTAAACTTTCTTTTACTACTTCTTTCTTAGCACTTAAGTTTTCAGAAAGAGTTTCGAAAATTAGTTTTGCTTCTTCTGCAGATTTTGCTTTATCAAAAGCTTCTAAAACTTTAGCCTTTTTAGCTTCATTTAAGTTTTTAGACTTAAAGATTTTGTTTACGTAAAGAAGTTTAGCGTTTAATAAGTTGATTTCATTGAGTTCAGATTTCAATTCTTCAATTTCTTTCTTCATTTCATCAACGTCATCTCCTTCTTCCATTTTACCAGTAACACCAGCAGGAATCGGGGTATAATCAATAGCTTTGCCTAATGCATCAATAAGAGCTTTAACTGCAGTTTTACCTGCACCACCCATTTTATCAACAATAGCTTCGATATCAATTACTTCGTCAACTTCTTCTTTTTCTTCGTTGATCATTTCGTCAACAGCAGTTTCCTCGTCATCTTCGATTTCAAGTTCACCTTCTGCGTCAACTTCTACATCAACGTCATCTTCGAATTCATCTCCGGCTTCAAGCTCACCAGCTTTAACCATGTCTTCGATTACATCTTCGATAAATTTTTTCAAGTCTTCTTCTGACATTTCTTCTAAGTCGATTTCTTCGTCTTCACCTTCAACTTCTTCGTCTTCAGCTTCTTCGTCTTCTTCGCCTTCCTCAGCTTCGTACATTTCGTCTTTAGCTTCGTCCATGTCTTCTTTTTCCTCGTCTAAATTTTCGAGTTCAGCCAAGATTTCGTCTAAGTCCATCTCTTCATCCATCTCTTCTTCTTCTAAATTACCGTGTGGTTCTCTAGAATCTGGGTCGTTGATAGTTCCAAGTCTTTCTTCAACTTCTTCTTTGGCTTCGTTCGTTACTGCTTCTTCGATTTCTTCGTCATCTTCTTTTTCCATTTCTTCCAACTTAGCTGAAAGCATAGATTTGATTCTTGGTTCGAAAGCCTCTTCTAAAGCAGCTTTTGCGTTTGCAATAGCAGTTTCTTTTACAGCTTTTGCGTCAGCGATTGCTTCTTTAAGCAAGTCTCTGTTGTTTGCCATTTTACCTCAAAATTTGTTTGTGGAGTACGATTATTAGGAATCGTAATAGAATAATTGTTTGATTGATGCTATATAAGAGATAGCATATTATACCAATACATATATAGAAAAAAATAAAAAACGCCCTTCTTTCGAAGAGCGTTTTTCGGGTGCAGGGTAGCGCCTCAATACAGAGGAATATTTTAATCTAAAGCACAGAGACAAGTTTTTTCACAAATTATCTCTCTTAAAATAGAATTAACTTTAGAATATTTTTGTTGTGAAGTAAAATCTAATCCTTCTTTAATAACATGCATATATGAACCGGGGTTAGAGGGTGTTGATACGAAGTCCCAACATAGTAACTCAAAGTCATCTTGTACTTCTAACACACCACCTCTTTCTTGTAATGAACCCATACCACGAGAAGAAACACCTACTGTAATACTATTATCTAAAAGTGCTTTTAAAATATTACCTGAGGGTGTAGGTAAGATTTCGATTTTACCCATTACTTGGTCTCCATCCCACCACATATCTTTAATGTTATGAGAAACATTTTTAAGGTTAATTACTGAGGATTCTGGGTGGTCTAATTCGCCTAATGCTCTGTTTTGTTTAACAGATTCCATATACTTATCGATCTCTCTTTCCCATAATTCTTTAGCATAATAACGACCATTACCATTTTTTACTTCGGCAGTCGCTAAAATACCCTCAACTAAAGGATTTCCTCTATCGGACATTTTACCTTCCGACAACATTAAACCCTTAGGTCTAAATAGTTGAGTTTCGACAAGTACTTTTTTCATTATTCTTCAGTTAGATCTTCATCCATGACTTGAGGCTTAACATAAGCTTCACCAGTCATTTTTTCGTACATTTTACCGTACTTTTCTTTTGCTTTAGAAAGTTCTTTAATTTCTTTTTTCATTTCGTTAATACGAGCTGGGTTTACGAATTCAGCTAGGTCAGCATTTTCTTCAACTGTGTTTAGCTTTCCTTCACGCATTTCGATTTCTTCATCTAATGCATTCATTTTAGCTTCTAAAGCAGCTATTGAACCTTTTTTCTCGATCTCTTTAATACGATCTTGAACAGATTCTTTTTTCATTTTAGCTTTTTCGATTTTTTCTCCTTTTTTAACTCCAGCCCCAAATGCATCTTGCTCGCCTTTATCTTTAGCAGCAACACCTTTTGAACCTTTGTCATCGCGTTGGAATTCCGAGTAGCCTTCTTCTAATAAATCTAATAATGAAATCATTTCTTTACTTTCTTTTACTACTTCCATCCCTGAGGAAGCATATTTGCCTTTTACTTCTTTTGTGGGGCCCAAACCGGGATGATCCTCAGTGTATCCAACACCTTTAAGACCGAATTGACCGTCTTTAGTATAATACATTACGTCCTTAGCTAAATTTTTAGCTACCATTTCTTTTAATTGATCTACATCTTTATCTGCATTTTTTGGATCTTGCATTTCAGTGTAGAACCCTTGTAAGAAAGCAGGGCCGTAAATATTATCAATATTTTTTGTATTTTTGTAATCAAATCCTTTAATTTCAGTATCAACTACTTCTTTAGTAGGATTTTTTTCTACCGCTTTAGCTTCATTAAAGATTTTAAACCAATCTGGTTGTTCAGTTTTACCTGTAACTAAGCCCCCAACATTTTCTGAAATAACAGAACGTTGTTTTAAAATTGTAGCAGTTTCGTTAAACCCAAAATGGTTAGGGATCAAATTAGGAAACAAAGATTTAGCATTCTTAAGAAATACATCTTTAGCTCCTTTACCCTCTTTAATTAGGTTGTATTGTTCTTGTAGACTTTTCATTATTGTGGTTTTATTAAATCTTCAATATCTTTAATATAATCTAAAATCAAATCTGTAGGTTTAACTACAGCATATGATCCTGGGTTTTCCTGATAATACTCTGCTGTTTCATTTTTAGCATTAGAGATTATAGGATATAAATTATTTAGACGAGCTTCGATTTCATCAAAGGCATCAATTCGTTTTTGTTGGTAAGCCTTAGCTGAAGTTGGTGTCGCTTCTTTTAATTTATACTTATACATATTATTATTTTTCGAATAAATGTTTAACTTCAATACCTTTTGCCTGTTTGTTTAGTTTTTTTTGATTAACAGGTTTCCAACCTAATTTATAATAGTAATTGGAAGCAGTACCATCTGCCTTTTTGTTTGGATTAAAAGCATTTTTAGTTAAAAAAGCACCAGCAGCCCCTGATGTAGAGATTTCTGACATTCCTTTAATACGCTCGTATTCTTTTCTTTTATTATTACGTAAATAAGTTCTTAATTGGTTTCTTAATTTACGAACATCATTATAATGATCTTTAAAGAAAGGTTCATCTGTTACTTGAGCTACTTCTTTAGCAGTCTCTAACATATCAGTTATTTCTTTAAACAGTCTTAAGTAATCAACAGTATATTCAACGTCCCAACTAATTTGACCTGTTTCAGGGTCAATATTAGTTACAGTAGTTTTAATACCACCTTTTTCTTCAACGTCTCCAATCTTAGCCATTTGCGATTTTTAATTCTTCTACTAATTCACAATATTGTAGCAAATCAACTAAATTATCAGTCTTAATAGCATCTTTTTTATCTAATTCTTTTAACAATGAAGTTACTTCATTTAATTTAATTTGAATAGCTTTATCTGATGTTTTAGATGATAATTCTTGGAGAGTAGATTTTAATTCATTTACTTGAGAATTATAAAATTCTCTTAAACGAGGAGTACTATCTACTGAGTTAATAAATTCTTTAAGGATTGTTTTTTGAGAATCATACAATTCAGAATATTTACCATTAAATTTTTCTAATAAAATTCTATAGGTTAAAATTCTAGTATCTTTATCGTATGTTTGGAATTCTTGGATTACATCTTCTTTAACTTTATTTTCTTCAATAGGTGAAGCTGATAGTTGTTCTAAAAGAGTAATTTTATTTGTAATGATTTGATCAGGAGAAATAGTATCCTGAGTGTTTTCAATTTCTGTTAATGTATAAAAAGCAGCATAAATTTTATAGTGAGAAACTTTAGTTTTAAAAAATTCATCTAAAGAATAATGCTTTTTTATTTCATTAATAAGATTGTATTTTGCCTTTTTTAAAGAAGTTCTATTTAATTTTTTAGAAGACTCTAACAAAGTTTGTAAAACCGTATTGGCATACGATTCACTAAGATTAGTTTTCTTAGTTAATGTTTCATACAACTTTAATTCTTTGCTTAGTTCTCCTTTAACAAAATATTTTTTAATTATGTTTAAGGCAGGAGAAGTATTCCCATTTAAGGTATCGGCCGTTATTTGGCGAACCAAAAGTTCAAATAGGATTCCCGTATTTTTATACTTAGAATGTTTAATGTTCATTCCTAATAATTTTATTATAAATATATAAAGATTTTTACTTCTTAATATTAGATTCGTCTAATAGTGAATTTTCTCCGTTACTTTTTTTAAATACTAAATCTTTTTGCAAACTTTCTATTAATGTTTTGTTTTGAAAGCGTAAAGATTTAGAATTTTCTAAAGCTAAAGGACTACCACCTTTGTATTGAGGGCGAATAGAATCAGATTCATTATCATCTTTTTTCATACCTTTTGCTCCTAATCTATCTTTACCAAAGGCGTTATCTTGAGTATTAATATCAGAAGCTTTTTCTTCAGGACGACCTAAAGGTGATTTTTCATCATATCCATCAGGTACTGAATTATCTTCATATCTACCTCTACCATATAAAGAAGCTAAATCGTGTGGTGTGCCATATGATTTACCTGTTTCAAGAGGATCATTACCTTCTGTCTCAATTTGAGCCATACGGAATCTACGTTTTTGATCTTGTACAAGTAAATCTCTGTATTCTTCATATTCATCTTCGCTAAAATGGAAAACATTTTCATAAATCCAATCAGTAGGGACCAATTTATTTTCCATCATTGTAGATGCTAGATCAACTTTTTCCTTAAGAAGAGCAATTTTTTCCTGGTCGTAGATAATTGAAGGAGTAGTTAAATCTAATTCGAAATTAGTTAACTGTTCATCAGTATAACCTTGGGTATATAAATGTACTACAGCAATTTTATATAATTCTGAGAGTATAATTTTTTGGATACGTTCAATTGTGCGAGCAAATCTAATATCTTCAGCAGCTAGTGTAGCTTTACCTGTTAAATCTTTCTCATAACCCATAAATGCTTTAGGCACTTTAAGGGCAGCAAATAATTTTTCTCTTAAGTATTCTACGTCTTGGATACCATCATATGATAAACCCGGTGTAGTTTCAATTTTAGTTGTTTGGTCGTTACCTCTTACTGGGATAAAGAAATCCTCAAGTAAGTTTTGCATATTATATTTTAAGTTATATTCACCTGTTCTTTCATCCATAAATGGAGTTTTTTTCATGGTGTTGATAGTTTTTTGCATAAACTGTTCAACTTCATTAGGTGGAATATTACCAACATTAATATAGAAAGTACGTCTTTCTGGTGAACGGGCAATCCTATGAATTAACATAGCATCTTCCATCAAAATATACTGTTTATAAAGACGACGAGCCGGTTCTAGATATGAACGACCATATGGAAGATAGTTAGTGTCAGATAATAAACGGAAATGGGCCATTTCATAATTATCAAATACTACTTCATGTTCACTAGCATTTTTTTGACTTGGGAGACCATAATAACCTGAAGAATTACCACCTGAATAGAATCCATCTTCACTATAGACAAATTCTACTTTAGCTGGGTTGTTAGGGTCAAAGTTTTCACGTCTTTGGATATGATAAGCCGTCATTGGGATTACATTGTAAACCCCAAACTTTTCAGCAATCTCTAATTTTAAGAAGAAATCACCATACTTACACATTTGACGAATCCAAGCCCATAAATTAAATTCTACGTTTAATACATCATAGAATAAGTTATATAGAATTTTTTGAATATCTTCATCTGAAGATTTAATGTGAAGGATTTCTCCCATATCATTTTTCAACGTACACTCATCAGCAATAATATCAAGAGCAGAAGAGATAATAGCATCTGTATCCATTGAATCGTAGTCCGAATAGATAGTAGTTCTAAGATACTGCCAGTTGATATTAAACTGTTCACCCATTATAGAGGTAGAAGCAGGATTACTATAAATTCTACTAAACCTATCTACCAAAGAGTTTGTTGCAAATTCACCTGAAGTTTGGATTTTTTCAGGGTCCATTACTTTTAACTGTCCTCCGCCTTCATTACGGATAATTACATCAGTTGAAAATAATCTTTTTAATCTTGAAAATATGCTAGTATCAGCCATTTTAATGGGTTGTTATTATTATAAATATTATAGCCAGCCTTTTAAGTCAATGTTTTCATTACCGGCTTTAAAATGGTAAGGATTATCCTTACCTTTTGAAAAATAAGCTCCTTGATGGGTAGGTCTGTTTACTTGCATACTATTCAAAGCAGCACGAGTCATATCTAACCCTTGTTGTTGGAATTTAAGTGAAGTATCTCTTAGGAATTGACCAATGCCAAAACTCATTACTAAGTCATCATTATAGCCTGTTTGGGCTTCGGGTCGTCCACTTTTCCAAATAAATACTTTCATTTCTTCTAACAATCTTTTTGATTGAATCGTTACACTTCTATCACCAACGTACTCTCTAAATTTATTAACTACAAGAGGTCTTGTTCTCATTGACATTGTAAATCCAGGAGTTAAATTATTACTAAATTCATAGCTGTTAAAATACGAATCAGCTGTTAATTGGTCACTCTTAGGTGAATAATAGAAGTTTCTATACCCATTTTCTAGTATAGTTTCTATGGTAGCCCAACCAATTGATGCATTTTCTACTACTAATAACCCTTGATTATATTCAGTTGCTAAACCTAATAAAAATAAACCAAATTCTTTAGGTGGTAATTGGCCTTTATATTCAGCTACTTGGGTGTTAGTTGTAATATCCATTACATGAGCCGCAGAAAAATCTTTACCATCACCTCTAGCAACATCAGCAATAACCATATAATCTCTAGAGTAATCAGCAGGTTCCCAAACCCATAAATTTTGGTCAGCACCTCTTCTTTCAATAGGATCTTTAACTGTAGTTTCTGTAAGAAACTCTAACCATTCAGAATGAAATACAATATCACCTGAGGTGCTAAAGTCACAATCACATTCTTGTGCTGCCATACGAGGATCACCTAGCAATTCATCTTGGCGTTTTCTCCAAGATTCATCTCGTTCTGGGTGGACGTACCAAGGTAATTTAATAGGTAAAAAATCATTTGCCCCTGCTTCGGCTGAAACCCATGTTTTATGGAACCAGTTACCTGTACCATAAGGGGTAGATAGTACAATAGCACCACCACCTGTAGCCAAGGTTTGTTGAGCTGAAGCCCAAATTTCACCAATACCCTCAATAAATGCTGCCTCATCAATTAACAGCAAAGATACTGCTTCTGATCTACCAGCATCACTTGATGCTGAAGTAGCTTTAATTTGGGACCCGTTACTTAATCTTAATGAAAGTTTATTATTCTCATCTGCATCAATTTTAAGCCATGAAGGTAAATTTTCATACATGAATTTTACCTTTGTAACCATGTTACGGGCTGTTTCTTGCTTTGTCGCAATACAGAGTACGTTTTTATCTTTATGGAATAACATTAACCATAAAGAATAACCTGCTGCTAGGGTAGAAATACCTAACTGACGAGATTTAAGAATAATTGAATATGGGTTATCCTGTAATAGGTGTAGTACTTTTTCTTGGAAAGGATATAAGTTAAATAATACTCTACCTCTTTGAGGGTGTTGAATATTACAATATTTTTTCATAAAGTGTGCTGGGTCGGAAGCACATTTTACAAATTCTTGTTGGATTATCTGTCTTAAATTTTGTTCAGCCATTATTTACCAATCTTCCAATACATACGAACCGTATAAATAGGTTGGAAGTCTGGGTTTAAACCTATACCAAAACCGTATGCATCTCTTTTTTTATTAACGTACAATAATTCACCGTTAATATTTTGTACTGCTTGATTAGTTGCTCCTACCGAAACACCCCCATAAAACTCGCGTTTGTAGAGGTAAACAGTATTAGTAATTGTAGTTGTTGGGATGAAAATGTTGGATTGAACATCTCTCATTGCGATTAAGTTACGGGTAATAGTGTCATTAATGACAATAGAACCTAACGTATCTATCTGAATTGTATCAGTATAGAAGTATTTAGCATAATAATCTTTTAATACCGTAACTGTGTCGATAGGGGTAGAGAATGTATCAATATCAACTACTACTTTTTCTACAATTTTAGGAACATATTTTGTTGTCTCTACTTTAACAGTATCCCAATGGGTTACTACTTCTGTAATAACCTTTGGTTCTACTGGAGGTGTAGAAGAGCAGCTTCGTTGTAAAAACAATAAAACTGCTAATACTACAATTAGTAAAGTTTGAATATTTTTAAAGTAGTCCTTCAAGTTCTTTCTTGATTTTAGTTAACTCTTTTAAACGAGCTAATAAACGTTCTTTTTCTTCACCCTCAGCTTTTTTCCACTGATTAACTGTAGTTTTCATTTCTTTAGTAGTGTCAGCTAATTTACGAGCAATAGTAGAAACTGAGTCACCTTTAGCTAGATCTGCGGATGAAGGTTCAGCCATATCATCGTCAACGTCTTCAGTAGTAAGTGCTTTTTGTAAACGTTCTGCTTCATCAGCAGCACGCTTCATTTCATCGGCGTATGTTTTAGCATCTTCCGGTTTTACACCTTCTTCAGAAAGTAATTCAACGATTGTTTCTTTAATATAATCTTTAAAGTCTGACTTTTTCATTACAATAATATTTTATTATAAATATGTTAAAGATCCATATAATTTACCATTTGGAAAATTCGATCTTCAGTGCTACCCTCAAGCACACCATATTTTTTAATGCGATGTTTTTGTTGGCTTAAAATATGTCGAATAATGATATCAATTTCATTTCTGTAGTTTGCATCTGTTTCTCTAATACCATTATCTTCAATCTCTACACCTTCTGGTGAAACGTAGAAAATATAATCGTATTCTCTAATCAAACGAATAGCGTAAGCATAAAATGCTTCTTTATCAGTCCAATCCATTGATTTAGAAGCTTGAGCAAAAGCCATTACATCAATGATAGTTCTATCTGTAATGATATTATCAATTAGCAATTCGCTTGCTCTCTCAGCCATAAAGACTGTTTGACCTAAAAATGTTGAATCAGTATTTAATGGAATACCCATTGCCATTAGCTCCTTAGAACGTTCTGTTCTAGTTGTGTATCCTTCAAAATATTTTAGCTCTTTAAGAGCGTTGACAAGTGTAGTTTTACCTACACTCATCGTACCACATAATCCTATTCTTGCCATTTTCTATAAACTCTATAACTATCTGAATCAAAGTGTTCAGTTGATACTTCAAAAATTGTTCCGTCAGTTAATGCTTTCAATTGGTGAGGCATTCCTGGGAATTGTCTAACACTATCTCCTTCACGCAAATGTTGCTCATGTTCCTCACCAGTTTCAGTATCAATCCAACGATACAAAAATTCACCTTTATCTACATACCATGTTTCATCTTTTTCTAAGTGGTAGTGCATGCTAAAGTTACAACCTTCTTTGAACACAAGCAACTTACCACAGTAAAGCTCGTTATTTTCAAAAATAATTTCATGCCCCCAACCTTTAGGAACATTACATTCTTTACATTCTTTAGCGTTAATTACAATTGGTTTCATCTTAAAATCGTGTTGTGCCTCTCATTGAGGGGTTTTTATACCAAGGTAAACCTTCTCTTTCTTTACGAGTCTCAGACCATGTCTCATAATCCATTTTTTGACCATAAAGGTGGTATTGTTTACCTAAACTACATTCTTCTCCTTCAATTGGTTCTACAGCTGGACCATCCCAGTTGTGAAGTTTCCAATTTTCTTCATCATTAAATTTAATCATATGATGTCTCGCTCCTTGAGACCTCATAGTGCGATACTCGTATAATCTATCTTTTGCCATAACTTTATTAATAATTTTCTATAAAATCAGGATATTCTTCCATATCCTCTTTAAACTGTAAAATATATTCTGCAACATATGTCCCTTGAGCACCTGAAACTGTAATACCACGAGCTGATAAAGCATCGCCTACAAAGTGCACATTGTTGTAATCAGCTAATGCTAGTGTATCGTAATCTACAAGTGGTTCAGGAGACAAATATTGAACTTCAGGAATATAAATACCCCAATCATCCCCCAATGTTGGGAATACTTTTTTCATATCATCAATAAAATCATCAATATATGAATAGTAACCTTGGAATGCTTCACGTACTGAATCTAGTGAATTGATTGACATAGCATCAATGGTTTCACCTTCACTTGTAATACCTACTTTACGTGATGGGCTATAGTATAAACCAGAGTGAATTTTAGGTGCATTACGACCTTCAATACCTTGGTTTTTAATCCAGGTTT
>Ga0099851_1001221_pt1 | contig 10853 bp, 24 predicted proteins | sample CB_VirMetaG_6_FD_78176 | JGI IMG/M metagenome (GOLD analysis project Ga0099851, IMG submission 78176) | Freshwater to marine saline gradient viral communities from Chesapeake Bay - CB_1508_2 Viral MetaG | ecosystem: Environmental > Aquatic > Marine > Coastal | place: USA: Chesapeake Bay... | reverse complement strand
TGTGTGTACGTATGTGCGTGATGGAGTATCCTTAGGTCCAGCCTAACTGTATCGCTCAGTGTCTCGACTGTATCCACCAGCCCACACCAGTGAGACACCGTACAGTCCCGTGAGACACCGTCACCACGCAGTCACATTGGCGTCACTCTCTGGTAACCTTTCGGTAACGATTCACAGTCTTATGTTGGCACGCCGTTTGCATACGCTCGTTGGCATAGTGTTTGCATACCGCCTAACCCCGCCTCGGGCCACGTCTATTATGTATTGATCGGGGTATTTACCCACACCCTTGGCACGCTTTTTGATTTGTACACTCTCTGAACACGTAATGTTTTACCGTACATTCCTTGTGCAATCCACGTGTAACCCCTCGAATATCCTTGTGTTTAGGGTCTGTACGTCCACGTAACATTGCGCCCAAAGGTTGTACACTTGAGCCTATTCTTACGGCTTTGTTACGCTGCTCAACCTGCTCAGTTTGAATTACTTTCAGTGTTCTCAGGGAGTTACATTTTTACCTTGACATTTGGCACGGCACCTGCAATACTCTTCAGTGACCGGCAACGAAGCCGGGGACGAAAGGGATCTAATATGAACGACACAGCCCGAACGATCATCGACATATTCGAAGAGCAATACTACGCAGGTATCATTGACTTAGACACTTTCCTAGATCTTGTCGCTCAGACGATCCGGAATTCCAAGTAGCCGAAACGCCTACGGACGGGCGTCTGCCGGGGCTGACCGACCGGCACTGATGAGGCAGGTCACTTAACAACCATAGGAGAAACGAAACTTAGGCGGTTACTACATAGATACTGAGCCTGCGACAGGATCGCACGGGCAGGGCAATCGGACCGTACCCCCCCACTCCACCAGCCCCGGCAGGGCATACACTCAGCGTGGAACCTGAGGAATGTGGCCGGACTCGACTGGACTGGATACTCGTTGGACGATCTGGGCTCGACGTGATGCCTGTGAGCGAACCTACTTAGCCCTGTGGTTAAGTTTAAATATGGTGGAGTAGCTTTATCCTGCCGCAAGGACATGGGCGTATGCCAATCACCCCTCCGGTCATGATTAAGGCGAGTATCATCAAACCGCATTTTCGTTAGATAGACCAAGCACACGGCCACACGGTCGTGTGTTTGGATGTGTTTAATGAAGGAGAACGAGATGTATTTAGCAACCGTACTATCTTTGATCATCTTTATCCTGATTTTAATGGGGTTTTGATTATGAAGAAAGCTATTACGACTATTCGTTATCGACACCGGATGTTGAAGGTGTATGATAACAAAGTGACATGGGGAGACGGGAGCTTCGCTGCCGACGTCCAGACGGCCATGCAATGTGTTGATGACGAGTTGTTAGGCGAGGTGGTTACGATCGAAATCCACGGCCAGCTGGTTGAGGTGGCACGCTACAAGGCGCAGACGAAACTGCCACGGCAACGGTGCCGGGCCAAGGGTGCAACGCTGGTGTCCGCTCCGACCACGGGGCAGGGTTCAAAAACACGGCCGGGTCCGAAGGGCCGATAACAACCACGGAGGTGAATCATGATTGGTACATATTTCGTATGCATTCCATTTAGCAGCCATAAAGCAGCTGCGCAGGTACTCAAACGAGTCGAGGATGAGTTATGCTACGGTGGCGAGGTCCGCTTCAACCAGAACGGGACAGACATCTTCGCCCCCACTCCACCGGTGCCGGAGTTACAAGTAGGGCAACGGTGGCTGTTCAACGGTGACGAGGACGAATACCTGTTGGCAGAGGTCGACATCCACAAGTACGCACTAGTGAATTTGAGGACTGGCAACCGATGGGCTAACGCAGTCGAAGACATTAACAAAGTGTTCGGGACGTGCCCACGCCACTGGACACTGGTGAAGGACGAGGGATGAGGCGTAGCCGGAATCCCGAATGGAGTACATTATGAGTTCGATTTACTATGTGTGCATACCGTTTTCTACCAACTCATCGGCGGAGAGCATGCTTCGCCGGGTGAATTCTGAGCTGGGCTACGATGGCAGTGTATACTTCTCTCCGAGCGGGAGCGATGTCATCGAGCGGCGGTGTCCTCAGGTGGGACAGCATTGGCTGCACCGGGACTCTGGAGAGGAATATATACTGGCCGAGGCCGGTCGCCACGACTACGTTCTCATCTGTCTGGACGACGGCATCCGCTGGGACGATCCGTGCGGCAACATTGAGGACGTGTTCGGCACGAGCGCCATGGAAGAATGGAAGCTCGAACGGGACGTGTAACCCCGAACCACAGGAGTGAGCCATGAGAGACGTGGCATTGACCCGCATGGAATCCGACTTGGCCCGCATGGCCGAGTTGGTCAAGCGCATGCAAGCGACAGCCGACGGCGTGGTGACTGAGCACACCCGTCGCAAAGTGGTGTACGTAGCCGGTGACCGGGCTACGGATCGTAAACCCAAGCATAAGGAGATATGATTATGAGCAGAATATACTATGTATGCATACCATTCAGCACCCGTGAACAGGCCGAGCTTTGCCTAAAACGGAATAAGACAGAGCTTGACTACGTCGGCAGCGTCAAGTATCAGTCTGGTATTGGACAGCCGATCGTCAACGAGTTGCCTGAGCCCATGCCGCAAGTCGGGCAGCACTACCGTCGGGCTGACTGTGTCAGTGACGTGTACGTGCTGGCGATGACGATGCCGGGTGACTACGCTTTGATCAATGTCAGTACTGGGTGGCGCTGGAGCGACCCGGTCAAACACATCAGCGATGTATTTTACGGGCAGCGTGAAAACTTTGAACTTGTCAAGGGGGACTAACCATGACACAGACAACACCTAGCTATCTGACGCTGGTCATAGACAACGGGCCGGTCGACCGGGCCAGACTCATCACGCCAGCCATGTGGGCGGTGATCCGATCGAACACTGACGGCGTGGCTGCGTTGCGTGCTCGTATGCTCAAGCACGAAATCGCCAAGCGTAAGTCAGCGGCTGACCGGGCGAGACAAAACGCATCAACACTGCGCAGCTACCGGCTGAAGCGAACACCATAGGAGAATGACAATGTTTGGAATGATCTTTATGTTGGCGCTGGCGTTTGTGCTGGCGTTGGCTCTCTCTAATATCTGATGAAAAGGAACGTCGACATGACTCGTAAATATGAATTTACTGGGGAGACTATTCTGTACTACGGACGTACGCTCCACCGTATACGTCGGTTGTCCGACGGGGACGTAGGCGGCTGGATAGAGTCTGAACCTAATCTTAGTCACTACGGTGACGCTTGGGTGGTCGGTAAGGCTGTGGTGTACGGTGACGCTCGGGTGTACGGTGACGCTCGGGTGGGCGGTAAGGCTGTGGTGTGCGATAAGGCTGAGGTGTGCGGTAACGCTCGGGTGGGCGGTGACGCTTGGGTGTACGGTAACGCTCGGGTGTACGGTGAGGCTGTGGTGTGCGGTGACGCTGTGGTGTGCGGTGACGCTTGGGTGTACGGTGACGCTTGGGTGTACGGTAACACTCGGGTGTACGGTCACGCTCGGGTGTACGGTCACGCTCGGGTGTTCGGTTACGCTCGGGTGGGCGGTGAGGCTCGGGTGTACGGTGACGCTTGGGTGGGCGGTGACGCTTGGATGTACGGTGAGGCTGTGGTGTTCGGTGACGCTCGGGTGTTCGGTGACGCTGTGGTGTGCGGTCACGCTCGGGTGTCTGTCGGGAACATTAGCCAGTCATCACACGTCGTATATGTGTCTGGTTACGTTTTCCACATCACAGCCACTCCCGACGGAGTTCAGATCGGCTGCGAGTGGCGGGACTGGCCGACGTGGCTGTCGATGCGCAAGGCTGAAGCTGTAGCTCTCGGGCTACCGGCTGAAGAGTTCGCAGCAACAAAAGTACTCATACGTACACTATATAAGAGATTAACAAAGAAGTAGTATTATAACACTATATATAAGGAAACCGCTATGAAGACAACACGTAACGAACACGGAGTCGTGATTCACACGACCGATGGCAGAGGCCGACCAGTCCAATCACTCCAACGTCTGGAGTCAACCGAGCCGATACAAGTAACAGAGCCGGTGTGGTGCAGTCGCTGCCAGTCGTCCGTTGTGGACGCAGCGGTGGCTGGTGAGGGAGTATGCAACCACTCCAAGCTGGACCACGTCACGTCAATCAGCTACGTGCTGATATGTCCTGAGTGCGGTGACCGGCTGTGGTGGCGTAGCACGACCCGGGACGTGGACATCAGGCGGTGGCTCAACAACACCACGATCAGGAAAGGGTTTAGTCATGACTGAAGAACGCACAAAGGATACTGACGAACATACTTGTCAACGCTGTGGCGGTCAAGCCAAACTGTACGAAGTAGTGGCGAAGTGCAGCGACATGTATTGGCATGCGCACCTGAAGTCTGGTAAGGAGTACGACGGCTACGTGCCTGACTGGATTGGGCCGGGTGGCTTCGGTGACTACGTATGCTTCACGGTGTGCCGACACTGTGGACAAATACAAGGTGAGTGGCCGGAACTAGACAAGACAATAAACCCATACAAATCCGGGAGGGCAACCTGATGAGTGACGAACATACAAAGGCGCTAGCCCGAGCTAAGGATGTTCCGCTGACACCATTCACAAAGCACACGTCGTTCGGACGTACGCTGGTGTGGAACCTGCCAGCCGGACGCACGTGCCCGGGGCGTGGCGAGTGCTCTCGCTGGTGCTACGGGTGTCGTGGACGCTACCGCATGGACAACGTGGCGATCCGTCACGCAGCCAATCTGGCATTGACACACGACCATGGAGCTTTTCTGTTGGCTGTCATCAAACAACTCAAGCGCAGTCGTGGAGTGAAGGCCGTACGGGTTCACGGAACCGGTGACTTCTACAGTCAGCGGTACTTGGACGACTGGTGGTTTATCGCCAAGCTGTTCCCTGACATTCGGTTCTATTGCTACACAACGTCGTGGCATTTGGACTGGACTCGGTGGAAGTCACTGCCGCAGTGCCGAGTCGTGTTCTCGACGGCCAGTCGATATGACTTGTCGGAGCTGACGCTGACTGATCCGACCGTCAACGTAGTGGCACCTGAGCACGTACCGTACTACGCCAAACTACGTGGATGGGTGTGCGGGGACGACGACGATGCACACGCAGCACACGGACGGGACAACATCTACTTGACACAGCGATGGGTGAAGTGAAACTACAATATCATTTGTGATAGTACAGTACAACAGTGCGATGAGGGCCGAAGGCCCGTAGGAGTTCATCATGAACATGACCAATCAGCATCAGAAGTCGCTGGCTGCTGCCCAGCAGATTACAACACACAGCCGTGGTACCGACACGTACCAGCGCATCGAGACCACTGACCTCATGGACACCATCGAGCGTGTGTTGGAGTCTCGGGGTGAGCGGTACTCGCAGACCTACACCCGCTGTGGTGGGCGTAGCCGTATCACCGGGCTGCAGTCTACGAAGCACGAGGTGTGCTACCGGCTGTTGGACCGGACCATCGACGTCAATGGCTCGGCGGTCAACCCGACCATTTCGTTCTTCAACTCGTACCGTGGCGAGTCATCCTGCATGATCTACATCGGAGCGTACGTGTTCAAGTGCTCCAACGGGCTGGTCATCGGTGAGGACTTTTACCATCAGCGTATCATCCACCGAGTCGGACCCACGTACGAACGCAAGATGCGTGACATGGAGTACCAAATCGTGGCAGCACTGGATGCCATCGAGGACACGTTGGCTACGGTGGCTGAAGCTACCCGCATCCCGGTGACACCGGAGCAGGAAGTCGAGATCATCGGTTCGCTGCACGTGCCGAAGAAGGTCAAGGACCGGGCTATCCGGTTGGTGTACTCTGCACCTGAGATCCGTGAGGCCGAGGGTGGCGCAGGCACGTCGGAGTGTGGGACCATCTGGGGTACCTACAACATGGTCAACCAGATCCGCCGTGAGGAGTCGAAGTCACTGTGGACTTCCCGTAGCTCCGACGGTCAGTTGCTGGCCGACGTCATCGCACTGCGTGCCAGTCTTGCTGCATAGGCGTGCCAGTCTTGCGGCGTAACACTCACACGTAGGGGAGTCACACAGTGGCTCCCTTAGAGGACGCATTATGAAAATCGGACAAGTGTATAAAAGAGTTGACGGGTATGACGGAGATATGTTTGTCATCGCTAGTAAAGTGGACGATAAAAAATACATGGACACGGAAGGCAATCTGGTGTATGCAGACGCAACCATCAACAGTTTATGGGAAATCCTCCAACTTGAACTCGTAGGAGAAGTGGATTGGCTAGGGCCAGACATTGAAGGCTACGTGCCATACATATACAAAGGCAAGCTACACATTGGGTGCCAAACTATCGACAAGCGAACAGCCCGACGTATGCTCAAGGGGCTGTGTCAATACTTGGACTACGAAATCAGTGAATGAGGTCGAGCCACGGAGGTCATCATGAATACTGCTACGCTGGATACCACGTCAGGCCGTACGGCAATCGCACGGCAAAAGCCTAGTCTGCCGCTGCGCTGGCTGATCAATCACAACTACATCAAGTTCATGTTCCGCCAGTCCATCTTGGACTACGGTTGCGGACGTGGTCGGGACGTTGACTATCTGGGCTCGATCGGAGCGTACGCTGTGGGATTCGACCCGAACCAAGCCGACTTCAACGTGTTGAACGACACGGCCCACTACGACGTGGTGTTGTGCACTTACGTGTTGAACACCGTGAGCCCAGAAGTGCAGCGTGAGATTACGTGGGAACTGACACGCATCGCTAGCGAGTCCATCAATCCTACAGACATCTATGTCACCGTACGGCGGGACATTCCGAAGGAAGGTACACGCACACAGCGATGGGTGGAACTGAGTGGGGTATGGCGTAGCATCAGACGCACGTCTGGATACGAAATCTACCACCTCAACATACGCTAACGTACGCTGAGTCGTAGGTTAGCGGCTCACGTAGGCGTTGATGTACGCTAACTGACGCTACATCATAACTTAATGGGGAGGGTACCATGAGTGACAACGATATCATCGTAGCCGTGCGCTGCGGTACACCCGAGGAAGCGGCAGAGGTACGTAACGCATATGTCCGTTTTATCAAAGTAGATGCCATCTACCTCGGTAACCAGCTGCACCAGTGGCCTATGTTTGGTATGTACAACCGTGATACTAAAGAATGGGAAGGGTTGGTGTACGAAGACGAAGCACGTCGAGACTACGCCAACGTGGCGTGGATTTCGTTCAAGTCGTGGAAGTCGATACAAGCCTACAGCAGTCTCGGTGCTCCGGGGACGTCCGCACCTCCGTCCGACCCGACGACCGGACAGTCGGCTGACCCACAGGCCCAGTTTGAATCACAACGTCGCTGGTGTACGTGTCCGTCTATGCACGGGACGTGTACATGTGGTGCGTCATCCCACAACGACGAACTTAGGCGCAGGCTGCTTGGACAGTACTGGGTGTAAGCTACGAAACGACGAACGTCAGAGAGGAGTGAGGAGCGTGAAGACCATAGGACGAACCCGCTACGTACACGTACGTGAGATAGATCCACTACATCCAGACATGCCTCTGGGGTGGTCGAGGGAAGTTGAGCATTCATTCAACGTAGTTAAGTACGGACCAAACACCACGTCGTGGCTGCGGTACCGAGGCTGGTGGACACGACACGAGCCGGTGCTGGTTGAGTACACTACGTTCAACCACACGACCGGACGTTGGACACACCGAACGTACAAACACGGGCCGGTGTTGCATCACAAGTGGATGATACTGGACGACCCAATGTACTCGGAAGAGTCGAAGGTTCGGTCCGAAGCTATCTTTGCTGCTAAAGACGGAGGCCGGTTGGACTCACGACGCATGGGACAATACGCATATTGGCACGAGTGGCTGCACAACCAAAGCTGGTCGCCGTGGCACAGGGTGAGCGACGAATTCAGGGGGTACTACAGTGAATAACCTTACACTGACAGATCAATACTACGTAGCTCAGTTACTCGGCAAGCTGGTGGCGGTCGTCGCATCGTGTGGTGGACCAGAGGCTGACGAAGCTATGAAGCGACTACGGTACGTAGCGCACGTGTTGCTGGCAGACAGCGACGAAGAAAGGATACGCATAGATGAGATGTTTACAGAACACTTGGGTAGTCGTGCTGTGGTTGGTGATGATGAGTATCACTAGCTGCGTGAACTGTGTTCACACCAGACTGTGTCTATAGGACGACGAGGTATGTGATGCGTAAAATACAATGGCAAGATCGTAAACCGGAGGTCACCGGAGATGAATCAAGTAGCGACATTGGATCATGTGGGATGGATACTGGCGATGGGACCGACGCTGTACATAGCGTTACTGATCATGATAGCGCTGCTGCTGAACGCCCGGAACCGGTGATAGAGTACCGGATGATCGACGATCCTCAATCTATACTTTTTGGTAAGTTTGTAGCGATCAAGGTGTACCCGGCGCAACGCACACCCAACCGTCCGTGGTCGGCTAGCCCTAAGGGACGAGGCGTCCTCACGCCGGAGACAACGACGAACCTCGTACGTAAACAGTACGACGGATAAAAAGAGGTTGACAAACCATGAACATCATACACCTCAAGGACTACCGGCGTTGTCAAGAGAAAACGGATCGGCTGTGGATTTCACACAGTCACGGTAGGATTCAAACTGGGCAACACCGATCACCACCAGCTTCAGTTATGGAAAGCCTAACGAAAATCCAGAGGCTGTTGGACGAGCTGCGGGAGCTGACCAACGAGTACAATAATAATCCTTGACATCACCCAAGATATATATTAGACTGAAACTAGGAGGTCGAGATGAGTAACAGGGGGGCATCATGAGTAGCATTAAGTGGCAGGCACTGTCGACTCTATACCGGCTGGCAGACTTTCGGATGTTCGTAGCGATGGACACTGGGCGCAGGCACTGGAACATCTTGGGCCGTGGGCCTGACGGATGCTTCGTTGGCTGGTACTCAGACGCCAAGTCTATGCGACGAGTCGTCACCGACTTAGACCCGGACGCCATCGAGTGGAAACTCGTGGCACACTTTGCCAAGTCGTAGTACTTCAGAGAGAACTCTACGCTAGTACTTAGATCTATACCCCAGTTCTTATCACTTTCTAAGTACTTACTTAGCACACGATACTTCAGTACTGTGTATAGTACTATAGTACTTTATATAGATCTTAAGTACTGACTAACGTCGGAGGACACATGTCGAAACGGAAACCCGGATCACTGAGGATCAACTTCAAACCCAGCGAAGCCCAGCTGCTGCACAACGTACGTGCACTGAACGGCAACGTCGGTGATCCCAAGTACATCGTAATGCTGGCGCTCAAGGTGTTGAGGACAGCACTGCTACAACAACAGGCGGAACAACAGCAGCAAGCTATGGCACAGCTGGAGGCTACAGGTGACACAGCGAACAACAAACGAGAGACGGAAGCAGGCACTACGGAAGGCAGCGGAGACGAATGCGCCAGTGGAGTATGTGGCTGCGGTGTGGGACAGTGTGAATCACCAGACGGTTGTACGTGTGGTGACAGTGTACCCTCCCCGTCCTGACGAAGAAAGAGAATGCCCCATGTGGGAACGAGTCCGAGAGGTTCTGCCTGAAGAATTTTCCAGACTGACTCGACGCCCTGTGAGGTGATAAATGGAAACTAAAGTATACCACACAGTAGACAGCGGTGACTGGGATGATGACTATGACGGACTTGTAGGACCAGACGGATTCAAATGCATTTTAACAGAGCCAGAGGATCGTGTTTGGTATCGTGATTTACAGCTGGTAGTGGATAAGCTCAACGAGCAACACGCAGAGATTCATCGCCTACGAGATGAGATTGAATGTCTGCTTAACGAGTTGTATGATTATTCTACTTGACACTCCCAGCTCGGTGTGTTAGTGTGGAGCTAGGAGGTTACGAATTATGTCGAATACCGTACGACCTAACATTACGAAACTGATGCACGACGGAGCCGCACTGGCCAACGCCACGTACGACGCACGCAAGGCTGACCAAGACGGACACCTACACGCTGGCAACTCCGGTGCTACCATATCCGGCAAACACATTGGCGAATGCCCACGGCTGCCGGTGCTACGAGCGCTGGGTATTTCTGAGGCCATCGACTTTACCACCAGCCTGATCTTCGGACTCGGGCACGGATCGGAAGCCCAGACCCGCAAGGTCATTACCGAAGCGTGGGAAGCGCAGCCTGACTGTATCGTGTTCCCTGACGAAGCCATCAAAGCCCAGTGGGCCGTGGCGTCTGGTCGACCGGTACACTGTACACCTGACATCGTACTGGGACGTACGACCGGTGGAGCCGTCGAGATCGTGGAAGTCGTGGAGCACAAGGCTGTGACGTCAGTGTGGGCAGCAATCTCTGCTATCCTCAAACGCCAGCCCAAGACTCCAGCACTGTGTCAGCTGGCACACTATACGTGGCAGCTAGGAGCACCCGGGACGTTGCTGTATGTCAACCGTAACACGTTCCACATCGGACCCAAGTGCAACGGACAGAACTACGTACATCTGAATCTGGAGCGGGCATGCAGTCCGAGCCACCCGGCCCTGCGGTACGATCGGAACGGTGAGCTGATGGGCGTAGGCCCGTGCCACCAAGCATACCAGTGCGAGTGGCGTGGCGACACGTTCTGGTACCGACCGGAAGGTGACACGTGGGTGGAGACGTACATCACCACGCAGTCGATCCGAGACTTTTATTCGTACGTAGACGAATGCATCCGTGAGCGCAAGGTGCCTGAGAAGTTCACGCAGCTGACTGCCACGGGTGAACGAGATTCTTT
>Ga0099851_1001220_pt1 | contig 10856 bp, 19 predicted proteins | sample CB_VirMetaG_6_FD_78176 | JGI IMG/M metagenome (GOLD analysis project Ga0099851, IMG submission 78176) | Freshwater to marine saline gradient viral communities from Chesapeake Bay - CB_1508_2 Viral MetaG | ecosystem: Environmental > Aquatic > Marine > Coastal | place: USA: Chesapeake Bay... | reverse complement strand
TCCTATCTCGCATTGTGTATATCCTCGGCTCGTTAACTCTCGCCTTCGGGCGAGATATGTCATTCACTAATTATCCAAATCCTAATCCTCGTATCACCATTGTTCTAAGCATCTGCATTGTAAACTCATTGTCTGTCGCAAATTCGTTTACGCTCAACTCACTAACGTTCGTTTCGCTGACTAGTCACTCCGTACGCTCCACGTATTCGCTAGCTTCGTGACTACCATTCCGATGCAAGAACAATATAAAAATCATTCTTCTCCAGTCGTGCAAACGCTCACTCACACTCACTCGCCTATAGCTCACTCGCATTCATTCGCAACTTGCTCACTAGGGTTCGCTGAAGTGTTTGCATCTCCTTATACTCACGACTGACTATGACAAGCATAGTCACTTTTGCAGGGCAAAAGCTAAAGGTCGTTCGCTCCAGTTAATGATTTTTATGTGATACTAACGTACTCAACAACTCTCAACTACACCACAACACTCCGAGCAGGTGTGTCGGAGGTTGTGGTACGATGCCCAACCGTGTAAGAAAGGTTAAGTAAAATGGCTAAAAGTCCTAAACTTAATACAGAAATAACTCGATTCCTAGGTGGTGTCACTCAAGGAACAGTTGGTAAAAAGAAAATAACCGTGCAAGTCGGTAGAATAGATGATGCAGTAGTTGGTACTGATGGTAAACCTAAAGTACGCTACACTCTTGTAGTTAATGGTAAGAAAAGTAAACATCTTATCCGTTCTTGGCAAGGTGCTTATCAAGTACATCAAATTATAGCGTCAGGAGATGCTAAAGAAATCTTCACACAAGCTGGAGATTTAAAGGCTGGTATGACCGACGTTATAGGTACAGATGCTATGCGTTCTGTATTTGACTACTTATGTCCAATCAATCTATATAGTAAGAATGAGAAAGCTAAACACGCTGTAAATAAATCTATTAAGGTTGGTAATCCTAAGAAAGATAGAGCTTGGGAACAGTTCGTAGAGTTTGATAACTAATGGACTGCTTACATAACATAGGAGAATGTACTTGTTTAGATGACTGGTACACAGAAAATAAATACAACATCTAATAAGATTAGGGTGGTAGTGTTTCACTATCACCCTTTTTTTATGTTCACAATTATCCAACGTATACTTCTTCAGTTCAATAAAAATCAAAACATATTCACGCAACGCAATCATTAACTTAATTTCTCAGTGTGAATAACCCGATAACCAAGACCTCAGACAGTCTTTATATAACACATCAGTAGGGAGTCAACTTACTTAATTATTATATTTATTAATTTATTTATAGAGAGAGAAAGAGCAACGGCTTTTTTTTTAAAGCGTGGGCGTTTAATTATAAGTTATTTATAAAGAAGCACGCAGTGTTATAATCCAGGACGTGCGTCAAGAAATTCCAAAACGATGATATATCCATAGACAATACCGACCTGCTAACTTGAAAACAAAAGCCGAACAGCTCGGCACAGTAATTGTAGAAAGGATATACAATGGGTAAATCAAATTATACTCAAGTCAAGACTTCCAATTGGGATAACTTGCACGTTCCCCAAGAAAGTCTACCAAAGAACTTAGACTTCAAGTACAGATGTTCTATCTGTGATAAGAAGATACCTAAGTCTAACAAGTTCTGCTACCAATGCAGACAAGAATATTCTGTCAATCACGATGGTATATTCAAATACAACATAAGTAAATACGAGAATGAAAGACTAGAAGAAAAGAATAAATTATATCGAGAGGACAAGTCCTTTCCCATACGTTGTACTTTATGTAGAAAGAATAGAGTACGTAGAGATGGTGGTATCTGTGTAAGATGCCTTAAGTTTATAGGAGTTATTGAGGAGGAAGAGTAATGGATATATTTGATGAATTAAAAAAAGATATATTAGAAGATGAATTGTTACTTGCAAGAGTAACTGGAGTATTGGAGGAAGAATAATGGCTGTTGAATATACAACATTCACACCACAAGAGTTCATTGATGGAAAGATACTAGAGATGAACAAAGCAAATAAAACATACAGAGATATGGCTAAGAGAATAGGTGCTGATACTTCTACTGCTGATGCAGTTATGGGTAGAGGAACTGAGAATAGATTATTGCTCAGAGCTATATATGAAAGATTAAATGAATTAATAGGGGAGGAAGAGTGATGGCTAAAACTTTGAATAGTGTAATACACCAGTACATTAAAAGAGTTAATACCTTGATGCGTATTGTTAAAAAGCAACGCAGAGATATTAACTTAGCTATAGAGATAATGTCACCTGAACAACAAGCTACTTTTTATGAGGGAGTACGCTTGATGGACAAAGCTATTAATGATTACGAGGAAGAATAATGTTAAAGAGATTACAACTACTTATATATGAATATAAATTTATTAAGAGAGCTAAGCAAGAGGACTTGATACGTGGAAGAGAACGTGCGAGGAAACCTCTGAATTTGCCTGTTGACTATGAGGAAAGTACAGACTGTAATTTTACAGTTCATTATCCTGACGATAAATAATAAAGGGAGGTATGTATGTTGTGTGACAACTGCAGACAAGCAGAGTATAGCAAACTTGCTATTCACTCTAACGTTAAGTCATCAGTCCTATACATTGTAAAGTGTTGGGCTTGTGGCTACGAAACAGTAAAGAAATTAAATACAAAGATGAGAGGAGAAAGTTATGCCCAAAGCATTTAACCAATTCGATAGAGATAAAACTATAAAGAATGATTGTGAGAAGAGAACATATTACACCCGTCAGTTTGTCAATACTAAATCAATGACAGATACTGATGGACACACTGATGCTGAAGATTTGGAAGTACGTGACTATAAGTTTAGTGCAACTTCCTATCCCGAAGCAATGGGGTTAATGATTGGAGATATGGTACAGAACTACGCATACAATATGTCTGTTAAAGTTCTTATGCTATTTGAAGATTGGTTTAAAACATCTGGTCAAATTCTTGATGACGAGAAAGCATTAGATAATCTAGATGAATTTGGTATCAAGCCTGATGAAGAAGAGATAGCTAGGTTGAAAGATAGAATTAAAAATGAATGGCAAGATGTAATGATACCTGCAGGATTTGCAGTAAAAATATTAGAGAGAATAGTTTACGATATACGAACTGCTCCTAACTTATTACACTGGCAAGAGCCTGAACTAATCATTATGGGTAACCCAAACCTTGTAGAAAATATGCACGTCAAAGCAGAAACGCTTAGTGATGTAGCTGAAGATGGTATTAAAGATATGGAGAAATTCCTTATTAATTTTTCTAGCAAAAAACAAGAGGAGGAATAATGACAACAGAAACTAAATGGGAACGATTGTTGCACGACCAACTTGATTGTAAAGATACAAACTGTGAGGAGGAATAATGCCTACATATAAAATACTTGTAAGGTTTGATGCAGAAGATTGGGATGATGCTGTTAGCGTTGTTGAAAATATGTATATAAAAGATTGGATAGCAGAAATGGAGGAAGAATAATGGCTAATGAAATTATATCGTTCTTTCATTGTGCTACTTGTTTACCATCTAAACCTAGAGATAAATCACCTAAAGAGTGGTCTATGCAACAAGCAGGTTGGACTAATGAGGGTATGCAAGTGTGGTGCAATAGATGTGAAAAGAACATAATTAAAATTAACTTTCAAGAAATTTATGAAAGATATAAACAAAATGAGGAGGAATAATGAAACGATATGTATTTACTGCCGAGATTGATTTTGAAATTATTGCTGACACGCAAGAAGATGCTATGAAAATAGCAGATAGTAAGTTAGCTAATGTACCTATGCCGATAACCAGTGTAGTGTTTGAGGAGGTAGGAAGAGTATAATGAAACAGAAAGATATCTACGAGTTTGTCGATAAGAATACTAAAGACTATCACGAAGTACTAAGTGTTGACTTTAGTTTTCCTTTAGGTACTAAACTTGAAGATGCAGTTAAACAAATAGATATGTTAGTATCGCTAGCAGATAACAATGATGAGGTGGAGTTCTTTGAACACAGACCTACAATATTTTGTAAGTCACCATTCGTAGAGCCTGACCAAGATTTATACGAAGATTTCGTCACATAGCGAAACGCATACTAAACCGAGCTACTGAAATAAACACGGGGATTATCCTAGTGTAAGTAGGTAGCTTGTAGCACATAATAAAGGTTGGTAGCTCATTACTACCTAGACACGAAACAACTAAACGCAGACCTCGTTAATTGTGTGTTACAAGCTATCTATGTAAGTTCACAAGTCAGGAACACTTAGGTGGAAAAGTGATATAAACAAAGTTAATAACTAATTCCTGTTTCACTCGCTTACATTAGTTAGCACTAAAGTAAAAAAATGAGTAGAAATATCTACGAGCTACTTGCCTTATACGAGGTTAGGTAGGTAGCTTGTAGCACATAAGAGGTCGAGGAAAGTCTGCAGACCAAATAGAGAAACCAAACGTAATCTTGTGTGTTACAAGCTATCTATAAGTAAGAGTGTAATTTTCGCACCCTGTCATTACACGACTGAAAGTAGATAGCTTGCATTACGTGGGTTAGTACTTCCCTTTCTACAGTACGTACCGACAAAGCCCCCTGCGTAATGCGAGCTATCTATAGGAGGATATATATGGTAGAAGAAATCATATGGGTTATTAACCCTATTGAACACAGAAAAAAAATCAGGTTAATATCTGAAGCTAACTATGAGAAAACGAAGAAAGCATACGAAGATAGAGGTGCTTTCTTTATGGATGTATTAGTAGATTCAGGTTTGCCTGATGACTTATGGGTATGTGACTTATGCAATGACGAGATTGCAGTTGATAGTCGTATACCTATAGTAGATAACTTAGCATTATGCACCAATTGTTTTGCTAAGTGGAATACAGAATACGTTAATGACAAAACCATTGAAGGAGATTGTCCTAACGTATGTTGCAATACATATAAAGATAAAGAGAAAGAGGAGGAATAATATGCAACACAACTATCGAGTACAGACACACGAGTATAACTATCTTGTGCTAACAACCAATGTGTTAGAAACATTGAATGAAGAAGCTATCAAGAAAGGTTATAACCGAACTCTTAGAAGAGGTTTCTTTGATGCCACAGCAGGTGTTAAAGACCCTAGTGAGTACACAGATAGAGTGGCTGTTGATAACTACCCTGTTACTTGTGTAATGGCTATGCCACATTATCACAAAGCAGGTAAGCTAACAATGCCACACGTGAGAACTATATTTAATGTTCCGACAGTTCCTGTCACGAGCGTTAATACTGATATCTCACCTAAAGATATCAAGTGGGAAACTATCCAACTAGATATTGCAGGAGAAACTTGGGAGAACATACCAACTGTAAGACCTTACGCTTGGTTAGATATACCTGAGGGTAGCTCCTATGAAAGAGAAATCTACAAGGAAGCTGAGGCTAAATTCAAAAATGATAGCGATGCAACCATTGAAGATATCGAAGAGTTCTTAGGTAAAGCCGAGATTAAGTATATACAAAATCTTGCAGACACCGAAGAAGAATAAGTATAAACAATAATACAAAGGAGAATGATTAATATGGATAACTGTTGGGAACTATTCAACAGCATAATTGGTACATCAGAGAGAGTGTTACTCTATGGTATGCCAGGCACGGGTAAAACCTACCAAGCAACTATTGCTAATGTGCCGAAAGGTAAAAAGATATATAGCACAACTCTTACAGTCGATAGCTCTGCATCAGAGTTGGTCGGTCACTACATACCTAATGAGAAAGGTACATTTGACTGGAACGATGGTGTAGCTGTCAAGGCTTGGAGAGAAGGTACTAGATTAGTAATCAACGAGATAGACCACGCAGGTCCTGATGTCACATCAGTACTTCACGCTATCTTAGATGATGCAGATATTGCACGTTTGACTTTGCCTAACCAAGACAAAGAAACTGTGAAACCTTTGAAAGGTTTTAACGTGGTAGCAACTATGAATGGTACACCTGATAGTTTGCCTGAGGCATTAGCCGATAGGTTTACTGTCAAGCTAAACATTAATGAAGTACACCCACAAGCAATACTTGCTTTACCTGAAAAATACAGAAGTGTTTACTCAGACAAAGCAGGTAGCTATGATGAATTACCTATGTCTATTCGTGCTTGGAAAGAATTTGCTAGGCTCGTAGACAATCAAGTATCCATCGAGAATGCAGCACGTGTGTGTTTCGATAGCTATGTTGCTGAAGAAATTATTGACGCTTTGGTGCTTCAAGATGTTTAAAAGTAAAAGTAAAAGTAAAGGTAAGGGCAGAGTTAAACCTCTGCTCAACCTTGCATTGCAAGATAGTGAATGGTACGTAGATACAGCTAAGTACTTAGACATTGACCATAACGATAAAATTATATCTTTTCCCGTACGTCCTAATGATGATTACGATGGAAGATTAATTAACAGAACAGGTAAGTTACTTGCGTATGTAGATGCCAAATACAACAAGCCAAGAAAGTATGTAGGTGTGAAACACTTACAACCTCTGTACACAAAATCTGCAGAGAACTTGACAGTGTATTGGTACGCTAATAAGAAAGGTCTTGATAAGGTAGGCTTAGGACATAGACAAATCGAAAGATTGATGGCTCTTATGCCGTTGCCTTATGAACGTGACATACAAAATATGATAGATAATCTTATTCATTCTATTTATAGTGACACTCTTGACCCAATACATTACATACACGCATTTACTAAAATGCCATTGATTGTTACTGGAGATATGTACTACTTTACCGAAATGGTTAAGACAAGATTAAAAGATATCAAAGGCTATGAAACTGCTAAAGCAGATGAAAGACAACTGCGTGACCTCTTTTATGAGTTTGCTAAGATACTACGTGTGTCATTCAATAATATTATGTCTACACGTAAAGACAGCAATGCTGTATCTAACAACAAGATTAAAGAAGTTGCACAGTATATCTTTGATGAATGTGTACGTTTAAGTGAACAGTATTCTCCACGTTCTATGCCTAGTGTTTTGCTAGATGAAATAGGAGATTATGAAATAGATACGCAAGGTGTGATTGATGAGAAAGAGTTAAGTGAACTTGACCAATTTATCAAAGACCAAATGCGTGCTGCTGACAAAGGTGAAAATGCTTTTTGGGGCAAGATGGGTATTAAAAATCATCAGCTACCAAGAACATTACCTGCTGATTTATTAGGTAAGTCTAAGAGAAAGAAAGACATAGGCGTTAAACCTAATGCTATGCACAGATACGCAACTGACAAGAAAATATTTATTGATAAAGCAAAGCGAGTAACTGGTACATTACTTATTGATGCTAGTGGCTCTATGAACTTTGATAATGATGATATAGAAGAAATTGTCAAGTTACTTCCTGCTAGTACTATAGCTATTTATTCAGGTACTAACCACCCTGAAAATTTTGCTAAAGATGATACTGTAGGTTACCTGCACGTTATTGCTAAGAATGGTAAGTGGGTAAAAGAAATACCTGACATCGAACAGTTCAGAAATAACATTGTTGATGGACCTGCTATAGACTGGTTGGCAAAACAAGCAGAGCCAAGAATACTAGTATCTGACTTACAGTTTACTGGTGTTGCTTTTGAAACAAGCGATGGTTCTCGACTTAGAGTAGGTGTATCTAAAAGTCTATTTGTAGATGCACTAGGTAAGATGAAGAAGGCAAATGTCATTCCTTTATATGATATAGATAAAGCTAAAGAGTGGGTTAAGGCTTACAAGAACAATTAATTCGTGTAAGGCTTTTACTCACTTTGTGTCTTACACGTTGGGGTACGTACGGGCAACCGTGCGTACCCCTTTTTTTGCTCTCAATACGCGTGCGTATTACACGAAAAAAATTTTGCTTTCTATACGCGTGCGTATAAGTTTCTTTTATTTTTTTTAAATTGCGTATAGTTTTCTAAACTTCTGTTATTATTATACGTATGAACGAGAAAATAAACGAACTTCTCAATAGTGTCGTTTCTAGTACGGGAAAGTGGTACGAGAATGTATCTCTCGATGTGCAAGAATTTTTAGATGGTATTGCAGAATTAATTAATCAAAACAAACAAGTAAATGCTGTAAAGATTTCTGATATCTTAGAGTCAGAATTTGGATTGAGCATTACTCCAACCAGTGTAAGAAATTGGCTAAGAGAAATAAAGAAGAGATAGCCGAGTTACTAGCTGAAGTTACTGATACTAAGTATGCAGAACTGAAAGCTACTAACGAAAGGTTACTCAAGCGTATTGATAAGCTCACAGATAAGAAAGCAGATTTGATTGACGCAGTATATAACGCAGTCAAAGACGGCATATTATCTTTGGACTTACCTCCAGTAAAACCACCACAGAAGTCTAAGAAACGTGTGGGTGAAGAGATATGCGTTCCATTACTTTCTGACATACAGTTGGCTAAGACTACGCCTACGTATTCAACAGAGGTTGCAGAAGAACGTGTAGTCCAATACGCTTATAAAATCTCTGAATTAGCACAACTCCAAAGAGCATCACATCCTATACGTAAGTGTGCAGTGTTATGCTTAGGAGATATTGTTGAAGGAGAATTGATTTTTCCTGGGCAATCACACCTAATTGACGCAAGTTTATATAGGCAAGTGACTGTTGATGGACCACGTATACTACATAAATTCTTTTCTATCTTGCTACACGAGTTTGAAGAAGTAGAAGTTTATTGGGTAATTGGTAATCACGGTGCTTTAGGTGGTCGCTCACGTAGAGATTATAGCCCTGAAAGTAATGCTGACCGTATGCTAGGTAAGATTATGCAGACTATGTTTGCTAATGAGCCACGTATAAAGTTCATAGTTCCTGATGGAGGTAACGAACGTAACTGGTATTTAGTAGCAGACCTAGGTGTTAAAGCAAAGTTTATGTGCTTTCACGGTGACCAAATCAGAGGTCACGCAGGTATACCTTGGTATGGTTATAACAAAAAAATCTTAGGTTGGAAATCTTTAGCAGCTAACGGAATGATGGAGAACTTTACACACGCAGTGTGTGGTCACTATCACACCCCAACAACTATGTATATAAACGATACACGTGTGTGGGTTAATGGTAGTACTGAAAGTTATAACACATTTGCTCAAGAACAATTAGCAAGTATGGGTAGACCATCACAGTTCTGTTTGTTTGTTAAACCTAATAAAGGCGTAACAGCCGAGTACTTAGTACAACTAGAGGAGAACAAGTAATGATTTGTTACTATTGTGGTAAACACTTGCGTATCAAAGAAGCAGCTATGGTATGCGTCAATGTGTTATGCAAGTTGTTTAATGAACCACAGTTACAAACAAAAGATGTTAACACTATAAACAAGTAGTTATTAACATTATAAATATATATATAACAGGAGGTCATATATGGCAAAGTTCAATTTGAACGAATATGAAATGGTCGAGGATAGACTTAAAAAATTTTGGTCTGATAATCCTAACGGTCGTATCGAAACTAATGTTGTGCATATTACCGATGACGGTAGTTGCGTAACAATCAAAGCAGAAGTATTCACAGATAGCAAAGGTGCTTTACCTGTGGCTACTGGTATTGCACAAGAAACTAAAGGTCAAGGTGGTTTTGCTAATGCTGATGCGTGGATGGAGAATTGTGAAACATCTGCTATAGGTCGTGCGTTAGCTAACTGGAAGTATCAAGGTAGTACTAAACCTAGACCTAGTAGGGAAGAGATGAGTAAGGTTGGTAATAAAACCTCTGAATCAGCACCTAAAAAGTCAACAGCTACTATGGAAGCTAGCACAGACATAAAGGAAACTTTAAGTGATGCTAACTACAATACTGATAATTTAGCTGCTCAACATAAGGACGGCTCTATAGCTATGGATGCTAATGGTATCTATTGTCCTTGTGGTAGTTCAGTTAAATACTTCAAGGCTGATGAAAAGAACTCACCTAGAAGTCCTGACTTTAGATGTACTGCTATGGGTAACTGTACTGCAGGTGATACTGTAGACGGCAAAGTATTTGCTAAGTCTTGGTGGATGGATAATAAAGATACACCTGAAGGTTGGAAAGATTATGCTGCAGCAGTCAATGGTATTGTTATCCCTGTAGCTAGAAGCCTAGATGATATAGGCGAAGATGACGCTCCATTCTAATGTCACATCCAGTTCCTAGTCAGAACTATCTATGTGAAGATTGTGGAGAACATTTAACAGAACAACCACATAACTGTATATAAGCAAGAGCCGAGGTAGAAAGGATAACACCCTCGGCTTTGCTATAGTTATCGAGAAACTTTTTTAACTGGTGTAGATATTTTATTCTTAGCAAAAGACTTCAACACAGATAATACAGCAGCACCACCTGATAAGGCAGCTACTTCTAATGTACTTATCTCCACACCTAATGCAGGTGTAATAACAAGTGTTGAAGCAAATGTTTCTACAAATGTCCACAGACATCTTTCAATTAAATCTTTATATTCTTGACTCATTATATCATTCTTCCTAACTTCAATTTGTTTTCAATGTTCTCTAGTTTAGCAATAATTGTATCTAATTTCTTTTGAATAAATTGTGGATGTATCATCTCAGGTGGACTTTCATTACTAATTGTGGTAGTAACTAAACCTTCTACAATGTGTTGTCGCCAAGCATCTCCAGGACAATCAGTTTGTTTAAATGATGAGTGAGGTCTTAACTCTCCACCGACTTGTTCGTAGAGCCACTTAACACTTTCAATAGCTTTAGCTGATGGTTTGTCGGTAGGATTGACACCACCCAACCAACACACAGCAACATAATGCTTGTTATTAAAGTTAATTTCTTCCCTACT
>Ga0099851_1001199_pt1 | contig 10980 bp, 13 predicted proteins | sample CB_VirMetaG_6_FD_78176 | JGI IMG/M metagenome (GOLD analysis project Ga0099851, IMG submission 78176) | Freshwater to marine saline gradient viral communities from Chesapeake Bay - CB_1508_2 Viral MetaG | ecosystem: Environmental > Aquatic > Marine > Coastal | place: USA: Chesapeake Bay... | reverse complement strand
TACCAGCAGTAACACCTTCTATGTCACCTAACCCTAGTTCTTCGTAATAAGAAGCAATATCTACCAACACCGGTGTGCCATTAGAAGATAAGGCAACAAAACTTCCTGGACCCGCTGCTGAACCTGATGTTATTTGTGTAAAATCTATTTGTGCTGGGATTATTTTATTAATCCCAATGCTTCTTAAACCTTTCGCCATAACAAATTAAATAGTATTAACTACCCAAAATATACCCGTCGCCAGTTCCAGCATCATAAAAATAGAAACCAGTTCCATTTGAAGACCAAGTGCCACTATCTCGACGAAATTCAACAGTGATTGTTCCTGGTCCTGTATTGTTTGAAGTAAAAATACATATTGGATAATATATTCCTGCATTGAGTGTTAAGTTTGCACTCGTTACAGTTGTCTCGGTATGCAATCCGCCGTTATTAACTGTTGAGTCGGAGTTAACTAAATTAGCATTTGTTAGTTGTGCTGCATTTCTTGGTTTTCCTGAGTCTTCTCTATTGACCCATAAGTAAGAACCATCGTCAGATGTAGTTCGGAATTGCCAACTGGTTGATGTTGCATCTGGTAGAAAATACCCTCTCCAAATTACCGCATCTGTTTCAGAAATTGAAACTGAACTAATGGATGTAAACACACCTTCTATGTCTGGACTTCCACCAGAAGCAGCAATTGCAGCAGGGTCAGCATAATAAGCATCAGTCCATGTTTGGTACCGCAGACCCGCAGTATAAACCCTTATTTGACCTGGATTTTGTACTGCTGTGATTATCATTAAATTACCTTCCTGTAATACAGTGTTACCTTAAGACCTCTTGCTCCCGTGCCAGCAGAATCAATATCAACAGTTATTTGCGAATCATCTGCAATACTTCCAGACACTACATGAGCATAGTCATCTGCCGTTAGCGAAGTTGTTTCATTGGCATCGATATCTAATGGATTCTGAAAAATAGATGTTCCATCAACATTAATATCAACAGTTACTACACCTGATGATGATGCTGTCGATAAACTTGCTCTTGGTGCCCTTATCAACTTCATTGCAAATGGTGCACGAAAAGTAAACTGACTAGTTCCTGTTTGGATATCAGTATTATCCGCTGTAACAGAAAGTATCATATAATCTTCCATACTAACAGAACCAGAAATAGTTACATCTCCTTCTAACTTACTTGAACCGTGTACATGTAAGGATGCTTCTGGGTTTGTAACACCGATACCTAAACTTCCTGATATATCAATACTTGTAGGACCGACCAAATCACTTGCAAGAGTCGAATCTGCAACAATTGAAGCACCATTTTGCAAAGTACCGTGGAATCCAGAAACATAATCTCTAATACCGTTTGTTGCCGTGGAGTCTAAATCATCTCCCATCTTCCACCAAGAAAGGACACTATCATATGCTGAAAAGTTTCTTATATCTTTTACACTTCCGTTATTATAAAGTTCAGTGACTTCTGCTGAGGACAATTCTTTATTAAAGATAATAACATCTCCCAACCTATCTTCAAATATTCTGTTCCCACTACCCAAGTCTGCTGCTCCAATTGTCAATGGGGCATTTGTAAATCTTGTTCTGACATAATTGTTAACAAATTGTTGTGTACCAGAGTGTGATGCACCATCAGTATATAGAGTATATCCAGGAGAGTCATTACCACCAGCACAGGTCACAACGACATGATGCCAAGTATTGTCAGACAATGTTATACTGGATGCTATTATTCTTTTTTGGTCTCCTGTACCAGATAATGTGTTATCATACATATAGAAATGTAATTTTCCATACTCTTGCTTAAACATCCATTCATTGCCAGTACTGGAAAAAGTAAATTTACCTACAATAGTTCCATTTGAAACACTGACATCTACAACATAAATCCAAGCAGAAATAGAAAAAGGTAAATCATTGGTACCATCATTAAATGTAAATTCTGGTTCTGTGGATACCATAATTCTGTCATCAGTACCATCTAATGCTATAATATTCTCGTTTATTCTTCGTGATGGTTGTAAAATGTTCGAACCACTGACCACTAAGTCACCAGATATTGTAACATTCTGACTTACTGCTTCTGAAAAGTTAACTTGATTTGCATCAATACTGCCTGGTCTTCTTGCCATTATTCAATCCTCTTGTAATCGTCCTCTAGTCTGACAACATCGTTTAAGTGTGGAGTGCTTACTTCCATAATTTCAACATCTCCATATGGAGCACAAAATCTATGAACTAAACCTGGAGTAATATGAAAGGTTTCTCCTCTTTTGAGCATAATCTTTTCAATCTCTTCGCCTTCTCCGATTTCCAACGACATTGTTCCGTATACTACATAAATAGTTTCTTCTTTAATTTCGTGGTATTGTCTAGATAATTGATTGTCATGGTTGATTGATAACAACTTACCAACATAGTCTTTAGTTTCCGCCCATATCAATTCTTGCCCCCAAGGTTTCGGAACAATTCTTTTTATATTTGGTCTATCATTCATTTTCTTCGCTCTCCTTTGAAATACTTAGTTTATGTTTTTTAATATACTCTTTTAAGTGGCGCACATCCAATCCCAATAAGTTTGCTGCTTTTTCTTGAGAGTTACAGAAATGCAAAGCAAATCTAACAAGAGATTCTTTTGTTATATGTTGAATATTGTTGTAGAGAGGATATCCAAAGAGTTTTTCATTCAACCCTTTGGTACTTAGTTCTAACTTTGCAGTTATTATTTCTTCTAACGTTAGATTGGATAACACGAATTCAAAATTTTTATTAACAAATCTATTATTAATATTTTTTAATATTGAATTATATTTCTTTTTGCTCTTCATCGCCTCCTGACCCAACCACCTCACTAAAATAGCATATTAGGTTTAAGAATACAATAGTTATTCTGAAAATATTTTATTTTTTTAAAACAACAATGATATCGTCATCTTGATTGTCACACATCCATCGACCATCATATACTTCTACTTCTTTTGTGCCGCCCATTTTCTTGTATGTTTCCTCAAACATCTTGATAGCATGGTCTGATGGTTGCTGAATATCTTCGATAATAATCATTCCTGAATCGTTAAGTTTTGGAAAATATAACTCGATACATTTTATTTGGGATTCTAGTGTGTGTGGTCCGTCGTCGATGATTACATCTAGTGCTGGAAGTTTGTCGACAACATCTTGAGTGTAAGCATCTTCGAATAAATAATTTACATCTTTATAAGAAAATTTAGGATTAAAGTAATTTTCTATTCCGTATATGTCTGCTTTACTGAAATATTCTCTCCACAACTTGAGAGAGTCACCTTCTCTTGCACCGATTTCTAGAACATTGATTTCTTTATCCTTCAGCGGTTCAAAGCAAGAATCATAGAAATGTGGAATGTAAGTGTGTCGTGTATGCTTATCGGTTTTTCGAAAACCATTCTCTTTGATTAATTTTAAAAGTTCGCTCATAACGCTGGTTCTTCGGCGTCTTGACTCATTGCATCGCCTTCGTATGAATCTGATTGAGGTTCTTGTACAACGCCCGCTAGTTCTTCCTCAAACTTATCAAAGTACATTTTTATGTTTGTTAGCAAATAGTCATAAAAAACACTTCTATCATTAGGGTCCTGTAAAACCCCATAAGCATCAACTATTTGGTTTTCTATCTGCTTAAATGCTTCAAATGCAGCATTGCGACCAGTAAAATCTTCCCCCTCGATACCGAACGAATCCAATGGGTCTTCTTCTTCCTCTTCAGTATCACCTCCTCCAGAGTCAGAAATGTCTATAAATTTTTCTTCATCTGACGCACCGAGAGGGTCAGAATTCTTAACGTTAATCTCTACTTCTTCTAATTCTTCAGCACTTTCGTCAGAATCTGCATCTTCTTTTGCGTCTTCTGGTTTTAGTGCATTTTCAATTGCATTAAGGATGTGAGTTCTAAAAGAAGAGCGCTGCTGCTTGTTAGAGGTAAGGGTCTTGTAAGAGTCCTCTAAAGTAGGAACGATTTTCTTGAGTAGTTCTTCTAGTTTATTTATACCTGTATTAGAGTGAGGATTCTTCTCCACTTCCGCTTCAGATATCAATTGACCCAAGACTCTACGTAATCGAAAATGCTCAGACAATCTAGAAATGGATTCCTTAATCATGCGCTTCTTTTGAATATCCAACATTTTTGCAATGTTGCTTCTTAGTTTTAACTCACTAACCATTTCTTCTCTAGATTGCATTTCAACTACCTCTTTTTTCTTTAAGTCTTTTTTATGTTTCTTGTTGTCCTCGTCGTCAAATCCAACAAAACTACCAGCATGCCCCTCAACGCTACCACCAGACATTGAGGAGATTTCTTCAAGTTCTTCTTCAGGTTCAGCAGAATATTCTTCTTTTGCAACAAAAGCGTTAGACTTATCTAAAGGACGCGCCTGAGTGAATGGCGCTCCGTGTTTTATTAAATCTTTACGACCACCATCTAGGAGATTTTTATGTCCCCTAGATGTACGTGGTTTTGCTACTGAGTCCTGAAACTTTGACATTATTTCAACAACCTTCTCATTAATTCTTTGTTAATATTAAGAAGTCTGTTCTCATTAAGTCTATTGAGAGAAGACTGAGTATTTTTGATGGTGGTAAGTTCATTCTCATCGACCTTCTTTTTTGCAACGTGCTTGCGAAGTTGAGGAGGAACTTTACTTAAATCTTTATCAGATTTTTCCTCTTTGTCGTCATCTTCTTTTTCTTCTTTATCATCAGAATCAGCACCCTTTGCTTTTCCTAAGTCATTAGCGCCTTTTCCATCCTGTGCGTAATCAGGAATACCATCTTTATTTTTATCTGGCATCTTTTCTTCTTCTAAATCATCTTCTTCTTTGATGCGGTCTGGTTCTTGTCGACGAAGTCTATCTTCATTACCCTGGCGCTGTGCTGCGCCGCCTTCTTCTAACTCTTCAGTTTCTTCGTGCATTGGGCAACCACAAGGATTCATACTGCACTTAGGGCACATACCTTCGTCAATTGCTTCAACCTCTTCAAGTTCAGCAGACTTTTTAGCAAGAAACTTAGCAACCATTTTTTCATCTGCAAGGGCAGCAACTGCTTTTTGAGCACCGGATATTTGACCTAGAACTCTTTTGAGTTCCGCAGAATCTTCTAGACCAAGTGCCTTCATGTCTTCGAAAATGTCGCTACTTAGTTTTCCAATTTGCTTATATGCACTCTTCATTCTCGATGCAACTCTAGCAGCGTTTTTTGCAGCGCCTGGTGATGCAACCTTTTCAAGTTCTCCCTTTGCGGCATCTGCATCGCCGGAAATCCCTGCTTTCGCTGCCCTGCCAAGAGCACCGATGTTTTTACCTGCTTGCTTTGCACCGCCAGCAAGTCCCGCTGCTCTTGCTCTAAGTCTGTCAAGAAATCCCTCATCAAGTTGAATTCCTTCTGCTTCTAATTTTGCTTTAACCTTCTCTGCGATTAGGTTGTTAAGTTGTTCACTCATTTTGTTTTCTCCTATAGTAGATGGTAGTATCATATTTTGTTTTTTGCAGGAATCTTCCCAATCCCGAAACATCATGTTTCCTTTTAAGTATGCTTCTTCTTCCATTTTTCTCATATGCGGGTCTTTTTGTGCATAACCCTCTTCTGTTTGTGTGTTTTGAAGGTCACCTCTGCAATTTTGTGCGTGATGTACTAACTCGTGAGAAAGTGAACGTAAAACATCTTTCGGGTGGCGATTGGAAATGTATACAGTAACCACCCGACTGTCTGGTTGATAATGAGCGGTATATCCAAGCATATTACTGGCATTGCTGCTATCAGTAACATAATGAACGTCCGGGTCTTTGTCATAACCCATTTGTTCACGACAATAAGACATCAAGGATTTAGTTGCTTCTTTAAATTTGTCACCATACATAAAAAATACCTGCGCAAGTAATATTAAATAGTTATATAACTTCCTTATTTCCTGAAAACAGCACTTCAGTCATTGGAAGACAATCTTCCAAATTATTCTTTATGTAATGCTTCATGGAATCGATATCAACAAACTCAAAAGCACTAACTCCGTCGTATAGTTTAAACTGTTGCACTTCTTCCAGTATATCCACTTTATTGACAACAATTTTTGTGACTCCATTGATTTTAGACGCCTTTCTTAACAAGTCCATATCCAACCAGTTGGTTTGCCTTGGACGTCCAGTTGTAGCGCCATACTCGTTTCCAACTTCTCTAATCAACTCTAGTTCAGGGTCGACTCCTTGAAACTCCTTTGCGCCAACATAGGTCTCGTAAATCTTTGCAACGCCCCACACATCTCTTATTGCTTGTGGAGGTACGCCATTTAAAATTGCACCGCCCACAGTGCAATGCGAAGAAGTAACATAAGGATAGTCACCCCAATCAACATCGAGACCAAATCCTTGGGCACCTTCAAAAAGGATTTTAACTTCATCAAATTCTTCATTGTTGTGCAACTCCTCATACATATCGATAATAAATGGTGCTAAGTCAGGAACATCAAGAGCAATCATACCTTTTCTTGCATATTTATCACGATATGCAGGACCGTTACCTCGTTTTGTTGTACCGATTTCTGAATCTTTCCTATCTTGTGCCATATGAAAGTCCGTGATGATATGAACATTACTGGCAACCTTGATTAAACCACTAGTATCAATACCGGCATCTTCTAATTCTTTTATTTCTTTGAAAAACTGGTCTATATTCAGTACACAACCTGGACCAATAATTGATTTAATACCATGCAAAACACCGCAAGGAATATGGTGAGTGATTAACTTCTGACCGTTGTGATAGATTGTATGACCTGCATTGCATCCGCCGTTATATCTTACAACATGAGTGTAGTCGTTAATTTTACAGAGATGACTGGCGATTTTACCTTTACCACAGTCGCCATACTGAAGGTCTACAATAACATCTGCTAACATTTTAACTCCTTTGTTAGAACAGAGTTATTATATCACCCTTTTTTACCTGATTTTGATTTTTTGCCCCAATTAGAAGACCGCTCTCCGCAAGCAGATGGAGTTGGGCGACATGAAGGATATTTTGACCTTTTTTCACCAGTGCTTCTGCCACAAGCAGAGCATTTCATACGACCGGTCTCTTTATCTTTGCGACAAGTGTTACAATCGACCCAACCGCCTTTTTTGCCTTTCGCACCTTTTCTTTTGAACCAATCACGAAGACTGGTTTCAGAAGAGGGTTTCTTAGTCAACTTTCTTTCTTCGAGAAATGCTTCTATCTCTTCATCGATGATTTGGTCTAGTTCTTCGTTAGTCATTTCTTTTTACTCTTGTTACCCCAGTTCTTTGCACCAACTTTACGACACTTAACTAGAGCACCGGAAGCATATGCTGATGGCCATACTTTATATCTAGATTTAACCTTGTGGTAACAAGCGTCTTTCTTTTCTTCTAAGAACTTATTAATCTCTTCATCAATGATTTGGTCAATTTCTTCGTTAGTCATTTTTTCTCATCCTTTTTGTTTTTTCTTTAGATGCCTCTTTTCTTTTTTTAGCATAACTAAATGCTTTTTTTAATCGTGCTTTAGTTTCTGGGTCTTTTGCATTGTTATATGCTGCTCGAACTCTTTGGTGCACTAGATTAATTATTTGTGATTGCCTCTTATGAGACTTGTTTTTAAAACTTGCCTTAGAAAATGTATCTTGTATATCAGACACTGAACTAAACTTTACAGAGACTGTATCATTGGGATTTTCATCTGTATAAAGTCGACGTCCCGAACCTTTTGGTTTTTTGCCGGTGCCTTTTGCAGGGTCTTTACCTTCTTCTGCTTTGACGCAATTTCTGTAAGTTCGACCAAACATCTTTTTGGTTTTTCTGGTTGGGTGTGTTTTGTAACCCTTTTGGCATCTTTCGTTAACAAATGCTTCGATTTCTTCATCGATAATTTTGATTATTTCTTCAATAGTTAAGGATTCGTTCTTTTTTCTACCCGCACAATGTGCTTTTTGCGAAAAACCCTTTGGGTTATTACAATTAATCGATTTCTTGTACTTCTGAGACCATTTTTCAATCAAGCGATTCATTCTACCACTTCCTGCAGGACCAATACCTTGCTTTGGTCTTTGGACCAGGGTTGTCACAATTATGTCGTGCTCTAAAAGATTTTCTTCTCTTAGGATTAGACTTTTTGATTCTCATATTGGGGTCACCAAAGTTGACCTTCTTGACATTGCCAGTACTAGGGTCTTTTACAAAGACCTTGAACTTTTTAACATCACCGCGCATTGGTTTGTTAAGAGTTACTTTCCTGCCTTGATATTCTGCTTCTGTAACAACATCATCCCAGAACTCGAAGTCTTCTTCGACCATTTCGCCGTCATCATAGGTTGCATCTTCAAGGTGAAGATATACTTCTCTTTCTTCTTCGATGGGTTCAATCTCTGTCTGCTCTTCCATCATTCCACCGTGCTGACGAGCAATCTGACCGCCAATGTATTTTTTAACAGAGTTTAGGTAGTCCGCTGCTTTTGTGATTTTTGCCTCAACCCAGTCGTCTAGTTCTGTATCGTCACCAAACATGTTTACAAGTTCTTGTGCATCTTTTGCAATGGTAACAAGGTCAGTTCTTGCCATACTACCACCAGACGGTTCTCCTTTGCTGGTAAATTCTTGATGAGAGTGTGATTGCTGTGCATCACAGGCATCGCACGCTTCTTTTACTAGTTCTCTTAACTTTTCTAAATTCATTTTTTATCCTCGTAGTCATCATCCCATGGAGCAGGCATATCCGGGTCCAACCACTCCTCGATGGTCATTTTTTCAATCCTGCGGTCAAGTTCTGTTTTAAGTAGTTCTTTAAAGTAGTCATTGACTTCATTTACTGGGTCTGTACCATCCGCAGCGTCAATCTTTGCAAGTTTGTCGCTTGCTGCTTTCCTTTTCTCATCGTCTTGAAAATATCCTAACGATGCAAAGAATTTTTCAACGTTTTTTGTTATATTTTTGAAGTTTTGCTGCAGTGTCATCATTCTGCCTAAGTGTTTTGCATAATCCTGCTCGTCCTTAACTATTTCTCCGGAGAAATCCATACGAATTATATACCTTCCTTTTTCCTCGTCCTTGACGATATCACTATAAGATGGGTATTCACCTACCATGTAAGCATCTAATATTTTTATAGCACGCATACGAAATGCCCGCATATGCTCCATCTCTTCTTTTGGAGACTTTGGTTTGAAATTATCAGGAAGAGGAATGTAAAAAGTGGTAAAATAGTTAACCCCTTGGTCAAAAGGGTCCAATATGAGGAAAGCATCTTTTAATTTGCTTTCCATATCTTTTTTCATCTCTCTTACCCTATCTGCAACCTTTAACATTGGATGTGGTGTTGGTTGTTTAACAATATTTTCACTACCTTTGTCAATTATGTCGTTTAGTAGTCGTTTTACATTCAGCAACCTATCATCTTTCACCACTTCGTCATACATGTTAACAGACATTGCATAAGTTAGTTTTTTTAAGTCCATTGTGACATCTGGAGAGTCCCATGCTCTAATATATACGCCATCAGAATTATATTCTAGTGCCACTTTGCCAAATTTTGATTTTATAACATCATCAGATGACCTTTGATTGTTTTTCAACATAAGCATAACAAATGCTTTGCCATCAATAGTGTATTGGTCAAAAAAGTTTTCACACTCAGTAGCAGAAATACACCATCTGGTACCCATACCATAATAATTTGATGCATCTGTTGTTAAAGGTCTTACTGCAAGTATATCATCGTCATGATAGATAAGAACAGACTCTTTATGAATCTTTCCTTTGGTTTCTTTCTTTTGTTGAGTTGAACTCTTGCCAAGGTTATCAACTAACTTCTCTAATTCGCCAGCATTCAGTTTATAGATATCTTTTTGGTCTATGCGCGAGATGTTTTTCTCATATTTTTCTATCATGTCGATAAGATTGTCGATAACAGGTATCATAAATTCTTGTTCATCAAGAACGTCATCCTCTGTTTCTGGTTCGTCGAACATTCTATGTACTTCTCTCATTACATAAAGAAGATACTTAGAAACACCTTTATCACCTATCTTTTTCTTGATTTCATCTCTTGTGCCATCGACCATGTCGTCATATTGAGCATATTTTGCTTTAACATCTTTAAATTTCGCTTCAGATAAGACAATTTCATCCAAATATCCATTAACTTGCTCAGAAACGTCATCTGCATTAGCATAAAGCGCTTTTAAATACTTTTTTGCCATCGGGACAGAGTCAGAGCAACCCTGTTTTTCTTTTTTCTCACCTGATTTTGTTGTTTTGAACACACATTTACCAATTCTTTTCCAAGGCATGCTTATTTTCTCCTTACAGTGGTAAATAGGAAGATTTGTAAGTGTTAGTAAAGGTATTTTGCTAGTTTTAGAGGTCGAGTTTTGCGATTTAAGGGACTTTTATTACAAACATAAACACTTTATCGCAAATATATTTAAAACGCCTTAAAATACCTGTTTTTTATCCTATTTTTATCTTTACGTCACTGCTTGACATTAGTTTATCATATGAAAGCGACTTAAGTGTTGATAAAATTTCTAAAATTCCATTATTTCTCAAGATTTTAAACGCCAAGTTCTCTGGAGAATAGATTCCTTCCTTTGCAAGTCCACTTTGACGCATGATTTTGATTTTGCCTCTTAGTTTTTCCGCTAATCCATACACCAAACGGTATTTTTTCTTTGCAAAAAGGTTTTGAAGCGTTTCAATTTCATTATTTATCGTATCTGCCTTCTTTTCTGCCGCGACAACATCCATCTCAACCTTTTCTTTTACAGGTTTCTTAATCCAGACACCAGATAACACTGAATACATGCCTAACGTTTCGTGAGGTTCGTCTGTTTCTTGAAAATAAATCTCAACTTCGTGGTCATTAATCATAATATCATGATTTTTGTTCCATAAAGTTTTCTGAGAGTCAAGATATTTCTTTACAAGTCCTC
>Ga0099851_1001194_pt1 | contig 10999 bp, 16 predicted proteins | sample CB_VirMetaG_6_FD_78176 | JGI IMG/M metagenome (GOLD analysis project Ga0099851, IMG submission 78176) | Freshwater to marine saline gradient viral communities from Chesapeake Bay - CB_1508_2 Viral MetaG | ecosystem: Environmental > Aquatic > Marine > Coastal | place: USA: Chesapeake Bay... | reverse complement strand
TGCCTCTCAGCAAGTTTGTCGTAGTGATCTTGGCGTTGGCTCATCATCTCGGCAGGGCACTTGCAAAGAAGCAGCCCTCCGATCTCAATGCCATCAGGATAGCGACTATCCAGATCGCTTTGAGCATGTAGCTCGGGGTGATCCGAGCCCGTCACCGGACGCCAGCCCTCACGGAACTTTTTGGAGACATTTGAGTTGTCCGTATTCCCTCGTGCCGAGGTGCGAATCCAGCGGAAGACCCACCCATCTCGGGGGTCAGGTACTGGTAGCATCCCCTGCGGGACCCACTTGTCAGGAGTGCGCGTTTGCTCTTGTCGAGTTTCGCGGGTACGGGGTGTGCGCTCGCTAGTCATCGCTGGGCGTCCTTTAGCATCTGCTTCGCATATTGATCATTGGTTAAACCAAGTCTTTTCGCGATAGCTACTTGTGTGCGCGTCAAAGTCACTTTACTGGGACGGCTGCCGTTATTGCGCGCACTAGGCGCAACGGGAGGCGTCTGCGCTCGACGGGAAACCTGACGCGTTTGGTTATCCTCGTCTGCGATATCTACCTGCTCACCGAAATATTCCGGAAAGCGTTTATGCATCTCTGCATCAATTGTCTCATAGTATTGATCAGAAGTCGGGTCAATACCACCCCTAACTAGCTTCTCATGAATACCGTATGCAGTAGCCGTCATATCAGGATGTTCGGGCGAATTAAACCATCCCTTATTACGATCAGCCCAGCTTTGTGCTTTAGGGTCTGGGCGCCGTACCTGAGGTTGCGGCTGCTGATATTGTTGCGGCGTTTGAACCGGAGGCCGGGTTTGAAGCTGACGCTCATAGTTATCAGCTTCCCGAAGCTCAAACTGAGCCTTATTGAGGATGTCCTGCGCCTCAATAATCTTATCGGGGTCCCCAGTGTCATACGCCTGACGATAACGGTTTTTTGCGCCTTCTAGCGCCATCTGAGCACGTTGCTTGATCTCTGCAACAAGGGCTGCCTGCCCTCGCTGAATCAGCTGATCACGCTGCCCAAGCTGCCCTTGGATGTGTTGCGCCACACGTAACGCTTCATCCCGCTCGCGCTCAATCTGCTCGCGACGGCGCGCTTCTTCGCGACGCTCATAGGTCAGCTTCTTGATGCGCTTCTGTACGCGCTCAGAGTAATTCTCTAGCTCGTCATCGTCGTCATCATCAGATAGCTCTGCCTCAGGCTCTTTCTTCGCCTTGGGCTTTGCTTGCTCGTCCTCAGCGATCTCGATCTCAAACTCAGGTTCCTTTTCGGAACCTTTCTTTGACATCTTAACTTCCTGAGGAGTTCCGAGTTCGTCCGCCTCGTTTTGAAAATCTTCTGCTTCGCTCATAGCTTCACAATCCCTCTCGGATCTTCAACAACAGCTTCAACAGAGTCATCGTTAATTAAACGAAACTCTTTGCCGTGGACTTTGAAACGGGTCCCTGAGAAGGAACGCATCATGATCCAGTCGCCTTCTTTGCAGTAGGGACCGGACGGGAAGCGCTTTTCATCCTTATATGAATCAGGACCCATCTTGAGAACGAACCCAACAATTGAGCCGATCTCTTCGTCGTCCATGGTTGATTTAGCTTTGACGATCCCTGATTCGAATGCTTCATCAGGATTGGGAAGGGCAATGAGGATTTTATAACCCTTAGGGTCAGGCAGTTGAGCAGCGCTACGCGGCTCTTCCTGTTGTGCTTCCGCCATGTTTTTCACCTGCGCGGATACGCCCCGCGTTGCGTCAGTCTTCGTCAGACTGTTCGTAGTGCTTTTTGAGGGCAAGGATATGATTCTCTGCCGTCGCCAAGCCGTGCAGCTTGCCTATGTAGAACTTGTACTCCTCATAGGACTTGGGGGCCCCGTCTACAATAGCTTGCTGTAGGTCATTTTTATCATCCGTAATGCGTTTAATCAACACATCATAGACAGTAACATTAACCATTCCGCCCTCTTAGGTCACGCATAATCTGCTCGCCAAGCTTGGCTCCGGCAATCTTTTCGTCGGAATTAAGCTTGGCTTGCTCAAGCTCAACATCTGCAAGTAGCTCTGCTGCCTTGAGTTTCTGGTCGTTCTGCGCCTTGCGCTCTTGGTATGCGAGGCGGTCACGCTCAAGCTGCGAGCGCTCTTGCGCCTTCCGGCGGTCTTCCTCGATCTTCGCCATCTTGGCTTGGAACTCGGACTGAACCTTTTGCTCTTCGATCTGCAGCTCCCGCTCCCGCTGCTGGAACACCGGGTCTTGCATCTGCTCTTGGATGCGCTGCTGCTCTGCCTCGGCTTGGTCCTTGCCAAGGAGCTGCTCTGCCGCAGGGGCAACCAGCTGGGAGAGCCGGAACTCGATATCTTCCGGGAGGTTCTCGTTCGGATCCGGTAGCTCCACCCCAAGCTGCTTCTCGATCTCGCGGCGATACTGGAACGCCACGTGTTCAGCTATGTGCGCCTCCATTGCCGCCTGCAGTGCGGTTGCATTAGGCGAGCGAGAGACAATGGCGAGGATCTTGGGATCCTGCGCCATGGACTGGTGAACCCTGATGTGGGCCTCGTGATCCTGATACATGAACGCTTTAACAGGCTTGCTGTTGATAATGTTCATGTTTTCGGCCACGGGATCCGTGGGCTTGATGTCGCTCTTCATGGGAACGAGTTCATCAGCATCGGGGATCTCTAGGGCCTCAAGCATCTGCCGGTGGAGCAGAGGGAGGTCATAGAGCTGGGGTGCTTGAGCTGCCAGCTGAAGCGCCGCTTGGTGCTGCATGATCCGCTGCGCCATGGTACCCGAGTTCGGGTTGGAGACCGGAATGATGTCAATGCGATCATCAAAATCCTCAAAGGCAATCTCGCCTTGAGGATACGGCGTGGGCCCGTAGTCTCGGAGCACGGCCACGAGCATCTTGAACTCTTGCTTCTGCGCCGCATGCAACCGAGCTTGGAGCGCCGTCACTACCTTCAGGGAGCGCTCAAGGAGGGCTAGGGTCGTTCCGACCGGCGCCTCACTGTTCATGTCCGACGCTTTCACATCAGCCTGAGAGGCGAATCTACGGCCTTCCTCGACGATGTCGTTTAGCAGCTGATAAAGGACCTGAGACGGCTCTTTGTAAGGCAGGGGAAGGATATTGTCCCGAATAGCCCCGGCAGGCACCGACACGTCCCGGAACTCGCCGGGCGCAATGGGGGTGTCGTCTCCGTCAATCCGTAGCCCCTTGGCCTTTAGGCCCCCGGGGAGGTTAGCCAAAGTTCCAGCATCGACCAGCTGGCGGATGAGAGATGTCGAAGAATCGGCCATGCCACCAATAAGGTGGATAAGGCCAAAGCCGTAGAAGCCAAGACCCGGAATGTAAATGAAGTGTGCATAGTGTTGCCGACGCTTCTTCAGCGGATCGTCTGCATACCAGTTGCGACGAATAGACAATACAGTGCTAGAGGAATAATCAATTGATACGACGTAAGGAAGAGCAATACCAGTAGGCTCTCCCTCATGGGTATCTTCGAATCCCGGGAGGTCCAGATCGACGAGGACCTCAAGGATCGTGTGTCGATTGTCGTTATCGATGGAGATCCCGATGATTTCTTCTTCAGTCTCCTCAATAGAGGAGAACATCGCTTGGGGCTCTGGGAGATCAACATCACGGTAATACCCCGCGACCTGTAATTTCCTTACCTCGTTCTTCGTTCTCTTCTGGAGATGGGTCATCCGCTCTGCGGTGCAGATATCTGACTCGGCGTTGTTCACAAAGAAATCTTCTGCCGGGACAAACTTGGAGCAGGGGCGCCCAAGAATCGGGTCGAAGTAGATTTTCCGGAAAGCACTTCCGGAAAGAGGAAGGGAGAAAAGAAGCCGCTCGGTCTCAGGCCGGTACTCGGTCATCTCCTCGGTAAGGAGATAATTCATATAGGACCGGACTCGGGCGGCCTGCTTGTTCTTTTCTTCATCCGGCGGGCCAACGATCTTGATCTTCACCGGGCCTTGCGCCGGGAAGATCTCTTGGATCGCTTGAGACTGGAAGCGAACAATGGCTTCGGAGAGCATGGGGTGGTACACGCCACAGGCGCCATCCCATGGCTCAGAGCGACTCTCTTTCTTGATGCCGAGGAGACGCAGGCCGTCCTTGTAAGCCATCTCCCATTCGCGCCGGGAGTTACGGTCTTCCTCAAAGCCAGCTACAAGCTTGGTTGCAAGCCGTTCTAGCTCGGCCTCATCCATGTAGTCGGCAATGTTTTCATCATGGCTGATCATGTCCGGGAGGTCCCGGGCATCCGGATCTAGATCGACAACAACGCTGCCATCGTCCAGCTCAATGGAATCGACGCCGTCTTCCTCGATATTGATTTCAATAGCAGGCTCTTCTTCTCCGGGGAGAAGGGGAACCTCTGAATAGACAGCGCGATCAATAGCCATGATTTACCCTCAGCCGTTCTTGCAGAACTTGCCGCCTTTGGTTGCGGCGCCCATGCCACGGCACGTCATGTCTTTTTGAGGCATAGGCTTAGGCATATATTGGGAGTAGGTCGGAGCGAGTTTACCCTTCTTCATTGGGTTTCTCCTTGGGGGTAAGGGATTCTTTTATTGTATCAACTTTTGACTCATCACCACGGCACCAGATAATAAGCTCCCTCAGCTCTTCTTCTGTGAGAGCTATATGGTTACCGGACTGAAGCTCAAATGTGAACTTGGTCATCAGTAATATGCCGCTCTGCGAGCACGAAATGGTCCGTCGTCTTCATCGCTATGCAGTTTGACAAATCCACCCTGCCTGAATCGTAACAGGGCTTGGGTAGAGGAATCCACCAAATCATCATGGTCCCCGTTAGGGAAATCGGCGAACTGCTCAATCACCTTCTCCGCCCAACGAGTTGGGGGCGCCCATACTCTCCCGGAAGCGAAGAGGTCCGAAACGGCGTTTACCCGTGACAACTTGTCGTTGCCTCGGGATGGGGTGAAGTCCTGTACCGGAATACCGGCTTGGCGCATTTCGAAGATCAGGGGCAAACCGGACGCCTTTGCTTCGATGATGCAAATGTCCGGTTCCCAAGCTTGGTATTCATCCACTGCCCGGCGTTTGAGTTCCGGGAACTCCATGCGCTCATCGAAGGCATCGAGGAGGATGATGTTGGTGGAGGTTGAGCCATCCCTTTCATCATGAAAGAAGACGCCCCATGTAGTGCAGGCAGAGGGGTCGGATCGGGTCTTCTTGGTGAAGGCCGTATCCCATGATTGGATGATGAAGTCACACGGCGGGGGATCTCGTTTTTCCCACTCCTGCCACCATTCCCTTTTGATGATGGCGGCTTCTTCGGAGGTGGGCTGCTGCATGTACTGGGCAGACCATTTAGAAACGGGGAGTTCTTGGCGCAGATCCTCCAGCTCCTTCTTGGACCAGAACTCGGGCCAGAGGGGTTCTCCGGAGGGCATGATGGCGGGGAACTCAATCACCTCCCACTCATCAGTGGCGTTTCTTCGCGCCGCATCCTCAATGATTCTCCCGGTAAGGTCCTTTTTGGACCATCGGGTCATAACAATCACGATAGCCCCACCGGGCTGGAGACGCTGACGAGGGCCGGAGGTGTACCAGTCATAGGTGTGATCAAAGACTGAGGCATCCCCTTGCTGGCCTTCCTGCTCGGAATGGGGGTCGTCAATGATAAGGAGGTCTGCCCCTTTCCCTGTCACGGCCCCACCAATCCCGATGGCGAAGTAATCTCCGCCCTTGGAGGTGTTCCAGCGACCAGCTGCTTTGGAGTCCGACCGGAGCCCAACATCCGGGAAAACGGTCTGGTACTCATCTTGGGCAAGGAGGTTACGAACCTTCCGGCCAAAGCCAACCGCCAGCTCGGCAGTGTGGGAGCACTGGATAACCTTCTTCTGAGGGAACTGACCCAAGAACCACGCAGGGAGGAGATAGGAGGCAAACTCGCTCTTGGTGTGGCGAGGGGGCATGTTAATGATCAGGCGCTTCAGCTCACCCCGAGCAATCTTCTCAAAGGCCTCAGCCATGATCTTGTGGTGCCGACCCGCAATGAACTCAGGCCACATACGCTCCACAAAGGCAACGAAGCTCTCCTTATAAGCTTCACGCTCTATGGCTTGATCATATTCCTGCAGGAGATCTAGGAACTCTGCTTGCTGCTCTGGCGGTAAGCTCTTGATTTTACTCAGAACAGCTGGTGACAGTTTCTTCATGCAATGGCTCCGCCCACTAGCATAACTTAGCTGCCTGCTAAGCCTTGTGGACCAGAAGCCTGTCTACTCCTGTCCCTAAATCAAAAAATTCAAAAAATTTTTTCTCTACTACGGAGAAGACCAGTACTTGCTGGCGCCTCCTACGGGATGCTGGTACTATCAAGGACGTTCCATCAAGTCAGTGCCTGCTTGGAACCCCTCGCAAGACCAAACCCAAAACTCATTCTTTTCCAGCATCCCTGAGAACATCGTTCGATCCTAGCATAAATTTGGCCAAAAGTCCATAGCTGGAACGCATAGTTCACATTTTGTCCTTAATTGTGCATTTTTGGAAATATACCTATATGGGTATAGGGGACCCATTGGCGCCTATAGGGGGGGTATATAGGACCCACAATGTTTACACGATGTAATGGTGGGAAAATAGGGGTGATTGTTTGTGGGAAATCTTATGTATATGTGTACATATATGTAACGCGTCACACAGGGGGGTGCGGGTACCCACGTGCGCGCCTGCGTACTCGCGTACCTCCGGGCACATGATCGCCCGCGTTTCGCGGGGCATGCATGACGCGCTCACCCCTACGCATCACGCATCCGTCCCCCGCAAGGATTTAGTGCTTCTCGGCACCCTCTCCAAACAGCTTGGCTAGCTTGGCCTCGATCTCACCGGCTAGCTCGTCGGCGCTACGCTGAGCCGTATCGGTTTCGACCACGTCCCGGAACATGCCTACGGTCTTGCCTAGCAGTTCCGCCGCTCGCACCTGCTGAGGCGTAGGCGCTTCGCCCCCATGCATCCACTCCCGTAGCCGCTCAAGCACAGCTGTGCGGTCGTCTGCGGCCTGAGCGCGCATATCCGCCGCGATCTCCCGCTTCAGCTCCTCAATCCTTTGGGAAACCTTCGGGTCCCGCACCAGCTGGCTCGCCTCCACGTAATGCGTGTCTGCCCTCGTGGACGCAACGTCGTACGCATGCCGGTAGGCGTCTACCTGCGAGCAAGGCTCCCCGTCGATACCCATCACGATAGCCCTAGCAAAGGCTTCCTGTTTCGCTGTCAGCATGGTCTGTCCCTCTCGTGTGCGCCGGGCTTCGCCCTAGCGTGCCTGCCTGTCAGGCTCTGCCTCGCAGTGTACCCGTTTACACGTCCCACGCGTAGGCCCTTCGGGCCCTAGTGAATCCTCCACATTTCTTCCATTACTACGTAATGACATGACACTGTACGAATTGACAGTGTTGCAATGTTTAAACGGCTCAGGCCCAATAGGAATCGTCAGCGCCACGGCAGCCACGGCAGCCAGCCAGCGAAAGCGGAGTGCAGCGCAGACCGGACAGGCCCACCGGGACGGGCAGGCCAGCTCCCAGCCGTAACGGGAGACGCGCAGTGCAAGGTCAGGTGCTTGCACAAGGTACCCAAGCCAGCCGTCAGGCCGGGATAACGTGGGTACCGGCAAGGGATGCGAGTAGCGAAAGCGTACGCATTGCCCATAAGCGCTCAGCGCCACCGTGGTGGCCCGTAGCGAGGCGACGCACCCTGCCGGTATGTCCATGCTCGGAAGCGCGAAAGCGGCGCCTGACGGGGCGTGAGGGTACAGAAGGCGGGAGTCCGAAAGGGCACAAGTGCGATGCAGCCCGCCCGGCAACGGGGCTTTGCCCCTACAGAAAATTTCCTTCTACAGACAGAGTCTGAATCCTAGGCGCTTCCCCGTGAGGCGCCTAGCGTGCAGGCCCTACCTGCAGCACCCATACACAACGGAGAACCGACCATGACCGTGACCGCGAAAGCACCGAATAAAACCCCTGCCAAAACCCTTCTCAAGCTGGAGTACCTCCGCGCCACGATCGAAGGCGAGGCGCGCTTCTCCGAGAAGCGTGCGGAGAGGCTCACCGGCATAGCCTCCATCCGTAGGCAAGGCATGGCCGTCGCCTTTGACGAGGCGGAGAGAGCCCTACGGGCCCTTATCGATGAACTAGAAAGCGAACAGTAAACCCATGACCGCCCCCTTCGGGGGGCCAGCGGAGCACACAATGCTTAGAGAGATTGGAATCAATGTAGCGCAAGCATGGCTAGCTACCGGGGCTATAACGCTGGTCGAAACCGGCGAGGAAAATAGCTACTACGTTAATGAGTTTGGGCATCGGTTTTTTTGCAAAAACTACCCTTAAGCAGACAGCAACGCCGAAACGCCCTCCGGGGCGTCTGCGTGGGACGGCTACCCACGTACTGATGAGGCAAGCCAACACCGGAGAATCGACTATGACGACCCAGCTTGTGAGTGCGCTAGATAACGGGGGCGAGACCTTCGACCGATACACCCTTTGCTGTGCGCAGGACGGCGCCTATTGGGTATACGGGGCGAGTGAAAACCCGACTCATCCCCAAGGCTTCGGGCAATTTGTGGGCGAGTATTACCTGCCGGATAGCGATGAAAGCCCGGAGGTAGGTCTACCCATAGCCTTTGGCGACCTTCCCGAAGGGGTCCAGAAATTTGTCCGCATGATTGAAGCTGAATAACGGAGAATCGACGTGACCAAGCGAATCCAAAGCGCAGTGATTTATCGTGGGCCCTCCATGCTCTACGGCGCCCCCATCGTGGTGATCGCATGCAAGCTGTCCCTAAGTGGGAAGGCGAACCGGAAGACAGGCGAGATGGTCCAGACCTATATCCTCCGGGAGGATATCCATCCCACCGTGGCCATCCGCTCTGGCGAAGACGCAAGCATCTGTGGGGACTGCGTACACCGTGGCGAGGGCTTCGAAGGCCGGACCTGCTACGTCTCCATGAATGGAGTGGGCTCAGTGTTCCGGGCTTTCATCCGGGGCAGCTATCCCGAGATCACCCCTGAGGAGTGTGGGCGCATCGCCTCTGGCCGCATGGTCCGCCTTGGCACCTATGGCGACCCGGCTGCCGCCCCGGCATGGGTATGGCAGGGCCTACTGTCCGAAGCCGAAGGCTGGACCGGCTACACCCATCAATGGCGTCTACCCGAAGCCGAAGCGCTCAAGGGCCTATGCATGGCCTCTGCAGACTGCCCGGAAGACGCGGAGCTAGCCCACAGCATGGGGTGGCGCACCTTCCGAGTGGCAGCGCCTGACGCCACCAGCGTGGGACGTGAGACGGTCTGCCCTGCATCCGAAGAGGCAGGCCGCAAGCTGCAGTGCGTGGATTGCAAGGCATGCTCCGGATCCACCGGGCGCCGTGGGTCCATCCGCATCGCTCCCCATGGGTACCTGATCAGCGAGAAGAATCTGGCAGCCCTGCAGAACCGCATCGCTGTCCGCCTCGTGGCCTAGATGTTGACAGGCTGCAAACATAAGCATGTAATGAGTCACGCTGTTTAACCGTAACGGGGCTTCGGCCCCTTGGAGAATCGACATGAGCAAACTAGTACGCAATGCCATCAAGCACCTGCTGGCCCGGGGCTATGCCATCACTGTGTGGGATTCAATCGAAGGCGATGGGGAGGTTGAACTCCGACTCAGCAACGACGCCGACGCTATCTTTGACTGCCTTGGCGCCACTGAGACAAACAGGCTCGTCCTGCACGAGCAGCTGGAGGACTCAGTGTGGGTGGGCAACGTCCTTCGACGCCGCCCTGTAGGCGAGCTGATTTTCGTCTACGAATTCGGCGAAGACGATGCGCTCCAAGATTACGCCGCCGCTGATGAAGAGGTGGAGCACGATATCCGCGAAGCCTTTGCCTACATTGTTTAGGAGAACCGACATGACCCATGACCAGCTGATCGAACGCCTGCATAAGCTCGTCGAGAAACTCGACGGGCAAGCCCGAGCCTCAAAGGATCTCGCTCGCGAGACCTATGACCCCGACGACCCCTTCTGCGAGCTGCGCTCCGCTGATGATCCCATCTGGCACCGGGGCTGCGGCACCGGCCTGTCATCAGCAGCCCGCGAGCTGAGCTGGCTGCTGGGCGAGTTCGACCCCGAGCGTAAGCGCATCGACTACCACTGCGACTGCGTCCGGTCCTACGCAAGGCTTTACAACACCACCCTTGCCGCCGCCTTCCTTGATTACGAAGGCGAGGGAGTCTTCCACGCCTTGCCTGCCCTGCGAGACAAGATCCGCGATGCCCTAGGCATTTCCACTCCAGCCGAAGACCTCACTCATTACTAGGAGATCGACCGATGAAAATGTCCAAAGAAACCGCCGCCGAACTGGGCGCCCTGATCGCAGAGTCCATGCATGAGGGCGGGGATGTCGCCGCAAGGGGAGGCGCCCTGCGCGTCTTCTACGCCATCCAAGACGCCTTGATCGCCGAAGAGACTTCCGCCCATAGCAAGCTCCTACCTATCACTCAGGCCCTGACCAATGCATTCCGGGCTCGCATCAGAGAACTTGAACCGTCGAAGAGGACCGCCTAATGAGCATGACTATTCAATTCCAGAACCTGCAGGACGCGAAAGACTACGTCGCCATGGTCCATGCCGAGCATGGGCCGAAGCTGGCCCGCAAGGCAGGCAAGCTGGTGAGGCTGTGCCGGGACGTGCTGCGCCGAGACTACCCCCTCGCCCGGCCTGACCTGAGGGGGCGCCTTGGGCGCCGGGAAGACATAGCCCGAGCCATCGCTGCCCTAGCAGTGGATGGGGAGGTGGGCATCATCCATGGGGGCCGTGATTGTGACGGCGCCGAGTCCTACCGGGGAGACGTGTTCCCGGCCTGCGCCATGATCATCGAGCAATTCATCGACCGCACCGAGGCGTGGGCCGACGGCCAATGGGGGTGGGAGCTGTGCTCCCCCGCCGAGGCCCGAGAGCATGGCTTCGTCCACGTTCGCAGCCAATGGGGGAACTAGCAATGAGCAT
>Ga0099851_1001193_pt1 | contig 11002 bp, 9 predicted proteins | sample CB_VirMetaG_6_FD_78176 | JGI IMG/M metagenome (GOLD analysis project Ga0099851, IMG submission 78176) | Freshwater to marine saline gradient viral communities from Chesapeake Bay - CB_1508_2 Viral MetaG | ecosystem: Environmental > Aquatic > Marine > Coastal | place: USA: Chesapeake Bay... | reverse complement strand
TTTGGCGATGATGACGGGGTAGATATCCCCTCCATGTATAGAGGTAAGCAGGTTAGTCAATGTCCTCCTGGTACTTCGTCTCAGGATGGAATTTGTACCCCAGATCCGAAGTCAAAAGCATCGCTTGAATCGAGGCAGAAGACTCTGAGAGGTGGTGCCGGCCCTGGGGAAGAGGAGAAAGAAGAGGAAAAATTCGTACCGGGTAAATCTGCCAAGCGCGAACCAGCTCTTCCTGCAGCTACGGAAGCAGATCCGCAGGTTAAGCGTATCGCTAAGGAGGGTTACAAGGGCCGATGATCGAGAAGTTACAGAGGCCAATCAAGTTTGATAGCGAAGCCGACGTCCTTGTCGTCGCTCGTGATGGCGAAAAGTTCTTCGTCTCGGGTAAAGACGTCAGCCTTGATCTTCCCCTCTCCGAGATGCAGATTAAGCCACTCCTTGAGTGGGCTATGGTAACCAACTATCCCCTGCGGAAGTTTGTCCGAGCACAACGCGTTCTGAGTGCAAAGTTCTTCGGAGTCTGATATAATACGGCCATAAGTTAAAACCTATGGCTCTAGAAACACTCAAGGAAAGCTGGCTACAAGAGACCCTGGACAAGGAAAAGAATTTCCCCCTCGTTGTCATAGACTACAAGGTCTACGCTCACAGCATTAATAACTTCGCCGAATCGGCTCAGGATATTGTGGGTGATGATGAGGAAGCACTGAGGAAGATCCTCAGAGCTCTGTGGGCTTATAAACTCAATAGAGGTATTGATAGCCTTCCACCCCATGACTTCACAGCTATCGTTGTTGACGACAACAAGGGAGTTTTTGAGGAGGAAGATATCAAGGGATATTGGCGCAGCTTAGAGGCACATAAGCTCGGAATGCCGGAATATAAAGGTGGAAGGCCGGCCAAACCGTCCCTCTTCCCCATCGTCCTCGAAGAGGGTTACAAGTACTTAAAGTCCCCCGGCTCTACTTTTCACTTTTTCGACAAAAAATACTACGAGGCAGATGACATCGCGGGGAAGATAGCCCGCATCCAAAGGACTGACCCGGTTCTAGATCGCTACGTCCTTCTATCTACCGTCGATGGGGATTGGCAAGGCCTAGTCTCCGACGAACACCATATCGTCTGGTGTAATACTGGCCCCTGGCTCCCAAGAATCCGCACAGAAGCTGAGGTCTGTGACTACTATCTGAGGAAAGAAAAACTCAATATATCCTCAGCTCGAGAAACCTATACCGTAAAGGTAGAAGTAGGCGATGCTGGAGACAACCTTCTCCCCGGCACCCCCCTGCGTTTCTTCGACCTCTACGACGAAGACCCTGTCTGGGGCTGGACTCAAGCCGAGGAAGCTAGACTCCGATCTATTATAGCGGATACGAAGCCCTCAAACAGACCCGACCACCTTGAGCGGTCTAGCCGCTACCTCCGATCCCTGGGCATGTTCCTACCCGAAATCCCTGCACCCACCGAATTCGACGTGATCAGCTTCAGTGAGAAGGCGGTAAGAGAGAGGGTCGAGGCGAGGTATCCCGGGTACAGAGGCCTGAACAAGAAGTACTGCGCTGGGGTTTCCGAGCAGGCAGAGCTGGAAAAGTGTGCTAAGATGGTCCAAGATGACAACGAGGCGTTGAAGAGGATCAAGGAGTTGGAAGAGATTAAGAAGACCGATCCTGAGAACCACAACCCCGGGCTGTTGAAGGCGTTAAAGGAGTCCAGGAAAGACTATAAATCCTCCTTAATCCGATTCTCTCAGTCCCATGCCTAAAGGTAAGAATAAGTCAGACTCCGAACTGTCTACAAAGGGACCGTCAAGCAAGTACCATGAGGTAATCTCCATCCTCGAGTCTAACGGCTACTACTTGAAGGTGAACTTAGACTCTAAACTCACATCGTTTCATGATCTCTATGAAAAGTTCTGCCCATACAACTCGAGTACTCGATTCGTCCCTAAAGGATTAAAGTATCCCGAGTGGTTTGAGTGCCTAGTTCCAGCGTCAGAGACCACCCTGGAGACGATTCAGAATGAGATTCTGAGCGACGACTCGATGCTAGAGTTCGACCCCGACACCCGAGAGTTCTGCCTCCCCCTATTTATTTACCGCTCTGGCCGATCCAGCGAAGTTACCGATTTTATCCTGGGGTTTGAGAATCATAAAGCTCTGATGCACAAGAAGCAGGGGGGCGGTACTTATCACATGGGGATTGCTCACTCTCCCGAATCAGTAAAAGATGCGTTCTTATCCGGTACGGTGGAAGGAGTCTACTCCTATGTGCCCGAAGTTTCCTGGTTCAGTGAAGAGGTGCAGAAGCTTAAGTTTGAAGATATCATCACCATATTTCCTCCTGCAGAAGCGGAAATGATCAAACTCATTATTGGGAGGGCTTGTGTCGGAAGAACGGGAGCGGTACATCCTGGTAAAACTGAGCCGCTCAAGCATTCGTTCAGGAAGGCGGGAGTCGTGGTAGGAGAGACTGGGGTGGGGAAGTCTACCGTCCTTAACGGTATCAGAGAAGCAATGAAATACTGCGGTTACACCGTTTCCAGTATGGGAGACCTAGGCTCTCGATTTAATCAGGGATCTGTAATCAGCTCGCATTTAGCTTACAACGACGACCTGACTCAAGCTTCTTTGGAAAAGATGCTCACAGCTCCGAGCTTTAAGTCTATTGTTACAGGCGGTACGGAGAAAGTGGAGAATAAAGGTACCGATGCCATCGAAGTTGTGTCGAATACGGTCATACTGGCCAATGCCAATGATGTGAGGTCGGAGATATCCTACGTTCTAGATTCCGGCGCTATTAGCAGACTCGCTCTGCTGTCGACGTATCGTAAATATGAGCAACAAGATATGTCGGAGCAGGTTGGTAGGGACATTCACCCCATAGCGAATATTAAATACCTCATGGAAGAGTATGATGTCGACGAAATCACCCTATTTGCTAGAGTACTTCGCCACTGCACTGATGCATTCCTCGAACAAGTAGAGTCTGGTGCAAACATTCATTCAAAAAGTGAAGATTTGCTGCCCTACTTCCGGTTTCAGACCCACAAAAACTCTTTGGAGTGTTTCATAAGATTTTGTTTCTTATCCTTCGCTATCAGGGATATGAAAGGCCAGGGAGATTATCTACCCGAATTAACCTTAGGGTCCTTAGCAACGATCCTTGAGTCTACTCGGTTCGTCATGATCGATATGAAGGCGAATAACCTGAGGAAGAATATGAAAGAGAACTGGGAAAATCAGAAACGCGACCTGGACCACCCCTACTGGGCACAGAGGAAGATGCTGATCAGTAGTATCGATAAATCTTACGAAGTATTCAATGCACATAAGACGGACAAAGATCTTGCATTGGCGACTGAACACGTCTTTAGTGCGTTGACCCTCAGAGACGGATTTAGTATGTCAAAGAAAATGTCACATATTGTGAGGACTTGGGAGATGGTAAAAGGTGAGAAGAAAGGAATCTACAGGCTTGCCAACGACCTCATGGGTACGCTCTCTCAGGAGGAGTTGGATTATATCACGGACAAGTCGAAGCGATGCGATGCGAACTGGATCTACGGATCCAAGTACGACCCCAAGAGCTTGTGATAGGATGGTAGGAAAACACCTCGACTCCGTGGCTACTATCTCCCTGGACTACGAACACTGGGACCATAAGCCCAGTACTACTCTGCAGTACAAGGGTCAGTGTGATAAGTATGGGAACCCTAAGACCGAGGTAAGAGTGCTAGGGTCTCGGCTCGGTACTGAAACGACCGAGGTAACCCCCCGAAAGCTGGCTAAGGCCATTGTGCAGGGACGCACTTGGTCGCCTTTTGTCTTCGACGTGTGTCCGGATTGGAAGAGGCGGAGAAGGGTGGAGGGGTTGTTCCATAGCTGCCAAGTCTTGGGAGTAGACTACGACGACGGGGACAGTATGGAGGAGATTATCACCCAGGCATCCCAGTTGGGGATAAAGTTCAATATACTTCATCACTCCTTTTCTAGTACCCCGGAGCATCCTAAGTTCAGAGGGATCATATTCCTCTCTGAGGAGATTACAGACCTCAAGAAGGCGAAGCTACTGGCCACGGGCCTTGCTCATTCCCTAGGAGGAGACACATCATGCGTTGATACTGCCCGGATGTACTTCGGATCTACTCCGGACTCTATCGTATATCTCGATAACGATATCGTCACGGAAGTCGATGAGCTGAAGAAGATTGCGGACTCGGTAGAAGCGGTGAAGCATGTGACTTCTTATACTCCAGTGCCTAAAGATCATGATCCGGACTGGGGTACTATAGAGGATCAGAGGAAGATCTGGAACAAACTGACTCCGGGCAAGAGGAGTTTTGTGAAGAGGAAGATCCTGGGGATTCTCAGAGAAATCGAGCAATTTGACGGATCTAATGGAGGGAGTAGGTACGAGTGTGTATGGAAACGTACTAGCCGGATTGCCAGGATGCCAGAGACAGTAGGTAATGTTGTACGAGAGTGGGTTCTTGAGAGGATCGGAAATAACCCGTACTTTGATGACTGGGATAAAGACGCCGACTCTATCGTTCGTAATGCAATAGCCTGGAGCTTCGACCACTCTGAGCCACCTGTTTAGTTGAAAGCATAATGAGAGTGAGACTTTTCTATCCATGGGTTTACCCCCGAGAGTAAATGAAAAAGTTTCTAGCTTTAAGTCCAATACAGGTTGGACTTCACGGGGGGAGAATTCTTCCGTACTCAAGAAGCTAAGGAGCATCGATTTCGTCGACGGCACGTTTGGCGGGATGACTCCTGCCGTTGCATATATACAGTACTGGAGCAGGGATGGAGTTTCAAGAAGAAAACTAGAAGAAGCCGCTCGCGATGCGTTCTCTATCCCTCCCGATAAGTTATCCGAATTAACCAAAAAGTTCGAGGGGGCTTTTAAGCAGCCGGTAAGCGAAACGAATATAAACTACTTTGACCTCGACATAAAGTCACCACCTTTTACCCTTGTACCAGAAAATCCTGATATCGCCAAGTTCCGACCACCCACCGATCCGGAGAAAGGCACACAGGATACCAATGTCCTCCCCTCCGAACCCATTGCGGGTGGCGTATTTAGGGCTAATCCGGTGTCTAATTACACGGACATGGAGACGTCGGCAGTATGGACGTTTATGTTCAACCCTGAAGAGCTTGAACTATCCTCCGGACCAGACTATAACCGGGCAGAAGCCTGGGGCGTATCTGATCCGGCGAATGAGGGTCAGCCGCTGTCCTGGAGAGCGAATAGGAATAGGAAGTTGTCTTTCGGAAAAATCCTGTTGCATGGATACTCTCTTGGGAAGAGGGTAGATAGCCTTGAAAAAGGCCTTCAGGATCTGTTTATGGCCAGGGACGGAGAAAATGGGGCCGATGGACCCCCCGTTCTCGAGTTTGTATGGGGGAGGAGGGTGTTTGGTCCTTGCGTCATACAGGATATCAAGGTAAGAGAGAAGGCGTGGGACGCCGGATATCTAGTCAATGCGGAGGTATCGTTTACCCTAGAGCAAGTACCAGAGTGGACGATTAACGACGGGTTTGTCGATGTCCTAAGGCCTGGAAGACAACCCACCTTGAGCGATCCGACAGTCTCTAGTAGGGATTATAGGGATACGAGCACTCCGGAGACGGAGAGAGATCCTGAGCCGAAGCAGGAACCGGAACCGGAGCCCAGCCCTCGCAAGCCAACTACATCCCGGTCTAAAGAGCTTCAGCAGATTATAAAGAGATGTGGCAGAAACTATGATCTTTCAAAAAAATATGGAGAGTTTCTTGCAAGATTAAATGCTAGACGTCGAGTAGGTATCGGTGAATCTCCTTCTGAAGTTGCTATTAAATTTATAATAAGTCGCAGCAACGAGTACCGAGCCTTATACAAGACATTAAAAGATGTAACTCCCGGATCATCAAAACTGCCTATACAATATTCAGCAGACAACGTCAGTAGAGCCATATTTAACCTCGATCAGGAAGAACTGGTAAGTAAAAAAGATCCTGTTTCATTCTTAAATAAAGCTAAAGCAGAGCTTAGAAAGGCCGGCATAGCATCAAAGGAGATCGTAGATAAATATTATAAGGGGGAAGAGTGTAGAGAAGCTCCTAAAAAATTAGACGAGCTGTCAAAAACGGCTAAAAATAAAAACGAACTTCAGTATTTAAAGGATAATATACTAGAGAATAAACCATGTACTGTAGGAAATAATGAAATAAGAACTAATCCTCAAAATAATAAATTATACAGGTGCACTTATATTAGAGGAAATGAAACTTATGTATACAAAGAACTTAAATAACGCGGCATGGCAATATCTAACCTTAATCTGAACGTCCGTGCTAACACTTCCCGTGCCTTAGCCGATTTCAACAAGTTCTCCAGATCTCTGGATAACAAATTTCTTGTCAGCGGGTTAAAGCTCGATGTAATTCGCAACGCTCTGAACACTATTAATAGAGATTTTCAGAGAGCTATCGGCGAGCAAGGACTGGCCAGTGCCGGATCGCTCCGCGCTGCTCAGAACCAGGCCGCTTTGCTGACTCAAACCTTCAAAGGGTTCGCATCAGAATCGGCTCTTTCGATCACCACACAGATCGGCACAGCCCTGAACCGTGTTGCTGTTACTGCTGGCGGCACGATGAAAGACGTTCAGAGGACGTTAGCAGCTACACCGTTTATTAGTACGAACCTGTCAGAAGACCTCAGGAAGCAGTTATCCATAGGGATAATGTCCGCTCAGAGAGATTTTAGGCGTGCAGGGCTAGGGGATAACTTCGGCGGTATCGCACAACAGTTCCTGATGGGTCGAGCCACGGGCATGCAACTCGTCGAGACAGGCGGAGCGATTGAATCGTTTTTGGGTGCCGAGATCATTAAGCGGGCTGGCGGGGAAGGCAATATATACAGTTCAGAGAGGCGTAGTGAAATCCTTGCACAGATTTTAAACGATCCGGATATACAAGATCAACTGAAGTTGATGGCGAGGCGAGCGGCCGGTTTCCGCATCGTCTTAGAAGACCTTAACACGCAACTGTTTAACACTGAGTCCGGAGTCTTCGGTGCCCTTAGGAAAGTAATTGACCGAACTGGTAAGTCCACCACCATGTTCGATGAAGTCAATGAGTTGGTGGAGAGTATCTTCGGCAAGGATGGAATGTTCCGGTCGATATTTAAAAGCATTAAGGAAGTGTTTGGCATAGGCGATCCTATGCGACCCTTGATAACTGCGGTTCAGTTCATAAAGGGGATGGTGGACAAGTTTACTAAGTTCTTTAGCGGCCCGGTATTTAAAGACATCCTGCAGTTTTCGAAAGAGGCGCTTAGCAGAGTAAGCGATCTCTTCAAGGAGATTTATGAAACGATAAGAGGAGCGGATTTTAGCCCCGACAGCATAAGAGATGCTATAGGCCAGATAGGTTTGTCTTTGAGGGAGTATATAAGAGAGTTTGGAGAATACATCAGGGGGCAGGATATCAGTGATGAGTCTGGCGTTGTAGGTGGAATAGCAGGTACGTTACTGGAAGAAGTAGGTAAGACAGCGGTAACCGTCATAAAAGAACTGCTTTCTACCATCGTTAATAAAGTCCCCGAGATAGCTACACAGGTTCTCCCGGAACTGAATAAGGGCATCAATGCGGTGCTGACAGAAGCTTTTGGCGAGATAGGTGGAAAGATAGCGAAGATAGTCCTTAGCTTTGTTCCCGGACCTGTAGGGGCGGTTGCCAGAGCAAGTACGGCTGGGGATTTGACAGGCGGCGGCGGCAATGTGCTGAGTATGCTTGCTATGGGCGGTGCGGCGCTGGTAGGTACGGGGGCCGGATCGAAACTGTTTGGGGCTGCCAGAGGTGTCGGACGCTTCGGGTACGGTGCGGCCAGAGTTGGTAGAGGTCTATTCGGCCCTGCCCAAGCCAGATTAGATTTTATTGAAGATTTAAAGAGTAAAGCGTCGCCTTTAGAGGAGATTTATAATAAGAGGGCGAGAGGCTTGTATGCTCCCGGTGCCCAAAGATCCCCGTTAACGGGATTAATTGATAGATTGAGACCGAAAACAGTAGAGGATTTTAGAATAAAAGAGGATGAGAAATTTAGACTGGCTAAAGAAGAAAGACTCAGGAAAGCTTTCGAACTAAAAGTATCAAAACGTTTTCAGGGAGATAAATATGGAACTCCTAGACCAGACGGAGAAGGTCCTCCAGGACCTGGAGGAGGAGGGACTCCTAAACCAAGCGGAGGGGGAGGAAGACCACCCGGAGGGGGACCTTCGGCGTCTATCCCCTCAAGATTTATGGAATCAGTTAGAGAAAATATTGAAGATATTAAAAAAAGTAATAAGATTGAAGAGTATAATCGTAGAGAGTTAGTCGCAAGAGGCTATAAAGACCCTATAGGTCCTCAGCCTCGCGCTGAAGAGAGGCGTTCCCGTGGAGACTATACTCCATACAATTGGGCAGCTTCTGGGGAGTACGGTAACCAATCAGGATATGCCCCTTATATGGAGTCGGGGGTTAATTATTCCTTTGAAAGAGGGGGAGAAATTGGTCTTAGAGAGACTACAGCGTCTAGATTTAATCGTAGATACGGTTCTGGCGGTAAAAGAGCGGTTCTGGGGAGAAGAATTAGGGGGATTGGAAGAAGATTCGGCAGAGCCGGTCTAATCGCTGGCGGCCTCACCGCTGTCCTAGGTGCCGCATCGTTAATTGGCGGACCGGGGGCCAGATCAGCAGAGCTCGAACAGCAAGGTTTTTCTGAAGAGGAAAGAGAAGAAATACTAAGGCAAGAGAGAAGAGAGAAAACTCGTGGATTTTTGGGACTAGGAGCTGGAGCATTAGGCGGAGCAGTTGGCGGTGCTGCTTTAGGATCAGTATTTGGCCCAGTAGGCACGGCTATTGGAGGTGTTCTTGGTGGTGTACTGGGAGAAGAGGCCGTTAATGCTCTGTCAGACGAAGTTCTGGATGGGATTACAAACTTTGGCAGTCAGATAGGTAGTTTTATCTCCAATCTCGGGACTACTTTCACCTCGGCATGGACTGGCTTCACGAAGTGGATCGGAGAATCCATGTCCTGGGCTGGTGAAAAACTCGAGGAAGCGTTTAAGTTCTCTGTAAACGGGATAATCAATGCCCTCAACGTCGCCATAAGCGCTTTTACAGCACTGCCCAGGAGCCTCATCGGTAGCATTGAAGGGTTTATAAAAAATATCCCCTTCCCCGGAAAAGAACAAGCCCTCGGGACTCTTGGTTCGCTTAAGAGTTTCTACTCCATGCAGATTCCTAACTTCAATGAGGGTAAAGATTACTTCGGGCCTGCTATGGCTAAAGAGGCGATGATGGGTGGTCGCAAACCCATGGTCGTCAATGATGGAGAATTCGTAATACCTCGGGACGGATTCCCCATCTTAGCGGGGCTCGTCGGTCAGAACCTGAGGAGTACGGGAGTCATCAATCAAGGCGAATCCAAGCCCGTGGTGATAAACATCTCCCTATCTGTTACCGCCAACTCAGTCGTAGCTAATGCCGAAGAGTTAGCCGACACCCTACGCGATCCGGTCTACCAAATCATCAACGACGCATGGACCGAAGCTTACAACTCTAATAAAGTATTGAGGGCGAAAGTATGAACGACTTTATCACCTATCCCAACAACATAGACTCTGCCGAGTTATCAAGGATAAAGAATAACTTCAAGCTTAGAGATAGAAGTAATAGTGAGAACAGAGACGATGTCCTGAGGAGAAAAAGAGACCCTGTCCTCTATTTTGATAGCCTTTCGTCTCCCGAAACTCTGGAAAAAACAACTCTGAGAGGTTTATCTTATCCCCTCGAACTAGACGGTCAAGGCGGCCTCAAGATGTCCTATGGCATAGACCGCATAGGCGAGGCAATAAGCGAGGTTTTTGAAACCAAGATAGGAGAGAGAATAGCCAGGCCTTTTATGGGGACCAGAGACCTGATGTTCGAAACCATCACAGAGGAGGCCGAAGCGCAGTCGATAAAAAGACAAATCATCAACGCTATACCTTACCTGCGAGAAGAAGACCTTTATGTTTCCCTATCCCTCTCGGAAGACGGAACCTGCTATGTGTCATGCCGATACTCGGTAGAAGGCATCAGCGATGTCTTGGTCGAGTACAACTACCAACCGCAGTAGTTTCCGTTGAAAGCTATATATGAGCCGTACTCGTTCTAAATTAAGGGATTTTTCTGGCTTTGGCCGTGACACTCAGGAGATGATCCTGTCCCAGCTTAGTGCGATTGAACTCGACCGTATCGGTCCGAAGTCCATCGCTACGGTGGGGAAAAGCCTGATTAAGTTGATTGCTCAGAGTCACCGATACCAGGAGGAGACTGTCGACGAGGAGATTCAGGAAAACTGGGTAGCCGTTAGGGAGATGAGCCTATCAATCCTCGAAGCTATCCTTCTCCGGTTTCAAGAACTCAGTGATAATGCTGAGATAGCGGAGTGGGATCGGTCAGCGGTTCTTAGCCTCCTGTCCGATATCAGCAAGGTGTGTCACGAAGAGCAGGAGAGGACGGATAACCAGATCAAGTCGGAATCTGGTAAACAAATAAGTAGCGAACTACTCGATGAGATTTTAGGATCATGATGAATATGGATGCCGCACGCAGCGGAGAAGGGATGATGGGAATCCTGAGTCCGGCTAAGCCCAAGAAAAACACTAAACAGCCTGACGATTTACGCGATGTGGCCGGTCCTACCTCCCCTGACCCGGTCTTCTCGGGTGAAGAGAAACCCCTCAATATCGAGGTTCCCGAGGGGTGGAAGATCGGTGAAAGCAAGGTAGGGGAATAGTACCGGCTATGTATCAGAACTTTGACGACGAGAAGAAAGAAAAGGCTCCTAGGAATCCTTTTAACCGTCACATCCTGAAAGGGGGTCAGGTTGATCCTGGCTCTAAGCTGTATCAGAGATCGGTTGCTGGCCGAGAGAAGCTCGACGCAATGCTTCAGAGGTTGTGGAGCGACGGAATGGACGAGGCCGA
>Ga0099851_1001186_pt1 | contig 11032 bp, 10 predicted proteins | sample CB_VirMetaG_6_FD_78176 | JGI IMG/M metagenome (GOLD analysis project Ga0099851, IMG submission 78176) | Freshwater to marine saline gradient viral communities from Chesapeake Bay - CB_1508_2 Viral MetaG | ecosystem: Environmental > Aquatic > Marine > Coastal | place: USA: Chesapeake Bay... | reverse complement strand
CCGTGGTGGAATTGGCAGACACGACGGACTTAAAATTCGTTGCCTACGGGCGTGAGGGTTCGATCCCCTCCGGCCCTACTATGAAAGGAGAAGCATGAGTCTACCAACTGATTATCAGACGTTTATTGCAACGTCTCGTTATGCTCGCTGGTTGGACGAGGAGAAGCGGCGAGAATATTGGCCGGAAACGGTTAATCGTTATGTTGAGTTTATGGAGCAGACTCTTCGTGAGAAGCATAATTATAAGATGGATGCTGTGCTAAAGGCAGAGTTACTTGATGCTATCATTCACCTAGAGGTTATGCCTAGTATGCGGGCGCTTATGACGGCTGGCCCAGCCCTCGCTAGAGAAAATGTGGCTGGATATAATTGTTCGTATACTCCTGTCAATCATCAGCGTTGCTTTGATGAGATTCTATACATCCTGATGAATGGTGTAGGTGTTGGCTTCTCTGTGGAGCGTGACGAGATTAACCAGTTGCCCGTAGTGAATGAGCATTTTGAGAAGAGTGACACGATCATTAAGGTTGGTGATTCTAAGGGTGGTTGGGCTAAGGCTCTGCGAGAGTTGATCGCTATGCTTTATAGTGGGCAAATCCCACAATGGGACATGAGTGCTGTGCGTCCCGCAGGCAGTAGGCTTAAGACGTTCGGTGGTCGTGCTAGTGGTCCCGAACCATTGGAAGACTTGTTTAAGTTTGTGACTAGCGTGTTTCAGAATGCTGCTGGTCGTAAGTTGTACGCGGTGGAGTGTCATGATATTGTATGTAAGATTGCTGAAGTGGTCGTGGTTGGTGGGGTTAGGCGTTCAGCCCTTATCTCGCTTAGCAACCTATCAGATGGTAGAATGCGGAATGCTAAGAGCGGTGAGTGGTGGACCGACAATCCTCAACGTGCACTTGCAAATAATTCCGTTGCGTATACTGACACGCCGGGTATGGATGCGTTCATGGAGGAATGGCTAAGCCTCTACCAGTCCAAGAGTGGCGAGCGTGGTATCTTTAATCGTGAGGCTGCGCAGAAGCAGGCTGCTAAGAATGGACGGAGGGACTACTCGTTTGCGTTTGGCACTAATCCATGCTCTGAGATTATTCTACGCCCGCACCAGTTTTGTAATCTTACTGAGGTTGTGGTTCGTGCTGAAGATGATCCAGATTCACTTAAGCGTAAGGTACGGTTGGCTACAATTCTTGGGACGTTCCAAGCGACTCTTACGGATTTCAAGTATTTGCGTAAGGTGTGGAAGCAGAACACGGAGGAGGAGCGTCTGCTCGGTGTGTCGCTCACGGGAATCTTCGATAACAAAAGTATGGTAGGTAAGGGTGTTTACCAGTTGGCTTCTAATCTACGAGAGTTGCGTCAAGAGGCGGTGATGACTAATGCGAAGTATGCTAAGCAGATTGGTATTCCTCAGTCTACTGCCATTACTTGTGTCAAGCCTAGCGGTACTGTCTCTCAGTTGGTGGACTCCGCTTCCGGCATTCATCCTCGTTACTCTGAGTATTATATTCGCCGTGTGCGTGGTGATGTTAAGGACCCGTTGACACAATTCCTTATGGATTCTGGTATTCCTCACGAGCCGGACGTTATGAACCCGGATAATATGATGGTGTTCTCGTTCCCGCAGAAGTCTCCTACAATGTATAAGCAGGATCTTACTGCGATTGAGCATTTGGAACTCTGGTTGTGTTATCAGGAGAATTGGTGCGAGCATAAGCCTAGTATTACGGTGAGTGTGGCTGAGGATGAGTGGATGCGTGTAGGCTCGTGGGTGTGGGATCATTTTGATGAGGTTAGTGGTATCTCTTTCTTGCCTAAGAGCGATCATACGTATCGTCAGGCTCCTTACGAAGCGATCAATAAAGAGGAGTATGACTCTCTTGTGAAGGAGTCTCCTAAGAGTATTGATTGGGCTAAGTTGAGTGAGTACGAGTTGGAGGATAATACTGAGTCTAGTCAGACGTTTGCTTGTACGAGTGATGCTTGTGAGGTTGTGGATATTAAGGGATAAAAAAAGAGGACCGGGCGAATGCCCGGTCCTCTATCATTACGAACTTAAACTTTTAGAGCGACTACTCGTCCCAACCCTTCTGAGCCTGATACTCCCGTACAATATTATACGCCAGCGACAACACAGCAGCAAGACCAGCAACAAACGGAGCCGCAATATCACCCGGCTCGTCAATACCAGCAATACCATCAACCAGCAGAACCGCAAGGAACGCCTGAATAAACGTTAATGCGGCTCGTGTTAGAATCTCACGCCAATTCATCACATACCTCGCTTCTTCTTAGACTTCAGCCTAGCCAAACCCTTCATCTTCTCATTACGCGCAGTAGCCATAGGCTTAGCAGCCTTGGCAGCCTGACTAGCAACGCCAACACGCTTCTCCTGCAATGTACGCCATTGCTCTGGCGTCACAGAAGCACGAAGAACCTTCTTACGCAACTTCTCATTACGACCATAACCTTCCTTCATAATCACACTCCTTAAATCGCCTGAGTAACAAACCAAACAATACCAGCAAGAATACCACCAGAGATAACACTCGTAGCAATCATCATCTGCATACGCTTGCCCTCCTTCTCACCCTCCCACTTCGCCTCAGTCATCTCCAACTCTGTGACACGACCATTAGTACGCTTAACCTCATCATGAATCTGACAAAGCCTCGCATCCAAAGCATCAAGACGATGAAGAATAATTTGAATATCGCCCTCACTCATTACATATCATCCTCCGATCATCTCAAGAAGTTTCTGTGATTTCTTATTCTTAGGCTTCTGATCCTCAATCTTAGCAAGAACCAGCCTAATTTGTTCCTCAGGGAGACCCTGCTGCTCAGCAATAGGAAGCCAAACTTGATACACATAATCTCGCTCACGCTGCCACTCTCGCACACCATTAAGCCTCTGTTGTGATTGCTCAGCCAACTTAGACTCATTCACCTTATTAAGCACATACGCACCCACAACCTCTGCGCGTTGAGACTCGTCAAGCGCATCAAGATTAATACGATACGTACTAATACCAAGAGCGTTAAGAACCGCCGCGTTAGGATCACCAGTAAGTTGTAGCGTAGTCCTCTCCTCAGGAATACTAAGTTTCCACTCACTAAAATCCTCACCCGCTTCATAATTCTTAAGAATATCAGCAGCATTATCAATCGCAGCATACTTATTCGCAATCGAATCAGCCTCATACTCGCTTAACCGCATCATACAAGCCCTTACCACGACCAAGATACGAACCCTTAGCAATACCCTTACTCGTATCATACAAAGCATTAAAGAAGCCCTTGTGTGTCTGCTCTCCACTAAAGTCAAAACGACCATTACGAGGATCAACACCAAGAGTATCCTTAATAGCAACATTAACATAGGGGTTAGTGAACTGCCAAACATTAGCACCAACATCAGTACCAGTAAGAAGATTAACCGCCGCAGCAGCCATATCACCAACCGTAGCGAACGGTGACAACGCATTCATATCAATACGATAATCCTCCTCCGTAATGCCGAACATTTCCTTAATAGCATTAGGAAGCGGAACAGTCATCATAAGATAATCAGGCACACCAGAATTAGCCGCCTCAACATAACCATACTGACCAACATTATACAACACGTTAGCCGTAATCGGCTTATCAACAGCAAGCCGATAAGTATACGTCAACGAGTGCCTCTGCCACGAATAGAATGGCATAATAGAGTTACGCAAAAATGTTTCAGTCGCGCTAAACCTATGATAATTACCAGACACCGTATTCGTAGTGTAACGCATACGATGCTTTAACTGTGCATTAAAGAATGGCGAGTTACGATCAAGAAGAAGATCCGTAGCAGCCTCAAACGGAGTAATCGCATCATCACCGCGACGCACATTACCATCCCAGTCAATACCACGACGAATATACTCAGCAACCTCATCACCAAGCATAAACGCATTAAACGTAGGATCCTGACGAAGATAATCAATCGCCACATTCCTACGAATAAACTCCTCAAACGCACTAATAGTAGTATAACCAAAGTTTTTGATATACTTCCTAAACCACTCATGCTTATTCGACAAATCACGAATACTGTCAGGAGTCGTGTCACGGAAATTAGCCTGCTTACGATAATCATTATGCTTAAACTCGTACTGCAACTGACGATTAACAGCATCCGATTCACGCACAACATTACTCATACGTGTATCCCCATTCTTACGCGCAATAGCCTGTGCAGCCCTAAAAAGGATCTTAGGAGCAGCAGCAGGATTATGAATCATCATCATTGTCAAACCGCCAATCACGTTATTAGAAATAAACTTCGCATTAATGTTAAGAACCCACCATTTAAAGATATTAGTAGATCCCTTAACTAATGGCCTAGACAATAGTCTAGTAGCAAAATCATCCCCCTCAATAGCAAGAACGCTTAACTGACGATCCACCTGATTAGGGACAGCAAGAACAAAGCCGTGATCGGGAATGTTAACAGGATCAGAATACATAACATCCCGATAAGCAGCAAGCGTAGAATGCTGTTCCAAACTTTCATTAATAGCATAAGGCGCCCAATCCTCCACTCCACCACGAACAATAAACTCAACTTCGCCATTCGGCATACGACGAATGCCCATACCAGCAGCAATATCAAGAGTAGAATCAACCTCATCAAGAAGGCCATTTTCATATAAAGCAACGCTCTGCTCAAACTCGTCAAGCACCCCGCGCTGTCTAGCAAAAACACGGGCATCCTCAATATTATCAAAGGGTCTAACATTATCTAACACGCGATAACCAGACCGTGCCGGATCTCTCCCAGCCACCTGCGAAGCCGGAATAAGAACTGCCTGAGATTCAGCAAGCGCACCAAGATCCCGTTCAACACGAGAAACAAAAAAGTTATACTGACTACGGACAATCTGAGCCAAACTATGCTCACGAATAGCACTATTCGCAATAACACTCTCAGTCTTAATCATCTTCTCATTAAGCCGAACGCCCTGCTGACCAGTCTCAGCAACCTTCTCAGAATAAAAACGGGCATTAGAATAGACATCTGCCATAGCGTTTAACGACCCAGCCTCAAGTAACTTCTCTCCCTGCTCAACAGACTCAACAACAGCGGCCTTCTTACCTTTCTTACCGCGCACAAAGAAAACTTTAGGCATAGTAAACACTTCGGACTCGTCAACTAATTTACCATTAATTACACGACCATTGTCAAGCGTATGGCGGAGACGAGGAATATGGAATTGCACAAAGTCTGCTCCAGCGGTTTGCTCCTTAGCAAGAATCAATACCGGACGACCAATGTCACCCGCACCACCAAGACCATCACGAAAAATACCAGCATTATCTTCAGTTAAAGCACGAACAGCATTAACAAGTTGCCTTTCTCGCTCTCGCTTAATGTTAGGCTCTAAGTCATCAAATACCGTACCAATGCGGTCCTCAGCCTGAGCCGCAGCAATAATCTCATCAGCACTATCAACATCAACAAAACGAGTAACATACAAAGCAAGCGCATTATTAGGACGAAGAACACGATCACGATACTTCTTCAAACGACCACGCTTACCAAACAAGTGTTCAGGAGTTAACTTAAGGCCGTTCATAGGCTCAGCATACAACTGTTTCAAATGATTAAGAGTAGTAGGCGTCATATCCTCATGCACAAGCCGATGCCTAATAGCCTCATCCTGAGCAACCAGACGACGATACAAATCAATCATAGCATCTAATTCCGTATCACCAGATTTATATGTTGGATCGGCAATACGTGCCTTAAGATTATGCCTTCCAGACTCCCATTGTTCATCAAATACAGCCTCAGCAAGATCAGTATCAACTTTAGCAGTCTCACGGTCCATAAGATCATTCAACTTCTTCTGATACAACGCTTCATCATTACGCAACGAGGGTACAACATTACCATCTTTGTCACGAGTAAGACTAGTCAACTTCTCTTTCAACGCCGCTCGTTGAATCTGAGGCGCTGTTGCCGGTCCAAACGGCCCGTCACCACCAACAAGTTCAGCCTCAATAGCAAGCCGATTAGGAGCACTAACAAGAGCCGCCCCCTCAATCTCCATAATCTTAGACTGTCGATATAATTCGGAAGCATTATCGCCCCAATCATAAATAGCCTCATTCTGAATTGCTTTAGTGTACGACCACCGATAACCAAAACGAGGCATATCAATCCACTTACTAAGAATAGCACCCTTTGTTCGGCCCGTCTCAGGCTTAGCCAACTCTCTAGCAGCCATAGCCTCAGTCTTACGACCAACCCAGTACCAACCCTCTTTTAAGCCACGTACAATAGGACTAGCAGGCAACCGGATAATAGCCTTATCAGACCCTTCAAGAACACTCTCCGGCTTCTCTAAGACGCGGGAACGCGGTTCAAACAACGCGCTCGCACGAACCGTCCACTTATTCTCAATACCATCAAAAGCCATGCCCTGAGCCTTCCACTCGTCAAACCGGCGAATACTCTCAGGATCACCATTAATAGCAGCACGAAGAATGCGCCTAAAATTACGAGGATTAGGAGCAGAATCCAACTTACGCTGAAGCACATCTACCTCAAACTTAGCAGCACGAGCCTCCTCAACAGGAGCAAGAACACGAGCAGCCTCAAGAATCTGATCCTCATCAAGCACATCAACCAACTCAGGATTCTCATCCAACTTCTGAATAATACTTTCAGCCGACTCTCGCGCAGCAGCAGGAATAGCCTCAACCGCCTCACCAGCAGTAACAACACGCTTCTGAGCCTCCTCAATCGCCACAATATCGGCACGAGTAATACCCATCTTGCCACCATAACGAGGCACACGAGCACCAATACTAGCAATACTAGCAGCCTTAGCACCAAAACCAATAATAGGCGCAACATCAAGAATATCAAGAGTGATCGCTAACGGGTCAACAGCAATCTCATTACCCATAGCATCATAATTATCCTGATTGGTAACGCCAGACCAGAATCCCTGAAACTTCCGCTTACCCTCCTCATCAAGAACAAAATTACCATTCTCATCAACCTCATAAGCAAACGGATCATAATACCTGCGAGCATAATCAGCCCACATCATATCACCAATCTGGAAGTCTACACCATCACCCCAGTCGCGCTCTTCACGACCAATAACATTCTCAATTGCCTTCTTAGCCTTATCCTGATCCACCGCGCCAAGGCTACCAACAGCAAGAGCCGTGCTAACAAGACCCGCAGCGGCCTGACGAGGAGCCTTAATAGACTCTTCACCAGCCATCTTAGCCTCACCACCAACAGCAAAAAATCCAGCAGGAAGGCCAAGCCCGAACCGGGCAATACCCTTAGTGAAGTTAACATACAAACCAAGAAGGCCCTTAGAATCCCAAGAAGCGCCCTCAGGCTTATCCTCTTCCTTCCACCAAACCTCCTTACCCTTCATCATATTAGACTCTGCCAAGCCACTCATATAATCAAGCGCACGATTAGTAAGATCATTACCAGCGGTAGTATTACCAATCGCCATTCCAATAGGACCAGCAAGCATAGCCAACGCCGCACTCGTAGCCTTCGTAGAATACGACGGAGCAGCAGCCTCAACACCAGTAGCCGCGCTCACAGACTGTTGAACCTCAGGAATATAACGCTCACCAAGCAGACTAAGCCGCTCCTCAAGCATCTTAATCTTCTCACGATTAGGCTTAGAACGAGACGAAGAGAGACGAGCATCCTGACCCATAGCGATCAACTCAATACCAATACTCTTATCCTCGTCCGTCATACCCTCAGCCGTCATAGCCTTACCAGCATCAATCAGAGTCTTAGCAAGATTATTCTGATACGTCGCACGAACATCCTCATTACGAATCTTACGGTTGTTAAGATCAAACAGAACACCATACTTACCTTCCTTAGAAGGCATAGCCCCGTAACGACGCACAAAACCACTAGCGTCCGCACCATACTTCTCAGTAAAATCAGTATACAAACGCAAAAGAGAATTATATTGTGGCTTACCGGGAATAAGTTGTGTCGCAGCAGCCGTATCAAGAAGAGTCTCACGCGGAGTCTTCTCAAACAACTGGAAGTCTGGCAAAGCCTTATTACGACGATAACTAGACAAAGCAACGGCTTGCTGCCAATTCTCGCCCATAAGACCGATAGTTTTCTTTGTCTTAGAACGACCATATAAGCCCGCATAACCAGACTTAGCCAGTCCCATAGCCTCACCAAAAGTATACTTCGGCTGCTTAATATCGGCCACAGGTGTAATCTTACCATTAACCGTAACAAAATTAGGACGGTACGCTAATTGCTCCGCCTTCTTCCTATCGGTTTTAATTGTAGCATAACGAGCCATATAATCCTCCTGCGTCTTGGAACATTACAAATAAATTGTAGCCTCCACGCTAAATAAAAATATTATTTCTTTTAACCCCTACGAGGACGAGATCCGGGAGCGGGTCTACCAGCGCCGTAATATCCCGGACGCAGCACTCCAGTAACCTTGCCTTTTTCATTCTTTAATTCTAGATACTCATCCGGCGCACCAGTCATAATAAAACGTTCAAGTTCTTTAGGACTCGTAATATCAACACGACCGCCATCATCATCGTCATCTACAGCAGCGCTGCTGCCATAGCCACCACCATAACCACTCAAAGCACGAAGATTCTGCCGATACTGCATAACCATATTAGCAACATCAAACGGATTAGGCGCAGCGCCACGACGCTGACCACGAACCTCAGCAAGCATACGAGCCAACTCCTGACGCTGCTCACGCGCAGCCTTACGAGCCTCACCAAGCCCAAGAGTCAAACCCTGACGCTGCTCAGCCAACTGACCAAGCCGCTCCGTCTCCAACCCAGCAAACTGCCCAGCAGCAGCCTGCATAAGAGCCTTCGACATAACATCACCACCAGCCTCACCAACACCACTAACAGTACCAGCCGCCTGAGCAACATCACCAGCACCCTCAACACCAAGAGCAGCACCAAGAGCACCAACCGCCTCACCAACACCACGACCAGCACGACTCATATCAAGACCCTGCATATACTGAGCAAGATTCTCCAACCCGCCACGATACGCACCACTCACAGTCTCCTCAGTAGGAAGACCAGCAAGCAAACGCTGATAAGCACGAGCAGTAGGATCACCAGCACGAGTAAGCCCCGCCAACTGGCGACGCAACGTCCGAATCATCGGAGTAAACTGTCCCCGCTGACCCTGCAAATACTGCTGAAACTGCTGAGGAGTAACATTCATCATACTCTCAAGAGTTACAGGCTGCTTCTTCTTCTTAGCCATAAATATGCCTCCTCACTTCTTTTTATACCAGCCCGCACCAGACGGGCCTTGTGGACGATAAACCCAATTCACGCCACCCTTACCAGTAAAAGTTTGTCCCGGCTTCTTCGCGGGAACCTTGCCGCGAGGTTGTCCCTTAATCTTATAATTACCACGAGAACCAGGACTAAGAATACCACCAGCCTGATTAGCGCCTCTAAAAATTGGCGCTTGAGTAGTAGCAGATTCCGCAATAGCCTCTTCTTCAGGAGTCTGAGGGAGCGTAGCAGCCGCGGCCCTAGCCGCCTCCTCCTGCGCTTTAGCCTGAGCCTGAGCAATCTGTAAGCCTTGATAAGCGCCACCAATAGGAGCCATAGCCTCACCAAAACTAGCCAAGAATTGTTGCCTAGCCTGACCAAGTTGCTCACCAGTCTGAGCCTCCGCAAGCCGACGCCTCTGAGCGGCCAAACCACCACCACTAATACCAGCAGCCCTAGCACCAAGCGCAGCCTCAGCCTCAGCAGCCGCACCACCACGACTAATATCCGCAAGCAAACCAGTACCTCCAGCCTGCAACGAACCAGCCAACTCTTGAACACGAGCCGCATCAATACCACCAGTAGCCTTATCAAACAAAACATTCGGATCGAACGCTCGCTGAGCAGACTCAACACTATAACCCCCACCAACAGCAGGAGCAGTAAAACCGTATTGCCGCAAAAGCATATTCTGCATATTACGCGCCTGATTCAAAGCGTCCTGATACGCAACAGCAGCCTGCCCAGCAGCAGTAGTAAGATCAACGCTAGCCATTACGTACTCGCCTTCTCAATATATTTATAGCCGGTAACACTAGCCGCGCCTGCGCTTGTAAGCGTAGAGGTGACATCAGTCCACCCGGTAGGCACCGCGCCAGCAGCGGTGCGCCACATCATAACCATACCGGGAACCGCAACACGAGCATACAACTTATTATCAATATCTGTAATAAGAGCGTTGATACTATTGTATCCCGCAGTATCAGAACCGCTTAGTTGTAATAGGTTAAAATTATTTGTTGCCATTAGTCACCTCCCTTTGATTTAACATTAGAATTAAACATAATACCTCTCACCATACTTATTTAATAATCGTAAAATATGTTTGATCTCGGCTTAACTTATGCGACCCCCATATCGAAAACCATGAATGTAGCCGGTTGTGTTACGCTTGCAGTTGGAGCGTCCAAATTACTTGAAGTAGTTGCAACCCTTACTTTACGTGTCTGCGAACCACTAAGGCCGGTTTCGTACGTTGTAAGGTAAACGGTGAAGAAAAAAACAAAGGCGCTAGTTGATGTATGCAGCGATGTCGCTTTGACATTGTTGCTGGCATCCGTAATAGAAATGCTTCCAATGCCAGGATTAAAGTCTTTAGCGCATACCATATTTAGCGCGAGTAGATAGAGGCGATTACTTTCTGCCGTCCATGTTAGAGACAATCCAGTTACGTCAGCAGGCGACGAACTTGTAAAATTTTGTGTCACCGTCTTTTTGGTTTCTGCAATAAGACCACGAGGAATAGCAGCAGGAGCCGCACCAAGATTATCAAGATCATTAACCTCAACCCAAGCAGAACTATTATAAACCAACATCTTCCTAGTATCAGTCTCATAAATCTGCATACCATCAAAAGGAGATGCTGGTCGAGTACTACTAGTAACAATTTCTACACCATGTCCGATAACACTCATACTACACCTCCT
>Ga0099851_1001182_pt1 | contig 11041 bp, 10 predicted proteins | sample CB_VirMetaG_6_FD_78176 | JGI IMG/M metagenome (GOLD analysis project Ga0099851, IMG submission 78176) | Freshwater to marine saline gradient viral communities from Chesapeake Bay - CB_1508_2 Viral MetaG | ecosystem: Environmental > Aquatic > Marine > Coastal | place: USA: Chesapeake Bay... | reverse complement strand
TTACAAGGAAGACAAGGTACTCAAGGTCTCCAGGGCTTACAAGGAAGACAAGGTACTCAAGGTCTTCAGGGCCTCCAGGGCGATCAAGGAACCCAAGGTCTCCAGGGTCTTCAGGGTGACCAGGGAACTCAAGGTCTTCAGGGTGACCAGGGAACTCAAGGTCTTCAGGGTGATCAGGGAACTCAAGGTCTCCAGGGATTACAAGGAAGACAAGGTACTCAAGGTCTTCAGGGCCTCCAGGGTAATCAGGGAACTCAAGGTCTCCAGGGCTTACAAGGTAATCAAGGAACTCAGGGCCTTCAGGGATTACAAGGAAGACAAGGTACTCAAGGTCTTCAGGGCCTCCAGGGTAATCAAGGTATCCAGGGATTACAAGGAAGACAAGGTACTCAAGGTCTTCAGGGTGATCAGGGAACTCAAGGTCTTCAGGGCCTCCAGGGTGATCAAGGAACCCAAGGTCTCCAGGGCTTACAAGGTAATCAAGGAACCCAAGGTCTCCAGGGCTTACAAGGTAATCAAGGAACCCAAGGTCTTCAGGGCCTCCAGGGTAATCAGGGAACTCAAGGTCTCCAGGGCTTACAAGGTAATCAAGGAACCCAAGGTCTTCAGGGATTACAAGGTGTTCAAGGTTTAAGTAATCAAGGAACTCAAGGTCTTCAGGGTCTTCAGGGAGTTAAAGGTGAAGATGGTATAATAGGTGTTGATGGCGCTCAAGGTGCTCAAGGTCTACAAGGCCTTCAGGGAGTTAAAGGTGAAGATGGTATAATAGGTGTTGATGGCGCTCAAGGTGCTCAAGGTCTTCAGGGTCCTCAGGGTTTAAGTAATCAGGGTGTTCAAGGTCTACAAGGCCTTCAGGGACTTAAAGGTCAAGATGGTATAATAGGCGTTGATGGCGCTCAAGGTGCTCAAGGTGTTCAGGGCATTAAAGGAGGCATTACGTATTGGACCAAAAGAACTACTAACTATACTGCTTCCCCTACAGACCTGGTAATTGCAGATACTAGTGGAGGATCTTTTACAGTTACACTTCCTGCATCTCCCGATCTTGGGGACGCTGTTAGGATTGCTGACGGAAATGATTGGGAAGTAAATAATTTAACTGTTGGTAGAAATGGACAGAAAATTGAGGGATTAACTGAAGATTTTATTCTTGATATGAAGGGAATTATAGTTGATTTTGTTTATGAAGATTTTAGTTCTGGATGGCAAGTATTTGCTTCTACTGGTCCCGAACAAGTTGACGCAATACTTTATAATGCTTCCGAAAAACTTTTGAGAGTGGATGGGAATACAGTTACAATTAATTATGACAGTGGAGTATCTGGAAACATTGGTTTATGTACTAATCCAAGTGGCGATATAACATTAAATGTTAATGATATACCAGAAACTAATAATTTTGATAATCAGGTATTATCATTCTCAGTAATCGTTAATACTACTGGCACCGTAAGAGATTGTACCGCTGTCAATTTAAATGGAGTTTCTAAAACAATATTATGGACTGGAGGATCTTTAGCTGCTGCGAAATCGGGTGTCGTTACAACTTCTGGGTATAATATTTACAGTTTTACTGGAATAAATACTGTAGGAACAGCAGTGACAACAGATTATTATACAGTTCTTGGTGTTGTTAATGGAGATTTTAGAGTATAATTTGCAGAAATTGATATGCCACTATTTACTAGAGTTTCTTCAATTTTAAGACACGGATATTCTAAAAATAAAATATATGCTTCTGGTGGTTCTGTTGTAGTAGGAGGAGATAGGACTTTTCATGTTTTTATTTCTCCAGGAACTTTTGAAGTAACTTATCCATCAGAATTTATAGGTGGAGTTGAATGTTTAATTGTTGCTGGCGGTGGCGGAAGTGTTGTTGGAGGTGGAGGCGGTGGCGGCGGTGGAATGAGAGTTATAACATCTCAAGTGTCTGAGAATTCATCATATCCAATTTCTGTAGGTTCAGGCGGCATTGCAAACCCTTCTCCCACACTTCGGGGAGGTACTGGTGGACCTTCATCTGCATTTGGATTTACATCTGCTGGAGGTGGTGGAGGAGGAAGACATGGTATTTGGAATGGGACTATAGATAACATAAGACCTGGATATCCAGGAGGTCCTGGTGGATCTGGTGGCGGTGGTGGCGGTGCTTATGCATTCGCTGTTCCTAGTTTTAACACTGCTTCCGGTGGTACTGGTGGTCCTGGAAATACACCTCCAGTATCTCCTCCACAAGGATCTTCTGGATCACCTGGTGATGGGGCCACTGGAAGTAGCACTCCATATTCAGATAGTGGTGGCGGCGGTGGCGCCGGTGGGAGTGGATCTTCGCAAAATGGTGGTAGTGGGAGATTACTCCCTCCAAATTTTCCGGTAGCAGATATTGGACCCTTATTTGGATCAACTTGGCAAACAGTTGTTGGTACTTATGGACTATCTAGGGGTGGAAATGGAACTAATCCCCTAGGTGTTATACCTACTACTGTACCAAATGTCTCTGCTCCAACTATGGATAATACTGGTTATGGTGGACATGCACAACCACAGGCTTTTTATGGAGCTTCTGGACTTGTAATTGTAAGTTATTCAAATACTGCTGGAATTACAACACTCTAAGTCTTAATATTTTTAATTTTACATATGGCTATTTTATCCGGAATTACTACTACAAGTTTTAAACCAACTGAAGGTATTCAAGGAACCCAAGGTCTTCAGGGCCTCCAGGGTAATCAGGGAACTCAAGGTCTTCAGGGCGATCAAGGAACTCAGGGCCTTCTGGGATTGCTAGGAAGACAAGGTACTCAAGCTAGTCGAGGAGAACAGGGGAAAAATGTTACAATCCCTCAAAAAATTAAAACAGCTCAATATACAACATTTACAGGAGATGATGGATATCAAATATCTACAAATTCAAATATAGTATTAAACCATAATGCTATCGGAAGAGTAGTTACTATTTTTAATAATTCAACTTCAGAAATAACTATAACTCCTTACACTGGTACTTTATATAACGCCGGAATTGGAGCTACTGCATCAATAACATTACCTAAATACGGATTGTGTGCAGTTCTGAATGTAGCTAATAATACATATGTTGGTCTTGCTGCAACTCATCCATTTGTAGCTCCTATAGGTCAAGATGAATATACTACTCCGGGAACTTATACTTGGACATGTCCACCTGATGTAACTTCTGTTTCTGTTGTTTGTGTTGGTGCTGGAGGAGGTGGTGCTAGTAGTCCAGCTGGAGCCAATGGCGCCGGAGGTGGTGGATTGGGATGGAAAAATAATATACCGGTAGTTGAAGGTACTGGTTATACAGTAGTTGTTGGTTCTGGTCAACCAATAGTTACATCTGGTGCTGCTTCTGCTGGTGGAGATAGTTATTTCATTAACACCAGCACTGTTTGTGGTTATGGCGGTGGTGGTGGGAGTTGTGGTCCATCTAATACGGCTGGAACTGGTGGTGGTTATGTTGGAGATGGTGGTGGAAATGGTGGAAATGGTGGAACTAGGAATGGTTCTACTGCACGTGCAGGTGGTGGAGGAGGTGCGGGTGGTTACAGTGGCCCCGGAGGTCCTGGAGGGACAAATACTTCACCAAACACCACATGGGGCCCAGGTGATGCTGCCCCACCACCCAGCGGCGGCGGCGGCGGTGGGGGTTTGGGTGGCCCAGGAGATACTTCAGGTGCTGGTGGTGGTGTAGGAATATATGGAAAAGGTCCATCTGGTTCTGGCGGACCATATACAGGTGCTGATGCAAGTGGTGGATACGGTGGATCTGGAGGTGGAGACGCAACACGACAACCCCCTACATCTCCTGCTAATTTTTATTCCTCTGGGTTTAAATCAACAGCAGGATTATTCGGCGGAGGATCAGGAAGCAGTGATGGTGTTTCTGCAGATTTAAGTCCCTCTTCTGCTCCAGGTGCAGTAAGAATTATTTGGGGATCAGTGGGGGGAGTTCTAAGAGAATTTCCGAGTACCCTAACTGCGGATCAATGATAATAAATAATTAAGTACTATTGATAATAGTTAAATTTTATTAGATGTCAATACTACTATCATCGTTTTTAGGGGATACTTTTCGAGGAGTTCAGGGCCTCCAGGGTGTTCAAGGTCTCCAAGGTAACCAAGGCAATCAAGGACTCCAGGGTGTTCAAGGTCTCCAAGGTCTCCAAGGTAACCAAGGTACTCAAGGAAGACAAGGAAATCAAGGAAGTTTAGGTTCAACAGGATCTTCTGCTATAGTATCACAAGTTTCTAAAACTACAACATATACATTATCCTCAACTGATAGTGGTAAACATGTGAGTACAACTTCAGATGTTACCGTTCCTGCAAATACACTTTCTATTGGAGATGTTGTTACCGTTTATAATAATTCTTCAGGAGCAATTACAATTATTGAAGCATCTGGTGTTACTTTACGTAAATCTGGAACTAGTAATACTGGAAATAGATCATTGAGTCAGAGAGGATTGTGTACTATTCTGTGTGTTGCATCTAATACATTTGTTATTTCTGGAACAATATTAACCTAGTTAAGAATTATGTCTATTATTCAATTATTATTTTATAATAATCCCACCTCTTTAGAAGTAACTGGAGGAATAAAATATACTCCTGGAAATGGTTATATTTATCATGTATTTCTAGAACCAGGATCTTTTGATGTTACAAATGGACCTATAACTGCCGAAATGTTGCTTGTAGCTGGTGGTGGTTCTGGTGGTTATGCACCAGGTTATGGTACTGGAGGTGGTGGTGCTGGAGGTGTACGAAATATAACTTCAATACCTGTTGGTGATGGATTTTATCCAGTTGTAGTTGGTTCTGGGGGATTGTCTCCAGGAACATCTATGAGTGCTGGAAGTCCATCAAGTGCTTTGGGATATGAATCTATAGGTGGTGGTAGAGGAAATGGTACTACTTCCGCGATTACACCTGAAAATAATGGTGGATCTGGTGGTGGCAACACTACAACACCACCTTCTGGATCAGTACCTCTTAGTGGAGTTGGAATTCCTGGCCAAGGAAATAGTGGGGGACTTGGTTATGGACCACCTCTATCTGGCGCCGGCGGTGGCGGTGGTGGACGTGGAGTTACTGGTTCTAATGGATCTCAAGGGACTCCAACTAGTTATGCGCAAGCTGGCAAAGGTGGTAATGGGTCCCCATTTCCTGCATATGCTGCTCCTTTATTTCCAGACATGCCTGCTGATTGGGCAACTGCTGTTGGAGCAAATGGATATTATGGTGGCGGCGGCGGCGGTGGAAATGCCAATAATCCATCGAGTGCTTTTCTGACCACAGCTTCTGGTGGTCTTGGTGGTGGAGGAAGTGGATATAATTGGAGACCATCGTCACCACCAAATTTGGTTGCAACCCCTTCAACACCTGGAGTAGATTATACTGGTGGTGGAGGTGGTGGTGGAAATGAATCAAATCTTAGATCGGGTGGAACTGGAATTGTTATAATTAGATATGCTGTATAAAAAAAATATGGAAAAAATTATTTTTGCCAGAATAGATTCGGAAACTAAAAAAGTTACATTTATAACTCAAGTTTCTTTTTGGCGAGTTAAAAATGAATATGGAGAAGTAGACTCACGATTAGCAAATAATCATTTGAAACAAACCATACCAGAATCCAAGAATGATCTGTGGTTAGATATTACTGAAAAAAAATGTGGACTTGGATATACTTATGATGAAAATTTAAATACATTCATTCCTCCAAAGATTTATAATTCCTGGATTTTAAACACTCAAACATGTGAATGGGAACCTCCCACACCAAAACCAGAACCTAATTTATCTACAGAACCTTTTTATGATTATACTTGGAATGAGGAAACTTTTTCTTGGGAACAAATATTTTGAGATATTTGATCTTTCTTTTCGAGTCCTATATAATGTAAGTGAATACGTTATTTGCATATGGCATTTCAATCAATTTGGTACTTTTCGGATATTTCTGAAAAAGTTATAGAATCAATAGAAGAAGATCTAACAAATAAGTTTCAAGAACATATGGGAGACTCCAGATTAATGGGCGATACTCTCAATCGTGACAAAAGAAACTCAAAAAATGCCTGGGTTCCAACACACCATTGGACTGCAGGACTTGTTTGGCATTATATCGAAAGAGCGAATCGTGAAAATTTTCTTTATGACATAAGAAATATTGATGGTGAGAATATGCAATTCACCCAATATGGAGTGGGTGAATTTTATAGTTGGCATAATGATGCTGGTATTTCTTGTCACTATAAACCGGTATCAGTAGGTAATCATCACGAAGGAAGAGCCCAAGATTATTTAAATGAACAATTAGAATTAGTTAGGAAATTATCCTTTGTTGTTCAACTTTCAGATCCTGGTGATTATGAGGGTGGAAATCTTCAACTTCTTGCGGAGGATGGCAAATCATATTTTGCTCCAAGAAAAAAAGGAACCGTGATTGTATTTGACTCACGAACTCAACATCGTGTGCTTAAAGTTACGAAAGGAACTCGTAAAAGTCTGGTTGGTTGGGTAGTTGGACCACGTTGGAAGTGAGGTAGATTATGGCAGAACAAATGACAGAGGATCAACTTCTTTTTCAGGAAAGACTTAATTCTCGAACATCAGAAACTAATAATCATCAGTTTGATAGAGATGGATATTTAGTAATTAAAAACTTATGGGATCCAAAAGAACTTTATCGACCTGTTCCTAAAGAACGAGGTCAAATGAATTATTGGGGAAAAAGATTAGATCAATTTACTTATACTGAAATTGAAATGCAAGTCGAAGGTTCTCTTGCATGTTATTGGCATCCCCAGTATCGTTCCATTCATTCAGGTATTCGTCTTAAATTAGAGAAGGAACTTGGAAAAAAACTTTATAATACTTATTATTATGATCGTTTTTATTTTCCAGGTCAAGCATTAAAAAGACATGCAGATCGTGATGCTTGTGAGATTTCTGTAACTGTTCATATCAGTTCCAATACTAAAGAACCTTGGCCAATTTGGATTAAAACTCCAGATATTTATTCTGATAACAGTAAAAAATTAAAATTAGTTCCTGGAGAAAATCGCTCAGTTATTTTAAATGCTGGTGATGGTATGGTTTATAAGGGATGTGAAAGACCTCACTGGAGAGACCCTTTACCAAAAGAGTATGCAAGAACTTGGTATGGCACAAAAGTCGAAAAGGAAGGATTGTATTATCATCAAATATTTTTTCACTATGTTCTTGCTGATGGACAACGGGCGCATTGTGCAAATGATATGGCAAAATAGTAATTAAACGTATGAATAATTTTGTAAAACTTGCGTTGGAAAATGGTGGATCCATTCACCCTCTTATTATTCCTTCATCAGATCTAAGAGGGCCTTCTATAACAAATCCCTCAATTTACAATGACAATGGGAGGATTCTTGTAAATCTTCGAAATATTAATTATACTCTTTATCATTCTGAGAAGAAAAAGTTTGAACATCATTGGGGACCATTGGTTTATATTCATCCAGAAAATGATATGCGTCTTCGCACTTGGAATATAATCTGTGAAATGAATGATGATATGACCATTAAATCTTATCATCACATTGATACATCAAAATTTCCAGATAAAGAACTTTGGCAGTTTGTTGGTTTAGAGGATTGTCGCATTGTTAGATGGGATGGTAAGTTATATGTTTCTGGAGTTAGAAGAGATCTTGATACTACTGGAAGAGGTAGAATGGAATTATCCGAGATTGAGATAACTGAAAATCGTATAAAAGAAGTATCTCAATATCGTATTCCTACTCCAGGCCATCATGTTGATTCTGGTTCGTATTGTGAGAAAAATTGGATGCCAATTATAGATATGCCATTTCATTATGTGAAATGGACTAATGGCACCGAAATTGTTAAATTTAATTTAGAAACGCAAACTACAGAACAAATTCTAGTGACTAATTGGAGAGATCTTGGATGTATTGATCTTCGTGGAGGGTCTCAAGTTATTCCTTTGGATGATAAACATAGATTTTGTTTGAACCATGAAACCTTTTTAACTCGCAGTCCAGCCGATAGAAAGGATGGGATTTATCGCCACAGATTCGTCGTATGGGATAAAGATTGGAATATCGTTAAGGTTTCTAGAAGGTTTTCCTTCTTAGAAGCAGAAATTGAATTTGCTGTGGGTATGTGTGAATATGACAATGATTATCTTATTACTTTTGGGTTCCAAGATAATGCAGCATATTTACTCAGAGTTGATAAAAAATTTGTTAGAAATTATATATTTGAATAATTATGGCATCTTTAACCCCCCAAATAGTAAGTTCTTTTTTTGAAGCATTAAATCAAAATAAAGATGATTACGATGTTTTTATAGAATCCGGAACAAAAGGCGGTACTACTATCATTAATCTTATTTCGTTATTTAAAACTCTTCATACGATCGAATTGTCTGAAAACTACTTCAATTTTTTTGATAATATAAAGAAAGAAAATAATTTTACAAATGTTGTAAATTATTTTGGTGCCACTGAGAATGTAATGCCCAGTATTCTGGAAGGTCTTACTTCAAATGATAATGTAGTTTTTTGGTTGGATGGTCACTGGTCAAACTTTGATACTGCCAGAGGTGAAAAAGATTGCCCACTTCTTGATGAATGTTCTATTATTGATATGACATATAAATCAGATAAGGCAATTATATTGATCGATGATTTTCGTTTATTTGGTACAAATATAGCAGAAGATTGGTCTGATGTTACTTTAAAGAATGTTATATCATGCTTTAAAAATCATAGTATTCTATATTTGATTAAGGATGATATTGTAGCAATATTAATAGAAAAAAAATGTTAACATTTAATTATCTTGGTTACTTGGGAAGAATTGGAAATCAAATGTTCCAATATGCGGCTCTCCGTGGAATATCTGCTAATCATAATTATGAATATACTCTTCCTCCAAATAAAATGGATAACGAACAAATGTATATACATTTGTACGATTGTTTTGATATTCCAGATGTGGATAAAAAAATATCTAATTGGTCACATTATGAGAAAAAGTCTCCATCTACTCATGAGTTTGATAAACAGTTTTTTTATGATTGTCCACCTCAAACCGATTTATTTGGATATTTTCAAACCGAAAAATATTTCAAACACATCGAAGATGATATAAGAAAAGACTTTACTTTCAAAGATAAAATATTAAATAATGCTGATGACTACTTTAAAAAATCATTTAGTAGTAACGAAGTAATTGCATTACATATAAGAAGAACTGATTATGTGAATAATACTATAATGAGGTTATTAAAATTATCTTATTATAAAAATGCTTTGAACTATTTTGATGCAGAAACTCCAGTACTAGTTTTTTCTGATGATATTGAATGGTGTAAGACTCAGGAAATTTTTTCTGGTGATAGGTTTAAATTTTCTAACAATAGTACATATGTGGATTTATGCTTAATGTCTATGTGTAAATATCACATAATCGCAAATAGTACTTTTAGTTGGTGGGGTTCTTGGTTGGCAAAAAGTGAAAAAACAGTTTCTCCTAGAGAATGGTACTTTACAAATAAAGTTATGATTGAAAATCCATATCTTCCCGACTATGATTATAATTCCGTTGACATTTCTCTCACCGATTGGATATTAATATGACAGTATCTTTGATTTGTTCTTGTAAGAATAGAGCCCATTCCCTACAAGTTTCTCTTTCTTCTTGGTTATTATTCAAAGAAATAACCGAGATTATTATTGTTGACTGGAATTCAGATGAGACTTTAGATCATTTGATAAATCTTGATTCTAGAATTAAGATTATAACAGTGTCCGATGAAAAGTATTTTAATCAACCACAACCACTTAATCTTGCGGCAAGTATTTCCAGTGGAGAATATATTCTTAAAGTAGATACTGATTATATTTTAAATCCTTATTATAATTTTTTTGAGACTTATGAAATAGATCAAAATTCTTTTTTATGTGGCCAAAATGATTATGAAGAATTTGAAATAAACTCAAGTCCGTATTTTAATCACCTGAGAGGACTTCTTTATGTAAGTAAAGATAATTATATAAAAGTTGGTGGATATAATGAGGATATTATTAAACACTATGCTTATGAGGATGATGAAATTATTCATCGTTTAGAATTGCTTGGATTAAAAAAGAAAAAAATATGTTATAATCACAATATAATTCATATACCACATTCTGATAAGAAAAGATTAGAAAATTTTGAATCATATCACACAGACAAAGATCTGGAAGATGATATTCGACAAATATTATCTTCTAATTTTAATTATTCTGAAGAGGAGCTTGAAGTTCAAGTTGAGTATCAATTAACTCAAAAACATATTAAGATTAATAAACAAAAATCTTTATCACAATCAATTAACTATTATCATAAGTCTAGTACTATTTGGGACATTTCGAAAATTAATGAGCAAGTTTATATGGCACAAAAAAGTAAAAATAAATTAAAAAATCTTCCTATATCTTATTATATTTCTTTAGAAGAAAGTTTAGATAGACAAAAAAATATCCAAAACGAATTTTTAAAATACGAAGTTCCTTTATATGGAATTATTTCTAAAAGATTTTCTGAATCTGATGATATAGTTACTGGTAGATATATTCACCAATTAAATGATGGTACTAAAGGATGTTGCGTTTCTCATCTAAAGGCTATCAAACATTGGTATCAAAATTCTGATGATGAATATGGATTTTTTTGCGAAGATGACTTAAGTTTAGAAACTGTTGATTACTGGGATTTTACCTGGCAAGAATTTGTGGACAGTCTTCCAAGTGATTGGGATTCTGTTCAGTTACTTACGATTCGTGAAGATTTTGGTGATTTTAAACTCAGAGAACGGCAGTGGAATGATTGGTCAGTTACAGCTTATATTTTAAAAAGAGAGTATGCTAAAAAATTAATAGATACTTATATTCAAGGTGATACCTATTGTTTAGATATACCTAATACTGATATAATGCCTCTTATAGAAAATATAATTTTT
>Ga0099851_1001181_pt1 | contig 11048 bp, 8 predicted proteins | sample CB_VirMetaG_6_FD_78176 | JGI IMG/M metagenome (GOLD analysis project Ga0099851, IMG submission 78176) | Freshwater to marine saline gradient viral communities from Chesapeake Bay - CB_1508_2 Viral MetaG | ecosystem: Environmental > Aquatic > Marine > Coastal | place: USA: Chesapeake Bay... | reverse complement strand
TGTACGTATTCTAGTAATGTCATTTAATTAAATTTATAGGTTATTATCGTCAATAAACTTTTGAGCTTTAGCTTTCTTAGCTTCAGCTAAATCAAACACCGCAGCGTCTGCCTGAACCGTAGGAAATTGGTTCGTAGTAAATTGTTTAAGATAATTATTCATAAAGTATTCTTTATATTTCTTTTCAAATAAAACTTTTTTATCTTGCATAAGTGGCAAGTCTTCTGTGTAGCTCCAAGAACTGTTACCAGCATTAGCACTCTGAGCCATCTGATCGTCCTCTTCGACACTTGTACCTTTAGATATATAAACGTTCCAAGCCGCAACAGCTTCTTGCTCAGAGCTCATTAAACCAGCAACCTCAGCGTTTATAAACGGAGTTACTTTCTTTTCGATTTTATCTAAGTCGTACTTAAGTATGTTTCTACCTTTTCCATTTCCGATGTCTATAATCTCATAATCAGGAGTGCCATCAGGATTCATAATTACATATTCTTCAGTTATTTTAGCTCCAGCTGTAAGCTGCCCGTTTTCACCAACCATATCAGGTGAAAATACACCAACCTCAGTAAGTAATCTTAACATATCTTTATTAATATCTGGAGTAGGTGCTACTATAGAAGTGTTTGACTTATTTAAAGAACCCAACGCTGTGTTGTTTACAACCAAAGGCTCTTCAAAAGCTGGTCCTATAAATACTATTTGCTGAGCTCCTCCAGGTAGAATATCTAAATAAACATTATAACCATCAGACTTAGAAAACCCAGGTTTACCACTTAAAATACTATTAGCTACTGTATACTTATAGTTGTTATTAGAATCAAAATTTGGCTCATCAGTTACATTTAGTTGCTCTAAAAGAGAAGATAAAAAATCTAATGATAATTGTGGAGCTTGCTCTAAGTGCTTTATTTCAGCTAACTCGTAAGCACAGGTTTCATCTTGACACTTGTTATTTTCTATAGCTAATTTTAATTTAGCATATATTCTACCCGTGTTTCTATATGCATTGTCTAGTAGCTGAAAATTGTAATCACTAGTACTTGAAATGAAACCTTCATTGTAAGCTATAGCATCACTTTCATTAAACTGCTGTAAAAAAAGGTTTTGATTTAAGTTTTTTTCCATTTTTTGTTTTTTATTTTCCTCCTAACATTCCACCACCAATAGACGCTAGAGATCCAAACATACCTGTTATAGCCCCAGTTTGATCTGCTTTAGCTTGCGCTTGATCTTGTTTTGCACCCATTAATTCAGCGTAAGTTCTATCCATTTCTTTAACTTCTCTCTGCTCTGTTGCTCCAAACACAAACTGCTTGCCCATTGCGCCAGCTTGCTGCATTCTTTGTTCATCAGCTATTTTTTGCTGTTGAGCTCTTTGTTCTCCAGCGGCTGCCTTTTCTTCGTTAGCTTTTTCTTGCTGCTCTATACTAGCTGCAACACCTTTTTTAGATTGCAAAGCTGCTTGAGCTAAAGCCGTTGCTCCGCCAGCTCCGCCACCTGTAGTTTTTATAGTGTCTAAAGTGTTAGCTAACGATATATCAGCTTGTTCTATTTTAATTTCAGCAGCTGCGGTTGCTACTCCTAAATTAGCAAAAGGATTTGTTATCATACTACTTAAACTAGTAAAGTCTTCATAAGGATTTACTACTTTTTGTCTATTTTTTTCTAAATTAGATAACTTAAGTGTCAACCTAGCTTTTTCTCTAGCTGCAGCTCTTGCAGCTTTTTTAGCCGAGCTAGATCCAAAAATTCCACCTGCTATAGACGCTGCTCCACCTATAACACCTGCGACTACCATGCTCATATCAATATATTTTTAAAGTTCATATCTTCGTATTCTTTGTAGCTTACACAAGTAAGCATTTTTTCTAGTTTATCAATATCTTTTATATTGTCTGGGTTTGGATGTACGTTAACAAACACTGAATCTTCTAGTGCTTTTATAACTCTTTTGCATCCCGCTGGCGCATTTACATAAGTTGGTGCTTTATATTCAAAAGAACCATCTTCTGTTGCTATTACTAAATGACCTTGCATTAAAAACCAGGTATGTGATCTATTGTGTATTTTACCTATAACCATACCTCCTTTACCCATTTTCATTTCTCTTACATAAACACCGTCTGAAAAAGAGTGTGTTAAAGGAAAAGAATCTGAATTACCTTTTACTATATTAGTATCATTGCTATTTAATAGTTTGTTTTCAAGTTCTACCACTTTATTTCTAAAGTTTTTTATAGCAACATCTGTTTTAGTTGAAGTCTTTAAATTACTCATTAATAACCATTATTATTACTGTAATCAGACATTACTGAGAATAACTGCTTTTCACCTCCAACATCTGTTGTATTATCTGTTTGAGCAACTCCTATAACGAAAAAGCCTTTTACTCCGCTAATGGAATTTCCAAACAATACTTCACCAGATCTAGCAGAAGTGTTAGATACTAAGTTAGCAACGTATCTATTTTCTTTTCTAGTAAAACCAGCGTAATATCTATCTAAAGGTGGATCATTTGTGCCTAAGACAGTATTATAGTCTTGTCTAGAAACAACTAATCCCGTAGCTGGATTTATAACATACTCTCCACCAGTATAACTAAATACACTGTTTGTTGAGTCAGGTGTTGATTGCCATAAACTAGTAGTGAAATCAAAGTCTTTACCAGTATCATCTGATGTGTATCTAGTAATTTGCCAACCATTACTACCCTCGTAAGATATTGTTTTAAAGTTTTTAGAAATAGTATTTTGTGCGTTTAAAACAAATGTAACATTTGAAACACTAAGACTATCATAGAAAGTACCTCTATTAACTCTATTGTCATAGTGCTTCCAAATACCTAATGGTTTATAACCACTTATTTGGTTAACAACAGCGCTGTTTTGTACAGTATAAAAATTAGCTCTTAAACTAAACGCTCTTTGAGGAGCGTAAGAAAATCTACTTGTCCAACCATTAACATCTTCGTCCCAACAAAGAGTATTATATGAAGAACTACTAGATGTAATATCTGCTGTCTGTAATGAGGTAACATATTGATTATTATATATATCCCACCCACCTATAACGAGTCCTTTTCCAGTGTTTGAATCTATACTGTTTAACGTATCTCTAAAAAAATCTCTCATTCCAACTCTTGATATTTCAGTTATACCATTATTAGATAACCTTAAAAATGAATTGTTATTTTTATCTGAAAAATATTTAGCATAACCACGTACAGCAAAACTCTCTGGGTTTTTGCTTATACCAAATTCTCCTGCATAAGGTTGTATAACCCCTATAGTTAAATTGCTAGACGTAATACTAGAACTTCCTTCAGCAGAATAAATAGCATCTTTATCTATAAGAGCTCTACTTACTTTTCTTTCTTGAAATATTATTAAGTTAGAGTCTTCTGCGTATAGTTTTTGTATAGAACCATTAGCTGGATCTGCGGCTTTAGTTATATCTTCAGCAGTAGAAAAAACATTAGTTTTATTTATACCAGTTCTAGAATTAAATATACCAGAATATATTAATGCATTATTTCTTATTGTTGAATTAGGCTCTTCTTCTACTAAGTAAGCTTTTACTCCATAATCTGTAGAAGTATTATTATAACCACCTCTTATTCTAGATTCTTCAATAGCCCAAGAATTATCCTCACTAGTAGTGCTAACTGCTGGATAACCTCCTTTACTAGCGGGTATACCATATGATCCATTCCACACAGGTAATGAGTTTTTATTTGTCTTCTTGAGAACAAAAGAGTTAAAATATTTTACTTCTACTACTGCTCCTGCCATAGTTAATTATTACTTATTACTTTATTTTTTTCCTTTAAGTTATTTGAAATCTTAAACCACCAAAATTTATTGGTGCGTCATCCTGATTTGTCCAATCAACAGCACCCCATTGATTCGTGCCTCCTAAAGGACCTGGACAAGTGTAACATAAACTAGCTAATAAATCTTGAGCATCAGCTCTAGTTGGTGCAAAAATAGGTTGATTATAAGAACCAACGCTGTTTGTACAAGTAGGGTTTCCAGGAGATCCACTAGTAATAGCATTTGAAAAATTTAAATTAAAAACAGTTCCATTACTTTCTTGTGAAAGACCGCTGTTACCTGACCATTCTGTTTCCTTGTACATGTACACACCATTACCTATGCTAGAACTACCGCTTCCCCAGTTAGAAACTTCTATAGCTACATAGTATTCTAATTTTGTTTGAGAAATATTTGGACAAGACTCAAGTCTAACTTGGTTTTGTATACCAACAGGTGTAAATACCATATTTACATATAATCTTCTAGCAATATTATTACTACCAGCATCACCAATAAGCATTTCAATTTGATAATTAGAAGGCACTACGTTACCTGTCCCAACTCCTGATTTTAAATCACATCTTAAAGATTTATCTCCATTTGGTAAAGTTTGTAAAGCACTCGACCCATCGAATGTAAAAAAGTCATTTTGTTGATTTGAATCTTCTAAAAGATCTTGCGTTGGATTATCGGATAATAAATCAAAAATAGAAGTAACGGTTAAGTCTAAGTCCCGCCATCTCAAATTATTATTTAAAGCCCCATTTAATACAAAGTAAGTAGCAAAAATTTCGTTAAATTGATTTTTATACACCGTATCATTATTAGCTGGCTGATTTTGAGTTGGGTCAAAAATTGGTAAAACATTTTTTGGATATGCTTCAAATGTAAATGCTGATTGCTGAGGGCCGTCAGGGTTAGAAGGATCGTTTACAGTTGCTATAAAGTTGAAATTAAAAAATCTACTATCCTCAGATGACTGTCTAAAAAAGAATATATCATCAAAATAATTTTGAGTTATTGTAATATTATAATAACCTGGCGCAATACTTGGATCATCATTTTCATCTATTAACGCAAAATAAGGTCCTAGTGGTGCTAACTGTACGTCTATTGATTCTTGAGCTTGATTAAACACACTGACAAGTTCTAGTGTTAAAAAACTAGGATTTATAGCAGTTCCAAAAGAATCTTGAATAGTAAAATCACTTGATAATATTTCTCCACCTGAAGGCAATGCTTCAGTCCAATCCGTTGAATCTATTGGTGAAAAACCAGCACCTCCACCGCTTGAATTTAATATCAAGCTATTTAAATCCGTAACTAATCCAGAAGTTGAGGTTTCCCAATATATATCTAATAAACTCTCTACAGGCTCTGTTTCATAAACAGCTAAGTATTGTATACCTGGTGTTTGCAAACCTTCGTCATTAGCTAAAACAGCTTGACCTCCTAAGCCTGGTTTAAAACTTATTGTATCACCTGAAAGAAGTGAAACATAAACCTCGGTTCCGGTAGAATCTTTGACTCTTATTGACGGAGAATTTAAGTTATCTACGTCCGCGACTAATAAACCTTCTGCTAGCTTTGGAGAACTTATAATTGAATTTACTATTGTTCCTTCTACATTTTGAAGTTTTAAATCTGGATTCGTAGGTGTTGTTGTCTGATCTTCTCTAGCTTCTGCGCTTGCTGGAGAGTAGTTTGTTGTAGATATTTGACCTATTTGTTTAGGTGTACTTATTCTAGCTACCAACGGATTAGATTCGTATTGATAAAACTGAGGTATATAATTTGGAATAGGAGGTATCACTGGATCATAGTCAAACAAATCGTTTAAAGTTGAAACAGTAGAAACAGTGTTTGAGTCTCTTCCAGTATAATATTGATCATTAGTATCACCTAAATTAGTAGGATAAGATATGTTTTGCCAATCAACACCTAGGCTATTATTTTCAACTCTTCCATATATTTGAACAGAACTTCTAAATTGTTTTTGATCAGGACCAACAAGCGCTAAATCTCTAGGCACTTTATTTATATTGTCACCTATTAAAACCATATGAGAAGTTTTAGAAAGTTCCAATCCTTGCCTAGAAGGATATGCAGCCATTATTCCGGGCGCATAAACGTTATAATATTCTTGCTCTGTTTGTTTAACTACTATTTTATAGGAGTACCAACCTAGCGGGTTGTAATCAACACTTGTTGGATCTCCATTGTATACGCCAGGCCATCCTTGTAAAGTACCGCTAGGAACTGGTGCTGTTGGAAGTAATGGTTCATTAAATAAAACTTTTAAAGAGTTACCTGGCCAATCTTGTGGAGGAGTTGATTTGCTTAAGTAAGGAGAGTAAATAGTATCTCCTATAAAAGCTAAACCCGTTGCGGCATTTAATAATTTTTGTGTATTATTAGAAAGTATCACACTTGAACTTCTACCGAACCGATCTTGTAAAACTATACCTACTTGATAATTACGATTTTGCTTAACGGTGTGATTTGGGTATTCTACCTTAGAAACATAGTTTTGATCAGGCCCAACAGGATATACTTGAACTACAAAACCATTTATTGTAGCCGTTATATCTTGGTCAAAAGTAACAGTTGTTGCGTCTATAGCTATTATAGAAACTAAAGGAGGACCTGGATAACCCGTTGGACTTCCAACATTTGTTGATCCTTGAAAAGTAGCAGGAATAGCAGTGCCAGCCGTATAAGTTCCTTGAGTTGTTATTGTTATTTTACCCGTTTGATCGTTGAAGTCTTCTTTTGGGCTAACAGTAACACTATAATTTATACTCTGTAGTGGAGTGTGTTTATCTTGAAAATTACCATAAACAATTCTATTACTAATTATTTCTTGTGAAAAAGCTCTTACTGGTGTTTTATCGTAAACTCTAGTTAAATCACCAGAAGGTAAAGTCTTATATGGTTTTTTAGATAAATAATTATACTCAAAAACATCACTATTAGTTGCTTGCGTTTCTATCTCACTTATAGAAATGGTATCTACAACTTTAACAGCTAAACCATCTGATTCTTTAAATAATATATCTAATTCTTTTATTTTAAAATTATTTCTAAGAGTATCTGCTGAACACGGTAATGGTATTTTTAATTTTATTTTATCTGTTTTATTTTCAACAAAACTAACTATTGTACTAGCGTATGCTGAATCTTGATCATTAACTTCCTGTAAGCCGTTGTAGTCTATATTTTGATCAGTTAAATAATTTGGTGTATATAAAAAATAACCATCTTGCTTTGGTATAAAAGCTGTTTGTGTAAATGGGGCGAAAATAGAATACTCATTATCTTCAAATTTAAACCTATAGGAAAATCTTGCAAATAAACTTTCTAAGTAGTCAGGATCACCAGAAAATGTTGACTCATAATATTTATTAGCATTAAAAACAACTTCTTGACCATTTGCTAAAGTCACACCTGTTGGTCCGTCTAAAGTTATTGTCCAAGTAGGTTCTGCTGCTGAAGGCGTTGTAGTAGTATCAGCATATGTAAAACTATCTATTACTTGAGTTGTATCTATTATATCTCCAACAGAATCAATATAACTTAACACTGCTCCAGTATCATAAGGGTTTCCATCCACTAAATTACCTACAACATTAGTTAGTATAATTTCATCACCGCCACTGTAAGATCCTGAAACAGAACCTAAACCACCATTAGGGTAAAATTTAGAAGTAACATCATACATAGTAGTTTCTGGTTCGTTAGATACAACGTCATAAAGCTCTATAGATTTATAAGGATTGTATTTAGCAACAGATATTTGGTCTTCATTGACATAATGAAATAAAGAAGCTTCAGCTAAAGCAGTGTTAATAACCCTGGGTTGATTATGATTATCTGTCCAATAAAGCAAACCTTCTAAAATATTAACACCATAAATTTTAAATTGAGTTGAGAAATTTAAAAAAGATCCTTTTACAAGTATGTTAGCATATGATAAGCCTTCACCTGACGTGTCATATCTAACTATAAAGTTTTCAGCATTAACAACGTAAGAAGCTAGGTCGTTATTTGTTAAAAATAAATAAACAAAACCAGTAGAATCATCGTGCGCCTCTCCTATACAAGAAAGGCCTGAAACGCCTGTTAATTCATCTAAATCTAATACTTTGTAGTTTCCAAGAACATTTTCTAAAGAACCAACATTGGATCCTTCAGACTTGCTAACTTGAATATTAAAAGCATCTCTATATTCTCCTTGAGGAAGTAATCTAGCGTCTAGATCTTTGTTAAGTTTACTTTTTATAAAAGTATTTCTCGCTTGAGCCATTTAATTTTAGTGTTTAATCCATTTAGACTTACCTCTCATTACTTGAGTAATTTCGCCAATCTTAATGTTAGATAATCTTATTTTTGCATTTCTTAATTTAGCAGATCTCTCTTTTTTCAATCTTTGTACTATGTACTCAGGTTGATTAGCGCGCGTGGATATAATAGCATATAGTATATGTGCATATAAAGCTTCCTCTGCTATTTTTGGTATTTTAGTATCTGAGTCATACGCTAAGCCATCAGAAATATATTCTAGTAATATAAGTTCTCCAACTAATCCGCTAGAGAAAGACATTTTACCTTCTCTTTCATTTAGATTAAAATAGCCGTTTGATTGAGAGTACTGAGGATCTAGCCCATATTGATTTATATAATTTGAATATATAAAGCTTCCATTGCTTGTAAAATTAAAACCAACTGTATCTGGGCTTTCTGCTAAATAGTTATTAAGCTCTTCATTGTTATTACTATGCCATCTTTCTTGTATAAGAGAAGTTCCTTCTATGTCATCTCCAAAGTTATCTTGAGTCGGTATTCCTTTTGAGTCTTGTATTTGAGTGTAATAAGGACTTGTTGTAAGATTGTTTGTAGGATATATTATGTGTTTAACACCATGCCTGTCAGTCCAAGAAGTTCTAACATAATTAACATAGTCTTGTGGTAAAGGTAAAGTTAAACTCTGCGGTATTGTTAGTTCTGATTTTTTAACGCTTTTTAAAGTGTCGTAACTAAACTCTTGTAAACCTCTTTTAGCAAAAAATAATATATCTGATTTTTTAGCTGTTTGTATTAATTTACCACCTCCAACATAACCAACCATAAAGTTTTCTATAGCGTCATCTAATGTAATGTAAGAGTAGCCTCCGTAGTTATCTTCAACGACTTGACCGTATGCTTTATCAGTTTCTGTATTACCATAAAGTCCTCCATCTAGTTTTTTTAATTGAACAACTATATACAAGCCAGTAGCTGGAGCCACTGGAAATGTTACTGCGTTGTCTACAACTGTAAAAGTTGTAATGTATTCTGAATAAGATCCAGGTAATCCAGTAGAACTTGTGTATAACTTAAAATTATTTAAAGCATAATTAATATTGTTAGGATCAAAACTTCCTAAAACTAAATCTGTATCAAATGTAGTTTTAAAAGCTAGTGTAGTATTATCACTTCTAAAGCCTTGAGCGCCTTGATAATATTGTTGATTTGTTTCAGTTATTAAACTCATTTATTAGCTTTTTTCGTTAATTTCCATTTGTTGAGCTTCTTGTGAAGCCGCTTGAATTATTGTTGGATCATTTATTACTATTCCAAAATACTTTAATATTTCTAATATTAATAGAGTTTGCTCGCTACCGTCTAGTTGAAAGTCAGTAGAGGTGTTAGAGTAAATATATTGACCTAAACCTCCAGTAGTAAATTCCCAACTAGGAGGTGTAGGAGTTACTAGTGCGTTTACTGTTATAGTGTTTGGGGTTGGAGTTACTTTTAATAATAAGCTACCTGTTGTATTTGTAGTGAAGAATAAAGGATTTTTATTATCTGGAGCTGTAAGTTTTGATCTTGAAATTTTATTAAAATCTGACTTACTAACTAGCTGTGTTATAGAAGCTAAACTAGGATTTACGTTAGTGTAGTTTGATACAACCTCACCTATTTTATATAGCACATCAGCTACAGGTGTTGTTTGTGTAAACCCATCCACAGCAGCGTCGTAGGTAAAAGATACTTCCTTTTCAAAAGGATGTAATTTATATGATATATCTTTAAACATATCAAAAAACTCAGTGCCATTTTGAGCGTTTGTTTGGTTTTTTCTAAATTGTTGATTACCATCTGGAAAGTAAGATTCAAATATCTGAAACTGAACCTGCTCTGCAATACTATTGAACTCAGCAGGTGTTACATAACCTCTTTGTTCTTTATTTAATATAAACAAAACTGTTTTATATACTTTATCTACACTTACTGCCATTTTTTATTTTTTATTAATTATAGTAATTAGGCCACTTTAAAAGTGACCTAGCTACTATAGTATTACTTGTTTTTATAGTTTTTTATCTATAGACTTATAGATTTCTACACCTTCGTCAGTTTTTAAGAAAGCCGCAAATGCAGAATAAGGATTTTCGTCAAAAGGTACATTCATTAATTTTCTACCAGTTGAAGTCCATGTAAATGTTCTTTGATCTTGAGATAGTTTAATTATGTTAGCTTCTGAAGCTCTAATAGCAAAGTTTCTTAACATAACATTTTCGTCGTTAGCTAAGTTTATAAACAGTGCTGGATTATTTCTAGCAAACAATAATAAGTCTCTTTTAAGTTCTTTAGAGCTCATAGAGTTTACTGCAGATCCTTTTTCAACTCTTAAAATTGCTTCCGCTTGATCTATGTCCATTGATCTCGCTGCGTTTAAAGCATCAATTTGAAGATCTAGTACATCTAATTCATCTTCTGCTCTTTCTACAGCACTAAATTCTTCATATATTCTACCTTTAAGTGGATGATATAAAGATAATAGTTTTTGTAAGTTTTGTTTTTCTTTAGGTACTAAAAGTTTTCCATCTAAAAACCTAATGTGACCCATAGTACATTCTCCATTTTGTTCATCTACAAGTGGAGAATCTTGATTTGTAGCATATCTTATTTCTCTTTGCTTACCAGTTTCTGGATCAAAATATAATAAAGAGTGCTTTCTAGTATGTTTGCCTGGTATGGTCAATGTTAAAGGTGTTTTCCTACCTTTTAGATAATAAATTCTATCTTTAATTTCCCATGTTGGTTTTGATTGTTCTTGAACTTGTGCGTTTTTTGCAACAGTTGGTTCAGCATAATTAATTTCATTAATTACCTCTTCTGTAGCAACATCTTTTGTTGCAGTTTTTGTAGCTTGTTTAGCCATAATATAATATAATTAAATAGTTT
>Ga0099851_1001179_pt1 | contig 11050 bp, 5 predicted proteins | sample CB_VirMetaG_6_FD_78176 | JGI IMG/M metagenome (GOLD analysis project Ga0099851, IMG submission 78176) | Freshwater to marine saline gradient viral communities from Chesapeake Bay - CB_1508_2 Viral MetaG | ecosystem: Environmental > Aquatic > Marine > Coastal | place: USA: Chesapeake Bay... | reverse complement strand
TCGGTAGCGCGACTTATGCTTATCTGAACGGATACTGTGGCGCGGTTCAGGAACCACGTGTTGCTTCCGAAAGGTATGTAGCGTGCTTGCCTACAATTACCGCAAGTCGAAGCGCAACGCCTATGGACTAGACGTGGTTTCGGTTCTTGTTCGTTGAGCGCGTGAGCCTCAATGGGCTGATAGTCTGTGCGTGTATCTTGTGTACCAGGCAGGAAGAACTTGGCGCAAGCGGGGCAACCCTGCTCATGCTCAAGTATCTCGTTGCGTGTGTGTTGCGGTACGTCACTCCACTCGGAGTATACAGCGCAGTATAGGCGATAGAGAAACTCGTAATAGATTATCTCGCCCGATACGTTCATTGTTTCGAGTTGCCTCTGCCGTTCTAGGGCAAACTGTCCTAAACGTGAGGACATACACCCATGACATAATCCGTTGGATTCATCATGCGTGTTGATAAGGCTATGTACGTACAACGTACGAACCTCGGAGCAGATCGAGCATAGCCCGATACCGATTACGCCGTATCCGTAATGGTTTTCTATCGGAAGTCGGGGCGTGTGCCCCTCAAGTTCTTCTTCCGCGAAAATGGGGGGTGGGTAATTGTGTGTATCATGCGTGGGCATGGTCAGTTATCCTTTCGTGATAGGGCTTCTTCCCGCCAATAATTGCGCTCACGTGTGAGCCGAGCGTTGGCAGATGCGCTCGTGATGATAAGACCTATTGCGGAAACGAGTGCTATCGTCACCGCGATTAGGTCTAGGTTCGTCAGGTACATGATGTTCCTTTCGTGTGACCCGCCGTACGAAGGGATAAAGGCTAACCCTTCATACGTACGGGCAGAGGACTTTCCTCGGTTTCAGCCTAGCAGAACGGCTCTCAAAGTCAAGAACCCAGCATGGTTGCCGTTTAGATCGCACCCGAAAAAATCCGTGCGTGAGTGAGTATGTAACGGCAAGAAATGTACCGCGCGTGTGTAAGTTAGCCCATAAGAGTATGCGTACGTGGGCGCGCATGTAACGGCAAGAGATGTATCACGCGCACGTACGTACGGGTACGCACCCACCCACCCCCGCGCTCGGGCGTGTCGGGTTATGATCGGAACGGACAAATCGGACATAGAACATTTGTTCTAATCGGATCTCGGAATCCGATCTCGGAGAAAAGAAAAAGAGCTGAAAATTGAGCGTAAAAAAGACATGAAAAAAAATCCTCGAGGTGCTTGATTCCTTGCCGGATTAGTGGATAATGAAGCCACTCGGGGGCAATACCGCTCCCGACACAAACCGAAAGGCTCCACTCATGGAAAAGGCACAAATCCTCGAGGCGCTTGCGCCATTCTCGCTTAGCGCTGAAAGCGCCAAGAGCGCCACAAATCGAATCTCGAGCGCACTCGAGAAAGAAGGAACCCCCGCGCAGTTGCTCTCGAGCGTCACGCAAAGCCTCAACGCGCTCGCCGGAAAGGTGGACGAAGATTCGAGCGATTACGGCGCACTCATGGCGCTCGTGAGCGTGTTCACATTCTCAACCGCTATCGCCAAAGCCGGAACCGAGAAGGCGAAGAAGCCACGCGAGAAATGGTATCCAGCAGACAGCGCCGAAGGTAAGGCGATTCTCTCGGGCGAGAAGCCAGCCAAGCCTAAGAAATCGCAAGCCCCCGCGACCCCCGCGAAGGCTATTGACCCCGACCAAGTGCGCGCGCTACTCGAGGCGCTACTCAACGCGGGCAAGTAGTCGCCCAACACAAACCGCCCGCCTACGCGCTAACCCGCGTGGGCGGGTTTTTTACGCGCGAAAAATCGCGCTGGGGCTCTGCCCCAGACCCCGCTGGGGGCACGCCCCCAGACCCCCACCAACACGTGTCGCGCATGGCGCGACCCCGGTTGTTATAGCGCTGGCGCGCTAAATACTACACTATCCGCCAAAAATATTTTACCAGTATTTAGGCATAAAACCGCAGATCAGACGACTATTTATGTAATTTATAAAAGTCACAGCGTTCGGTTTTGGTATTTGAACGGGTTAGTATATATGTAGGGTAAACGAGCGGACGTCCCTAGCGAGTTTACCAGCTCGGCAGGCTTGTTGCCTGCCTCGCAAGGGGGGTAGTGAGGCGCTCTTTGGGAGCGCCGAACGAAGGGGGGATATATTGGAGGTTTTATATGGCTGCCAAAGGTGGCAAAGAACACCATAATGTAGCCAAGCTAGCTCAAGCTAAGGCTAAAGTTTTAGACTTTGTTAGGCAAGGACTATCCCTTCAAGACGCAATCCTGAAGGCTGATCGCAAACCTGATGTCATGAAGGACTGGAGGAAAGACTCTAGGTTCATGGCAGACCTTGAGGCAGCTAAGGCCGAAGGTGAGAAAACCCTGAGTATAGTTACTGGGGATGCTAAGTACAAAATAGGCTTTGAAGAGTTTTCTAAAGAGTTCCTAGATAGCCCGATCTTTGAGCACCATCGTGCTTGGATCGATGTACTAGAGGGACGTGAACCCTCCTGGCTCCACCAAGCTATGACTTATGAGCCTGCCAGCTCTAAAAGACTTCTGATAAATGTGCCACCTGAGCACGCCAAGTCAACCGTCATCACAGTCAACTACTGTGTCTACCGGATTGCCATGGATCCCAATGTCAAGATTACGATTGTCTCTAAAACCCAGGAGCGTGCTAAGGAGTATCTCTACTCCATCAAGCAACGCCTGAGCCATGAGCGCTGGTCCAAGATGCAAGCCGTCTATGGATCTACTGGTGGCTGGAAAGAGGATGCTGACACCTGGAAAGCTGACAGGATCTACCTCAGCCGTGACTCCACCGAAAAAGACCCAACCGTACAGGCTCTGGGTATTGGTGGTCAGATTACAGGTGCCCGTTCTAACCTGATTATCCTAGATGACGTTGTGACCACTTCGAATGCTCATGAGTGGGAAAAGCAACTTCTGTGGCTACAGCGAGATGTTGTAACCCGTCTTGGCGATAATGGAAAGCTTTTGATTGTAGGAACCCGTATAGCGGCTAACGATCTATACCGGGAGATCCGTAACCCAGAGCATTGGGTTGGTGGTAAGACTCCGTTTACTTATTTTGCGATGCCAGCAGTATTGGAGCTTTATGAAGATCCCGAACAATGGGTTACCTTGTGGCCCAAATCCCATATTCCGTGGGAAGGTTCTGATGAAGGCATCGTTCCCGATGAAAACGGTCTATATCCTAAATGGGATGGGCCCGCATTATTTAGGAGACGTAGCGAGGTCAGCCCTTCTGCTTGGGCTCTTGTCTACCAACAACAAGATGTCCAAGAGGATTCGGTATTTCCGCCTGTCGCGGTTCAAGGTTCAATCAACCGGATGCGCAAAAGGGGTCCTCTAAAGCCAGGAGTTCCTGGTCACCCTAGCGAACCTGGTAACTGGTACACCATCATGGGGCTAGACCCCGCTATGACTGGTAATACTGCAGCTGTAATAATGACTGTAGATCGTACCACACGCGAGCGCTGGATACTTGATGTCGAGAACATGAAGGATCCTACCCCTCAGAAGGTACAGCAACTCATCGAAGCATGGGTTGACAAGTACCAACCTCAAGAATTACGCATCGAGATCAACGCTCATCAGAAGCATTACGCTTTAGATGACGACCTCAGATCGTATCTCGCCTCTCATGGCGTGAAGTTTTCTAGCCAGTTTACTGGTAAGAACAAGTGGGACGCTTCTTTCGGCGTGGCAGCTATGTCAGGCTTGTTTGGTACAGTACGTAACAATACTCACCAAGACGATAACCTAATAGAGCTACCTAGCCAAGATGGATCTGAAGGCGTTAAGTCTTTGATCCAACAACTCATAACCTGGAAAGCAGACACTCGTGGTCCTACAGACTGCGTGATGGCTCTCTGGTTCTGTGAACTGCGAGCAAGAGAAGTAATTCAGAACTCGCGTATAAACCAGACTCACCTAAGAAACAAATGGGTTACCCCAAGGCAGATGGAGAATCGCTACTCGGTAAACCTAAACGAGTACTCGTCTCACTACGAATAGGATAATGATGTTAGATATCGATTCGATCGCACGGCGCGTCGAGAATATGAAAGAACGGAATCGTGAACGCGATTCTCGTATGGCTGATATTCTTGCTGTGCGTAAAGGTCGTATGGTCGAGGTATTCCCTGACCTATTTCCAGAGGGCATGTCAAGTGCCATGGTTGCGAACTTTGTCGATGTTGCGGCACGTGATTTAGCTGAGGTACTAGCTCCACTTCCTTCTTTCAACTGCTCTACAAGCAACTCAACTTCTGATCGTGCTAGAGCTTTTGCTGATAAGCGATCAATGATTGCTAACAACTATGTTTATACTTCTCGCCTACAGTCACAAATGTACTGGGGTGCTGACTGGTACTTTACATACGGCTTCTTGCCTATCCATGTAGAACCAGACTTTGAAACAAATTTGCCACGCATTCGCGTCGAAGATCCAATGGGAGCTTACCCAGAATTTGACCGCTTCGGACGCTGCGTGGCGTACGCCAAACGATACATGAAAACAATTGGCGAATTGGCTAACGAGTACCCAGAGCACACGGGGGAGCTTCTGGGTAAACTCGGATATAACCAAAATACTAATGCTCTTATAGAGATGATCCGCTATACAGACAAGAACGTAACTGTTCTGTTTGTACCTAGCCGTGGAAATTTAGTTTTGAACTATGCTCGTAACTTAACGGGTAAGATGACTGTACGAATTGCTCGTCGTCCTGGTATTGACGATGAAGCTCGTGGACAATTTGATGATGTCTTGTACGTCCAGTTAGCTCGTGCACGCTTTGCTAACTTAGCTATGGAAGCTGCAGAAAAGTCAATCCAGGCTCCACTCGTTGTTCCAAACGACGTGATGGATATGCCTATGGGACCAGATGCAGTTATCCAAACATCTCAACCACAAGGTGTTGGCAGAGTTCGTTTGGACGTACCAGCAGCAGCATTTCAGGAGCAAGCAGCATTACAGTCTGAACTTAGACTTGGCTCTCGTTATCCTGAAGGTAGAACTGGGAACATTGACGCCAGTATTATTACTGGTCAAGGTGTCCAGGCACTTCTCGGAGCGTTCGATTCTCAAATCAAGGCTGGTCAAATCATCCTTGCTGAGACATTCGAGGAAATCATCGCCCTATGCTTCGAGATGGATGAAATGCTCTTCAATGAAGAGAAGAGTGTCAGAGGTGTAGCACAGGGTACTCCGTACGAGTTAAAGTACATGCCAAGCAAGGATATTAAAGGCGATACCACTATTGAGGTTCGCTACGGCTTGATGGCTGGTCTTGACCCATCGCGCGCTCTGATTTTCTCACTTCAAGCATTGGGAGCAGATCTAGTATCTAAAGACTTCGTTCGTCGTGAATTGAACTGGAGTCTTAACGTTACACAAGAAGCAGAACGCATTGAAATTGAAAAGATGCGTGATAACTTAACAGCTGCTATTACAGCAAGCGCTCAAGCAATTCCTGCGATGGCTGCGCAAGGACAAGATCCTTCACAGATTATACAAAAGATTGCCGACGTTATTGAACGTAGGCGTAAAGGGGACAGCATTGAAGCTGCTGCTCTGGCGGTATTCACACCCCCACAAGCACCAGAGCAGGAACAGATGGTTCCGGCGGGTCAACAGGCCCCAGTTGAGCAGGCTCCCCCGTCCCCAGCCACTCCTGGACAAGCCTCCGCTGGAACCCCTCAATCAGCTCCAGACCTAGCAAGTATCTTAGCGGGGTTAGGTGGTTGATAAATGCAAGGGGACGAATTCGCACAACCGATAAATGATTTCTTATCGAAACTTGTAGAGCGAAAAGAATTAACAGGATACGTTCCTACTGGATGGTTCATCGTTACTGAATGGATGACACCACAGGAGGGATACACACTCTTTGGATGGAGTGATGGAGTTAGTTCTCCATGGAAATATCGAGGCATGTTACAGCAAGCACTCGATGAGAAAATGTATTTTGATAAGTACGAAGAATAGGATCTTAAATGGCAGAGGGTATGAGAGTATCAGGCGTAGGCAAAGGTGCTCGCCGTACCGATCTTGACAGAGCTCAACGCGTACAGCGTGAAGCTAAGATCCAAGAATCTGTTGGTGGACCACGCGGAGAACGCGCTGAATTAAGTCAGATTGCTGGAGCAGCTGGTATGGCAACTACAGCTTCTGCTGTTAGTGCAGATAGTTCTCTAGCTACGGGACGTAGTATACCCACAGTAGGAGCATTTGAAGGAACAAGACGCCTAGGAGAACTAACTTCTACTGGAGCTGGTGGCACAAGTGATGGTGCTGGTCCAGAAGTTCTCATGACTCCTGTTGATGCTCCTGATCAAATCGCAGCATTTGCTAGAGCGATGTACATGGCTAACCCAACACCGCAAATGCGCCGAATCGTGGAAGCGTTTGAAGAAGAAGGTCGCTAGTGGCTTCACCACTTGACGCGTGGAATCCCGCGAAAAACAGTAAGGTTAAAGTTACTGGCATTTTTGATAATGTTCAGACTCAACTTGACCGAGTTATTAGTACTGAGATGGCTCAACTTAGCCCTACCCAGTACGAAAACTTTAATAACTGGATAAATAAATATCCTAACCAGAGTAAAGACTTTATCATGACCGCAGTAAAACTCGGTCTAAAGCCAAATACACCTGGAGTTGATAAACTTGCATCAGCAGACGGGTTGGCGCAACTAAAGCAAGACTTGCTCAATACTAAGAATATCAAGTCTGCTATTGATAATGATAAGAATTTACTACAAGATGTACTAGATGTAGCCTACAGTGGTCTAAAAGGTACAAGCCGTACAGCGTTTGCGCTACTTCGCGCACCTTACGAGTATGTAACTAACGTAGGTCGTAATGCTTACGCTCTTGCTTCGCAAGAAAAGAAGCCAAGTTTTTCTGAATTTGCAGAAGATATCTCTCCTCTTGGTCTATTTGCTGAGGAAACACAGTTAGGGCAACTAACTCGTTCATTCCTTGCTAATCCAACTAATGTAAAAACTGGTTCTGGATTCTTTATTGGGGCAGATTCTAAAGTTCAAAAGGCTCAAGCTAAAGCTATGGGCACATACGGCTTAATCAACGGTAAATCATTTACCCTCGGTAGGGCTGCTCTTAAAACTGTTGGCTCAGATCCAAACAGTACACAGTACAAAGTCATGTCTGGCATTATTGATGCTACTCTTAACATAGCACTAGATCCTACTATCTGGTTTGGACCAGGTGCTGTTACTAAAATTGGACGTGCTGGTAAGGAACTCAAGGCTGGTAAAGCGGCTGCTGCTCGTGAGCTTGAAAAAGAAGCTAATCGCCTGAAAGAAGCAACACGTCTTACCAAAGAAGAAAAGAAACTTTTAAAAGAACGTACAAAAGCTGAAAAACAAATTTCTCGCCAAGCCGAGAACACTTATATGAAGGCTGAGTCTGACTATCAGAAGGCTCAACAGGCTAGAGTAACAGCAGATTACACAGTTGCTGCTAAACGTTTTGCTGCCGATCGCAGGAATCGCGCCAACATAGCTGGTCCTGAAGGTATTCCTTTAGATGATCAGAGAGTCGGACAGTTCATATTTGAATCTATGAACACCGGAAAACAGCAAGAAGTTGTCGACACACTTGGCAAACTATCTGCTGACTTCATGAATACGGGTAAGGCCTTTCCTGCTGCTATTTACTTAGATGAGTTACCAGAAGCCGGAGCTCTTGCTTATGCTGCTCGTGGTAACGAAGAATTCGTAGCGCAACTTGCTGGCGATAAGATTGCTAATCTTGTTGATTTATCTGCTGACTTTGCTACAGCTAGCAAGAAGGCCGTTACGGAAGAAATCAAGCGCCGTACTGAGCTAATTAACTTTATTAGAAACTCTGCAATTGATGGCAATCTACCTAAAGATACACGTTTAGCATTCAAGGGTCTTGCTGATAACGCAGATGAATTGTTAAAGACTGTAGATGGACTACTAGGCACAGGGCAACCTGAAGGTCTAGGAGTTTTAATCGGCAGAATAGCAGCCTCAAAGAACCCACAAGCGGTTCAATTGCTTACCGATCAAATCGAGAACGTTTGGAAAGCCGATGGCTTTGCTAATGTCAGAGCTATCTTTGGTGGTAATGGTGGTTTTGCTATTACTAACTATGATTTATTGGCTGCTCGTAAAGTACGCGTAAGCGAAGTACTAGCAGAGTCTGCAGAGAATGCACCTGCCGCTATGCTTAAGGTAGGAAGCGTAATTGAGAGAGCCGACAAGGTACTCCTAGATAGCCAAAAGGCTTTAGATGACGCACAACGTGGTTTAGATCAGATAAATAACAGCATTAACGATGCCGAAAAGCTACGTGAATTAGTAGCAAAAGATCCAGACCTAATGCGGTTGATGCTAAATGATCCAGATAATATTGGAATTTCTAAAGTATTGGATCTTGATACAGTCATAGATGAGACCCGTTATGCTAAAGAATTAATCCGTTCTGAGATTGGGTTAGTAGATTCTTTTGGTGGCGGTCTAAGCAAAGATGCCACTAAGGCTATGAAGTATCTTTTTGGCAAGAGATTCTTAGCTGTTGCTGAGATTGTAGCTAAAGAAACCAATACCATGCGTATTGATCGTCTATTCGGACGCAAGTTGGATATTGAAATTGCTGATGAATTAGCTCAGGCTGGCACAGTTGAAGATGTTATTCGCGTAATGTTACGCCACCTAGCATCTCCTGAAACAGATCCACAACTCGCTCGTGGCTTGTTGCTGCGTACAGAACTTGCTTTGAATAGCAAGAATCCTTTAGTAAAGCTTGCTGAGCCTGTGAATCTTAAGGCTGTAGCCTTCATGGAAAAAGCACAAAAAGCTTTAAGTGACGTATACGTACGCTCTACTATCCTTCCTTTAGGCGATTTAGATCGTTTGACTCGCGGATTAAATGACTGGTTTACTACAGCAAAAGTTCCTCAAGACTTAGTTGATAATTTAATCAATAAAGTAATTCGTGAACAAGATTATACTGCTCGTTCTAGAATCATTATGGACGGGATGAAAGATGTTCAAGAAGCTTTAGTAACTCGCTATGGCAAAGGGGATCCTGATTTAGCCAAAGCTCTTGAGGCCGCACTTAAAGTGGCCGGTAAAGATAAAGCCATTATTCAAAGGTACAATGTAGCTAAACTAGCAGATGGTAGTAATCCTACTCTTATGCTTAGTGATGGTGTGCAATTACCAATGACTGGCGCTAACTATCCTCATCAGTTTATGGACGATGCAATTCAACTTCTTGATACTCGTCCTATTGTAGAAGCTATCAATAAATACAATAAAAATACAGCTGTATTTGGTAAAGCCAAAGCAATTGGCGTATTTGCTAATGATATAGGTGACTACTGGAGAACAGCACAGCTAGCATTCCGTGTGTCTTACATACTACGTAACGTTGGCGAGATGCAGTTCCGTCAGTTCTTTGCTGGTCATGAGAGTATCTTTAATCACCCTATTGGATACATGGCTATGGCTATGGCTAATCCTAAAGGTACAAAGATGCAGCAATTAGCTGCTCGTATTGGTAAATACCAGAATGATCTCTTTGGAACCAACTTCAAAGATGAAGCTATGGATGCTAAATTTACTGATGCCATTGAAGATTACTTCACAATGATAAGCAGAAGTCTATCTTCTGGAGATCCACGTACTGCCTTCGTTGGCAAGATATACGAAGTAATTGATAGCACCCACGAATCATACTATAAGGGACTTGCTACAACTCTAATCCGCTTCTATACAGATGATTTGATCCCACTTGTGGCTAGAGCTAGAACTCCTGAGTTGCAAGATGATCTTCTTAAGTATCTTACCGAAAACAAGAAAGGTCTAGAGATCCTAAAGCAGGTTCATAATGGATCTCGCATTAGCCGAGATCTTGGTGGACGTAGGGTATCTGACTTTGATCTTATTATCTTAAAAGATTCTTCTAAGCCTTTCTCTAAAGATAATATTAATATAGAGAATGTTAGAAGTTACTTGTTTAGTAAGGACGATACCGCTTCTCTTGAGTATGCTATTATGTCTATTAGTGGTAAGGGGCCAAAGGCTGAGTACATCAGAGATATTCTTGCTAATGGTAAAGTTACTGTAACCCAAGGTAATAAAACTTTTGATATAGCTATTCCAAAATATAGCAAGCAAAGAGCTGCTGAAGAAATGTCCGATGCGGAGACAGCTTTTAAATCATCTCTATCATCATTCTTTCGCCGCGAAGATATGCCAGAAGCGACTGCTTTGATTGGGACTAAAAAGCGTTTTGCGGATAGAGAACCTAAGATGTGGGCTAAAGGTGTAGATTGGTTCTTCCAATTAAGCACTAAATTTGAAAATCTTGCTAACTTTGGTCCTGAATTCCGTATGGCTTATTGGGATCACGTAGGTCGTTATGCTACAATGCTTGACACTAAAGACCTAAAGAAACTTTACAAGAGTTCACTCGATACCTTAGCACCAATCAAAATAGGTGGCAAGCGTCCGGTTGGACGTAAGCATCAAACTATCCGTATTATTGAACGTGAACTCAAAAAGCGTAGTACTGGCAAGTATGTAGATGAAGCCGGTCTAACCCTGCAGCAACTTAACTCTATGGCCTCTAAGGCCGGAGCTAAGTATACTCGTGATTTATTCTACGATGCTTCCAAGCAGCTTCAGTCTGCTCAGGCTATGCGTTTAATATTTCCTTTCGTACAAGCACAGTTAAACACTATGCGCGTATGGGGTAAATTATTTGTAGAAAATCCAGTTAATTTCTATAAACTGGGTCGTGCTTTCAATGCTGCAACTCAAGAGGGATCTAGTGCTATCTACGATATCACAGGGGTTAAGTACGATGAGGGACAGGGCTTTATTTACGAAGATGAGTTCGGTGAGAAGCGTTTTCGCTATCCAATTGCCGGAAGCTTCATTGGTGGCCTTGTAGGTAAGAATCTAGATTCTACCGAAGCTTTACAGCTTACTGCCCCAGTACAATCACTTAACCTTGCATTTGGTAACGTAAATCCT
>Ga0099851_1001178_pt1 | contig 11051 bp, 26 predicted proteins | sample CB_VirMetaG_6_FD_78176 | JGI IMG/M metagenome (GOLD analysis project Ga0099851, IMG submission 78176) | Freshwater to marine saline gradient viral communities from Chesapeake Bay - CB_1508_2 Viral MetaG | ecosystem: Environmental > Aquatic > Marine > Coastal | place: USA: Chesapeake Bay... | reverse complement strand
ACTTCGGCCTCTATCTTATCTTGTTCTAATTGTAAAGTACCTTTTTGTGTAGTTAGTTCTGCAATCTTATCACTAGCCTGATTGATTGCCTTTGTTAATGCTTCTCTTTCTGGTGCTTGTTTTTCTCTCTCTTTTAAACCTCTAGTGACATATTCCATATCAATATATTTTTCAAGTGTCTGGTCTAATAGAGTTAAAGTCTTTTGTGACCTATCAATAACAAGTTGTTGTTGATTGATTTGTTTATCAATCAATTCTATTTTAATATTATTAGTTGAAGTTGGTTGTACTTGGTCAAGGTGTGCCTTTGATAAGAAACCAAAGATACCCATTGATGTGATAAAGATTAAAACAATAACAGCAAATGTTAAATATGTTTTTAAAGTTTTTGGTACAAGTTCATTGCGCCAATTATTATATAACCAACTGGCGGCTACAAGTTTGCCTATCTCTAAAGCACTACCCATAGCAATGATTGGTACAACAGCGCCTGCAAATAAAGTTGCTAGACCTACGATTGAATAACCGGCTGCTATAACAGATATAGAAATAGCAGATATAAAAGTAATTAATATTGTAAACATTGTTCTCTACCTAATGTAATTTAATTTATATTCTGCTCTAATTTTTGTAATAATACTTTTTATTTTAGAGAAATAGTATTTATCGGTAGCATAAGCATCTAAGGTTTCTACTAATTTGAAAGGGTCATTTTCACCATTATATTTTACTTCTCTATATTTTTCAAAAGCAGTACCATTATTTAGTATGTCCATATAGTTTTGTACTGAATCACATTCGTGTGGAAATACTTTAACCCCCCATTTTTGTGGTTTATCTTTCCACGGTAACATATGTGGTTCTCTCAAATCATATGTACGAATACCAAATAAGTTTTTACCCTCAATAGCAAATCTACTTGTACCCCAAGCACTTTCTAAAGCTGCCTGTGCTAGTAATAATTCTCTATTCACAGGCATTATATCAGATGTTGTATTGTAGATATAATCTACACAAGTATTAACAGAATCTAAAAAAGATTGATGGCTGTCGTGTTCAAAGTCTGGTTTAGAAACTTTAAACGCCTCAATTTTTTCAATTGTTTCTACTTCAACAATTTTTGCTTGAGATTGATAAAAATAGTAACAGTAAGATATAAAACTTACTGTAAAAACAAAAAACAATGTCTTTGATACTATTCTTAACTTATCTACAAACCTCACTAAGCGTCCTTTCCAATGTATGATGAAATTAATTTAGACTTCATCACAATGTATTCGTAGCCGTAAATGGTTTCAGCTTTACCATATTCGCTTTCACCAATCTGTATGGGTTTTAGTCTTTTTTGAAAAAATGCAAGACCGTCCATATTAAGAATCTTATTCATCTTCTTAAACAATCTTTCTGATTGTCTTTCTGTAAGATTGTCTTGTACATCTTTTGACCAGTTGCCGGTGTAATACACCATTTTGGTCTCTTTATCGTTATCTTTGAATTTAGTCAGCACATTTGGGATATTCTCAATTTGTGCCTTTAAATAACGGTCGATTTCTTTACTTGCCATAATATATTCTCTCCTTGTTCAGTTAGTAAAGTTAAATCTGGCCTAGACCAATCTCTTTGAGTTTTGGTCTATAACTGTAAAACAGTTTATTGTGATTGCCAGAATCACCACAATTCGCTAATTGATACAGGTGGACCATTTCGTGTCCAAGTGTATTCAAAAATTCACTAAAGTTTTTATACTTTTCATCCATTTCTAAAAGATACCATCTAGTACCTTTTCGTTTATTATCTTTAATCCATACTTGACCATAAACTTTTTGTCTTGTCAAGTTTTTTATTTGTATATCATTGAAAGGTGAAAGTTTATTTTTAAACACACCTTCATTAATTACCTTAAAATACTTCTTAATATCTGCATAGGTAGTTTTGTACATTCTCGTGGCCGTAGCCTCACATTCAGACTTAATCATTCGCTTGATTTTTGCCTTTTTGCTTTCCACTTTTCTCTCCTATTTTTGACTTTAAAATAAACCATGAATAAAATACCAGCTGAAATTATCAAAATGACTTCAGTTGGCAATAGAGCATTTAAAATTTGTAAAAACTCTATGATTACTGACACTCTTTATCAGCAATTTTCGTGTCGGTTAATAGTTTACACTTATACTGCTTATCTAAATTCATTCTCATTTCAGCCATTGCACTATCAATTATTGAAGGCAAATATTGTTGCATTATAGCCAACATTTGAATTGCATATTGATGCCCTAATTTAGACATTTCTTGTTCTAGCAATTTTTTTTCGTCAATTTCAGATGAATTTGTTATAACATGGCCAATCACCGCTTTGGTATAATCATCACCAGCGTAAGTTGGAGTGTTAATTGACAGCACTAATAGAGCCGCCAAAATCAGTTTTTTCATAATATATCTCCTTTTCTATTGTTTATATTTATATTATAGACTATCCGGAGGCTAAAGGCAAGCACTTTTTTAAGAAAAAAAGCGTGTAAAATCAACGATTTATGAAAAAGTTAGGGGGTGCGTCAGATTTGACCACCCCCTGGAGGTAGTTAAATGAGAGTGATTCTCATTTAAATTGTCTTATATTCGTCATTCCAGTTAAAAGCTTCTTTAACCACAGCTGCGGAAAGACCTTTGTAATGTCTGTGAAGTTCTTTATCCTTCATTTGAATGACCACTTCAGCTTCGCCTTTGTGTAAAGCTTCTAAAATCTGAATAAACATAGTTTCTTTTCTAGTCTTAGAAATAGACATATCAGCGCCTTCTACAAAGTGCCATAATTTCTTACTTTCATTTTCTAGTCTGCTATGTTCGGTACCCTCTGGTGCTTCGTTAGCAATATAAGGAGGGATTCCTTCTGGTAAGTCCCATTTGATTTTAGGGTCAAATGAACCTTTGATTATTCGTCTAAGACCTGGTGTATCGTATTGTTTTAAAACCTCTACCTTTTTGGTCTTGTCTTTTGCATTATTAACTTTTGTCAATACTTCGTGGTATAACAATCTACCTGAGCCTCTAGTGGAGGCCATAGTTGTCATTGATTGTTTTGACATCAAGTTAGGATTTGCGTTTGCCATAATTTTCTCCATTTTTAAAAGTCACCAATGTTCTCCATTAAAGACTTCAATTTATTTTCAATAAAATAAGTCAACAACTTTGAACGGTCATTTAACTTATAGTTACGGTAACTATTTATAATCTCATTTTCTAGCATTCCTGGTATTTGCAACAAATCGACCAGTTTCTTATTTCTTTCAAAATTAGATTTTACTTCACCCTCTAAGTTTTGACCAGCCATAAACTCCTCTAGTCTTTTCTTAGTAATTGGTTTTTGTCTTTCACCAGTTACAAATACATCACCAGACGAAAGTATATTAGGTATACCGTCCGACCTATCACCAACGATAATATGTTCTAATAAAAATTGTTCTGGTACTAAACCTTCACCTAAAAACTTTTTCTGTATAGGTGCATACTGTTCAACATTGGTAAATCTTTGTAATTGTATAAAGTCTTTGTCACCTGATACAATCATTATAGGTTCAGATTGATGATAATACTTGACCAACATAGCAATAATATCATCAGCTTCACACCGTTCAATATACATAACTGCATAAGGGAAGTTTTCTTTGATTTCATTTTTTATTTCCGTAATTATATTGAATATGTTTTCCCAATCAAAAGCTGAATCATCTCTACCTTTTCTACGGCTGTATTTGTAATTAGGAAATAAATCTCTACGCCACGGATTACCTGCATCTGCACATAATACCATAGTGCCGTACTTGTTTTTAAATTTTACATTAAACCCTCTTAATGAGTTGACCACCATATGTCGTATCATCTCTTTATTAGGTTTTACATCTGCTTGGCCTCTAGTCTGTACCATAAGGTTAGAGATTAATACTTGGTTTAGGTCAACTAAAATCATTTATTTGTCCACTCTTCCGTTACATCTACCACTTCAAGTTCACCGTGATATATGGTATAAAAATCATAAGGGTCGCCAAAGGTATCTCTTATATAATCATAATAATCTTCTTCATACTTTTCTTCTAATTCTTCTTCACTAATACCTTTTACATTCATAAAATAGAAAGAACATTGGTCATCAACCTCTTGTTCTTCAACCATAGTATGGTCAAATTCAAACTCATTTCTATCGTCATTTGCATCACCAATAGTATCTGATAGTTCATCGCCATCATCTACTTTTAATATGCAATGGCCCCAACGATACATTTCTTCCGTTTGGAATGAAATATTTTTATCTTCATCTTTATATGTTTGATATTCATATATTGATTTTTTAAATTTTGGTGAAATTTTATAATACTTTGGCATTTTTTGTCCACATTCTGTCTAGTAGGTAATACCACCCACCATTAATTATAGGTTCAACTATTGCATCAACTCCAGCTAATGACCATTCTGCACCTGTAATTAATCTGTTGCAAGTCATTGCTATAAAAATGTGTCCAATAGTATAAACAGTAGCTCTACCTAAACTTGTTGTTCCAAGTTTTTTAAGTAAGTTAAAGATACCGTTTTTAAATTCTGTCATATACATTAAGAAATGGTGGCGGATTTCTCCGCCACCAAATTAAAACTAGGCTGCGTAGCCTTGTTTACCGAATAAAGCCGCTTGACCAGCTGCAATAACAGCTTTTGATGGTGCGCCAACTCTATATGAAACTCCTGCTGATGTTCTATTTTCATAAATCATCAAACCTTCGTTTCTTAACTTACCAATCATAGACGCTGGTGAAGTTAAATCAAACTTGCTTCTTAGAGTTTTCCAAGCAACAGATTGACCTGTGGATAAAAGGTTTCTTACCTTATCCGTTTTAGTTTGTTTAGTTCTAGTCATATCATTTTCTCCTTCTTTAGATTTAAATATAGACATAATATTTGATAACATAATTGTTACCGTCCTTTCTTAACTATTTTACAACCTGTTAAGGCGATTCCAGAGGAATTAGTTGTCATTTTCAGGTGGAGTATCTAAATCAAAGTCTGGAATAAACTCGATGCCACCCTCTTTAACTTCGTCTGTAATATCTGATATATTTTTTACAGACTTAGTTTTTGTATCATAGATTTTACTATAATCTATTCTAGCAATTTGTTCGCCTTTTGGCGAAATCTCTATTTGAACCGTTTTATCTACAATTTTTTGTACCACATGGTTCAAACCAAAATCTCTCTTAATCATACTTCTCATAGCATCAACTACATATGAAAAGTCTTGTGTAAAATGTAATGAATTAGTTTTCATAGCCAAATCTACACATTTTCTTAATAAATCTAATGCAATGTCGTCAACGGCAGACTCAACAAATTGTATCGTTTGTTGTTTTTCAACTTGTTTAGAAAACTTTTCATCCTTTTTACCAGTTTTGTCATTGTTAACAATACGGTTTTTAGGAAAAAGTATAATCTTACCATCTTCATTCACTAGATAATTTTCCCGTCAAATGTTACTTTACCACGATTGTGGAAATATTCTACTAATTGATTATAACCACCTATCAATTCACCATCAATTTTAATTTGAGGCATAGTTCTAACTTGTTTACCTACAGCCTCATATAGTTCTTCAGGCGTTTTAAAATCAACGCCAAAAGTTTTTTCTTCAAATGGTAGACCAAGGCCTTTAACTAAGGCCTTTGCCTTTACACAGTAAGTACAATTTGGTTTACTGAATATCTGTATTTCCATTGTCATTCTTTTTTTCACTTGTTAAACTATCCCATTTCAACTCAGCTTTAGACCTAAGGTTATAGGCATCTACAGCTTGTTCAATTGTGAAGTTATACATTTTATTATATTCACCTAATGGAAGTCTAAGACCAATCCAAGCTCTGTAATAGTTATTCTTTGTTAAAGTAACATCCTGAGCAAAGATTTCATAACCTCTTACTGGTGTATTTTTAATTTGATTTACAATTGTAGATTCTACTTCACTTACAACTGTCTTAGTATTTGATTTACCAATTTCAGTTACATATTGTTTAGAGTCTTTATTCATTTTACCCATAACAATATCTGCAAGTTCAGCTTTCGCAATCATTTTTGCTTTCTCAATTGCAAGATTCAAGTCTGGCGATACTGCTGTACCTACACCGTAAATACAAAGTTTATCTTTGTCTTTACCAAAGTACGAAGCATCACAAGCCTTCGTTTCAGAAAAGTCTGCCATATACCATTTCGGTACTTGGTTCATTACTTTTCCACTTTCTGACTTAATATTATAAGTCGAGCTACAAGCACCCAGCGTTAATGCCATTGCACCTACAGCTAATATTTTTAATTTATTGTTCATTATTTTGCACTCTCCTTTATATAATACAATACTTCTTGCGATTTGTCAAGCGCCAGTTGAACATAGTTCAAAGCTTCATCGCTTGTAATACCAGTAAATATTACTACAAGTAGTGCTACAATGATAATATTCTTTATCATATTATTTCACCTCCCATTCGCCGTTAATTTTAAGACACGCTTTACCGAATGATTTAAAGGCGTGCTCTGGTCGACTATAGTATCGACAATATTCTGGAGCAGACACATCTGTATAGTAGAATTGAGCAAACAGTTCCCAATAACTAGGACCGTCAAACCTTTTTCTACCATCTGCACACTCCAAAATTTCTTCTTTCACAATTTCATTATCATCTGTTTCTTTGATAATGATTTTTACATAACAAAATTGGCCATTAACTTCGTCTGGATTAATAGGTCTAATTTTTGTATATTCATTTGCTACAGCTATTCCTGTCATTAATAAGAATAAAATAAGAACAAATGTCCAAGTAAGATATTTTCTAATTTTTTGATATTGAAACGGATCCATTATCTAGTAATTCCTATTAAAATTGTCCCCAAGTATAGTACAGTTATGATTACAATGTACCAAAACATACTATCCCTTAAATGACTATTCTTTTTCAATTTAAACATAATTTCGTAACTTTTTGATACTATCCTCTATATCATATATCTTTCCGTCTATAATGTCAAGCCTCTCCTGACTTACCACTAAATCTTTTGATTCCTCTAGCTCTTTTATCTCATCTTCTAAGTTTTTTATCTTATGTTCTACTTCTGTTCTTGTCATATTACCTCGCTGTTTCTGGACTTTCTATCCATTTGCCGTCTGGCAACTGACAGGCTGTCCCAAATACCATTTTTCTTTGTACACCACCAATACCAATCAACGGCCATTGATTTGTTATATCAATAGTTGCGTCATAGTCTTTACACTTGATTGGACCTTTTACATACGACCTGTATGTTTTGATGATACCTGAATTGCCAGTATCAGAATTATACCAATTTGTATAACTAGACCCAGCAGGACCATTGTTTAAATGGTCTACGAATACTGCATTATGTACATCATAATCTGACCTGTACATCACATTTGCACCGATAAATGCACCACCCATAGTACACAATGCTATAGCGGCCGGTTCTGTAGTATATTGAGCACAACTAGCCGCTACAGTTGAACCACCTAATACAGCTCCAACTTGACTTCTATTTGTACTGCAACCACTAACAAGTATCGTCAGCAATATCAGTAGCATCAATTTTTGCATATTTACCTTTGTCTTTTGATATAACTAAACAATCACTTTGTATTTGTTGTATCAATTATCAATTTCAATTGTATTCGCCTTTTTAGCTCCGTATTTCATTTCACGGAGCCTATCGGCATCTTTTTTTATACTATCAATTTTATCGCAAAATTCACTAATCTTGTGATACATAGTTTTTTACCTTATTAAATAAAGTTTGTATTTGTAATTTATTATCGACAAGTTGGTCTTTACCTTGTTGCCAATTTACTTTTTGAAAAGCAACTATTTCGTTCCACTCTTTTTGCAACCAATTAGTTACTTTGTTTTCATCTGCTTTTGCAACTGACCATGCTAATAGGTAAATTGCAAAAAACATAAAGATAAGTTTCTTCATACTTTTCTCCCAGCTGTTTTAAGGTCCTCTTTACCAACGACCATATAAGGTCCTTTGTTATAAGCAGGAACAATAGAATATTGTTTTGATATTTCTAATCGTTCTTGTCTTGCTTTGTGGTCAATAGTACCGCCATTACCTAGTTTTGTTTCTGCACTAGGATAATTCGGTGTTTCTCTACGGTAAACTGTATCAGGCTCATATGTACCTACGATATGTACAGTTCTCGGTTTTAATCTACCGAATCTGTACTTTACATAATCGTCAAATGATAACATCATATCGTGTAGGCCTTTTTGTTTCATATCTTTATTATACAAACGGTGGTCTTCTTTGAATTTTGCAACTTGATTTGCCGATAGATTATTCATCTTCTTCAAGTTCTTTCTCAAAGTACCACTACTGGTGTTTGTATAGATAATAGCCATAATTAAACTTCTAAGATTTCGTCTTTTGCGTGATTAACTTTTTCTGAAATAGAATAATCTCTCATTGTCTTAACTCGACTTTCTTCTCTCTTTTCGGCATATGTTTTGCCAAAGAAAGCAAGATAGAAAGAATCCCTAGGATTAGGGGTTTCATAAAGAGCAAGAAGTTTATCAAACTTAATATCAACTTCACTAAAAACTTCAGGCATTTCTGCATTAAGTTTTACATACTCTTTCAAAAGAGCGATTCTGTTTTTGTAAACATCATTCTCTCTTTCTTCTTGTGTTTTCTTTTTAGATAGTTTAGCGTCTTTTTCTTTAGCCGCTTTAAATTCTGCAAAGATTGACTCTTTGTCGTATCTAAAATTAGTTTGTACCATAATATAGTCCTTTCACTTTGTTAATAATATAGTTATATCCTATCAAATTATAGAATAATTGGCAAGCCCTAAAAAAAGCGTGATTTTTCTCGCTTTTTGGGAAAAAAGAGGCGCCAGGATGCGCCAGGATTGGTTTTCTTAAGCTTAGGAAGGTCAACATACACCAAGGTTTACTGATTCGTTCCATAGTTCTCAAAATATGCCTCCTGCGATTCGAACTGCCCGGCTTCAATTTCCTCATTGATTTTTGATTGTTCATCAGCCCATTTATCAAATTCATCACATATTCGCTGATATTCGTCTTTCAACAACATTACTTTGTCTTTAACGGTAGCAAAATCACCAGAATCAATTGCATCATTTATTTCATTTAACTTTTCAAGTGTACTAAATTCATTTACCATTAGATTGGTCCTCCGAATTCATTAATAAAACGATATAGTGTATGGCCTTTAATAGGTCTTTTCTATTACGACCATCTTTCTTACCGAACCTTGCAAGATATTTTATTGCATTGGCTTGACAAAAATCTTTATCAATATCACAAGACCTCAACAAGTCTTGTACTTGTACACCATCAGACACTTGAGCATAATGTTGCCCATATGTACCTTTGATATAGTCTAAGACTTCTTGTAGGATTTTATCTTCGTTATATTTCATTATTTACCTACTTTCATTTCATTTTCTAAATTTAACATTGTATCAACTTCATCAGGAATGTCAACCTCTGGAGCATAACCATCAATTACTACTTCAGCATAAGTTGGTTCATCTTCATCTTCTTCAATTACAACCTTACCAAGGTATTCTGTATCATTACTTTCTAAATAATCAGCGTCAACCATATAGGTTTCAACACCATTTTTTGTTTCTGTAATTTCGTGGTTAATTTGTGAATAATCAATACCACAATCTATTAGAAGTTTATCAGCTTCTTCTTTATTATTTGCTAATACTTCTTGTTCTATACATAATGTATAGTAAGTTTTTTTTCTGTATAGGTTTTTACCTAAATCTTCTTTCATTGGGTAAACATTTGTATCTATCATAATATAGTCCTTTTGTTAGTGTTTAATTTCAAATAAGTATTCTTTATCATAACCAAGACCAAGGTTATAACAAATATAACCTGCATCTTTTTCATTTTCTAGGCCTTCAGCCTGTAAAATCCATTTAATGGCAGTTTCTTTATCACTTGCACCAAGTTTGATATTTTCTGCAATTCTTTTTAAGAAAGTCTGATAGGCAGCTTCTTCAAACTTTTCTTCAGCTTCACGCTCTGCTTGTGCTACTTTACAAAGCCTTTCTAATTCTTCTTCTAATTCTTTGTTTGACATATTGTCAAAATCATAATGACGACCTTTTACACCATAAGCGTCTTTGTGCATTTCATATACACTTGTGATAAGACTATCACGCTCATAGTCTTCAACTGTAAAAATACCTTGGTCATTCCAGAATTTAATATCTTCTGGTACCATACCAGCCCAACTACCTGGATTTTCATTCATCCATTTTTTAGATTGAGTGTTAATATTTTTAATGTGTTGTAATAGTGTCATAGTGTTTTTCTTACCTTTCATAAATTGCAAATGTATCAGCAAAGTCTAAGTGACAGAAGCTTTGTGGTCTTTTGTAAAAGTATCCGTTTTTCACTTTGCTTGAACCTCTATATCTGTATCTTACATTCATTGCGTTCTTATGGCAACTGATTTCTTTAAAATATTTTAAATATTTAATTGGTATGCCAGAAGCAATACAAGGTCCTTTATAAGTCCAAGGGTCAATCATATATTTTGAAAGCAATGGATTGACAACTCTTTCAAAAACTTTTTTTCTTCTATTCATATTACTGACCACCCATTGCATAGTATAAGAAGTCATCAACTTGGTCTTCATATTCAATACCAACAAGTTCTAAGGCATAGTTACCTTTGTTTTGTTTGATTTCATCAGAAGCCTGTTGAATAGTCATTTCACCAGATTTGATTTTCATTACAATGTTATCGACAAACTTTTCAGCTTCGTCCCATAACCAGTTTTTAGTTTTACTCATATGTGTGTCCTTTCTTTATCATATGTGTATATCCTATCAGGTCTGGATACCAGAGTCAAGCGTTTTTTTAACTTTTTTTCATTTTTTTTTAAATAAAAAACCCTTATAAATCAAGGGTTTTTAAGTGTGCGACAAAAAATACACTAAATTTTGTTCTTATTTTGTTCTATT
>Ga0099851_1001175_pt1 | contig 11068 bp, 10 predicted proteins | sample CB_VirMetaG_6_FD_78176 | JGI IMG/M metagenome (GOLD analysis project Ga0099851, IMG submission 78176) | Freshwater to marine saline gradient viral communities from Chesapeake Bay - CB_1508_2 Viral MetaG | ecosystem: Environmental > Aquatic > Marine > Coastal | place: USA: Chesapeake Bay... | reverse complement strand
TGGCACATAGATGAATTTAAAGAAATCCAAAATTCTATTTATAGAGTAACTGGATGGATCTTCCATCAAAACCGAGAAATTAAAAATATTTTAATTGGAGATTCTATTCTTACCCATCAACGCATTGCACGTCCTGATGTTGAGCAAGTTTATCCTTTTATTGTAAATAAAAATGTAGGATTTGAATTTTTAATTGAAGCTAAAGATATTCATAAAACTCTATCTTTAATTTTAGAAGACAATTCTGGGGTTGTTAATATTGGAAATCTTAGAGATTTTACTTCTAAGTTTACTAATCTTAGCCCTACAATTGTTAACAACAAAGTTATCACTGAAGATTATATTCTCAACTCAGGATTTAATAACCCACACAAAGGAGTAGTAGTAGTAGACAACTTCTATAAAGACCCAGACGCAGTTAGAGAATACGCTATGAATAACCTTACATTCTCCCCTTCAGGCTATCATAAGGGAGAACGTAGTCAAGAACGTTTTATCTTAAATGGTACTAAAGAACGTTTTGAAGAAATTTTAGGTAGAAAAATTACCAATTGGGAACACCCTGAATATGCAAATGGTCGTGTTCAATTCTGTGTTGAAACCGACCCTATCGTATACCACGTAGATAGCCAAACATTCGCAGCTGTAATATTCCTATCCCCAGATGCTCCATTAAATGCAGGTACTGCTACTTATAGAAGTAAAATCACAGGAGCTACTCGTTTTGATGAGTTTGATACCCCAGAATTTATTACTACCTTTAAAGGATATGGTGATGAAATTAGCTTCTACGATGGCTCTTCATTTGAAGTTGTTGATAAAATAGGTAACGTGTATAATAGACTCGTTATGTGGGATGCTAAAACTATACATGCTGCTACCGAATATTATGGGGATAACATGTATAATAGTAGATTTTTTCATTTATTTTTCTTTGATGTAGAATAAACTAACATTTAGTTATGTATTTAAGTACCCCTTATAAAATTAGTTACGATACACAAAAATTTCCATTTAGGGAAATTGTATCTGATATGCTTGAAGTTGATAGTAATCGTTTAGAAGATCTCCATCTTTTAGAAAATTACGAATTATTGTCACGTGAACAAGACCAAAAAACTAAATGGCATAAAAGATATTATGATAAGTTTAAAACTGAATTTTTTCCTACTTATCTTGAATTGGTAAAAGACATTAAAGACAGATTTGAATATCAAGAATTAATTTATCAACAAATTCCTACATTTAGGGTTCAATTAGGTAATGGTAATGTAGCAGTTGGTGAATGGCATAAAGATAAAACATATGAACACGGAGCTACCGAAGTAAACTTCTGGATGCCCTTTGTAAATACAAACCCATTCAACTCAGTATGGACTGAAAGTTCAGAAGATAAAGGTGACTATAAACCATATTTAGTTAATTATGGGGAAATTTTAGTATTTAGTGGAGCTAATTTACTGCATGGAAATAAGAAAAATGAGAGTAATGAAACTCGTGTTTCTGTAGATTTTAGATTAGTAGATCCAAATAAGTTTGTACCTAACTCTAAGGGTTCTATTAATATGAATACTGCTTTTGATATTGGAGGGTATTTTGAAAAAGTATGAAGCATAAAATAGCGGTTTTTTATAATATAGGTCAATCAGATAATGATAGTTGGTGGGAAGGTGAATTTTATTTAAAACAAATCAACCGACTTAAAAACTCTGGACTTTACGACCATATTGATTTTATAGACATTTTTGTCCATGGAGATGATCTACTTCCATTTTACCCCGACAAAACTCGTAATATTGTTTATAATAAAAGCGCTAATTTTTTTAACTTACACATTTATGAATTTTGTAAACAAAACCCTGAATATAAAGTATTTCAATTCCATTCTTTAGGTGTTTCTTGGCAAAATTCATTTCATGAAGAATCTAAACAAGCTTTTAGAGACTACTTAGAATTTTTTAATATTGATCAATGGGAATTATGTGTTAAAGCTCTTAATACTTTTGATTGTGCTGGTATTGATTTAGTACCTAATGCTGTGTACTATAATGAAGCAGGAGAAATATCTGAAAACTTCTCAGCTCCTCACTATCAAGGTGGGTTTTGGTGGGCACGTGCTGATTATGTATCTAAATTAGACCCTACTTACTTAGATCAAGATGTTAGATATAAAAGATATTTAAATGAATTATGGTTGTTTACTAAACATCCACATTATTTTAATTTTTATAGTAGTTTTGTTAATCATTACCTTGAAGTCATCAGAGTTGATTACGAATCAATCCTTAACCAATGTACAGAATTTTTAAATAATCAATAAAATTTTATGGTATACATCATTACTCCATGTCGCCGTCCTCTTAATTTAGAGAGAATGAAAGAAACAATCCCAGCAGAATGTCAATGGGTTATTGTTTACGATTCTTCTTTAAAGCATGAGTACAACATTGAAGGAGCAATTAATTTAAAATCTCCTTTTACTGGGGATTATGGTAATCCTAATCGTAACTATGCTTTAGACACTCTTAATATGAGTGATAATGATTGGTTTTACATCTTAGATGATGATAATATTCTTCACCCTGATTGGTATGAAAATATTAAACCTCATTTGGAATCAGAAGCAACCTTAATTCATTGGGGTCAAGAAAAAGGTAACGGAATAACCCGATTCCCAGCCAGTCAAAATCTTTTAGGAGATAGATTAGACACTGCACAATATATGATGAAATGGAGTGCTGTAAAACATATAAGATATCAATCTCATTATGAAGCTGATGGAGATTATCTTAACCAGATAGCTAAAATTACTACTCCTTTAACTATTGATAAAAATCTTTGCTATTACAATTACCTACGACGCCATAAAGACCCAGATCCAGCTCGTACTCACATTGTAATGATTTCGATGTTTAAAAATGAGGCTCATAATATTAAACAAATGTTAGAGTCTTGTTATCAATACATTGACTTCTGGATTTTACAAGATAATGGTTCTACAGATGGCACTCCTGAAGTAGTAAATGAATTCTTTAAAGACAAAGACATCCCAGGCTTTATTTACAAAGTAGAAGAAGGATGGGTTGGTTTTGGTTGGAATCGTGATCACTTACTCCAAAAATGTTTAGACACAGACCATGGTTGTGATTGGATCCTTAAAATGGACTGCGATGAAACTCTTGAAGTAGATACAACTAATACAATTGATCCTAATGGATTTGATTGGAGTGTATTTTGGGATACAAGCATTCAATCTTTTGATGTAGTAGCTCAGGGTGGTGGTATAATTTACTATAGAACATGGATTTGGAATGCTAAATTACCATGGAGATTTAACCACGATACCGCTCACGAAACTATTTATTTAGATGTAGATTATCTTGAAGATAAACAAGATTTTCAAAGAGTATCTTTACCTAAAGGATTTAGACAAGTTGGACACAACACAGGTCAAAGCTGGAGTGTGCCCACTAAGTTTTTAACTGATGCCCTTGTATTTGAAGAACGATTAATTCGTGAAAATACATTACTTGAAAATAGATACCATTTCTTTTATATAGGTAAGAGCTATGAAGACACATATGAAGGTGATTTCTTCCCATTAGGTAGAGCTCACTCGGAAGAATTTGCTCGTAGGTGTATTTTTTACTTTGAAGAATTTGTCCATCAAGTACATGATTTTAAAAACACTGGGGAAGCAAAACATATGGATGAGATGTGCTACTATTGCATATGTGGTATAGCTCGTGCTTATAAGTTTTTAGGTAATATTAGAAAAGCTATTTTTTATTACCAAAAAGCACACAACTTCTGCTCTCAGCGCAACGAACACTTGATTGGGTTAGCTGAAAGTTATAACTTGATAGGAGAATATGCAAAAATGCTTGAAATCACTACTATGCTAATGTCTCCTGAAAGAACATGCCCATTCCCAGATTTAGTATTTTTAATTAATACAAACTTATATCAAGATACAGGTAAATACCCAGAACACTTACACAATATTGCTTTAGAAAATAATAATTAATAATCTATGAAAAATATCCCTACAGAAGATCCTAAACACCATTGGTCATTCTTAAATGTAAAAGATAAATTAGTCCTTGATATGGGTTGCTCCTTTTATGAAGCATATTACCATCCAGGAATGCTTAGCTCAGCAGAATGGTTTATCGAGAATGGAGCAGTCCAAGTAATAGGATTTGATGGCGACCCCGCTGAAGTAGAAAAATATAACGTTGTATACAAAAATGATCCTCGTTATGAAGTATTTGAATTATGGTTAGATAGTTCAGATCATATCCGTAAAGTCCTTGAATTTAAACCTCAAATTATCAAATGTGATATTGAGGGTTCAGAAATCAATTTCCTACCTATTACTAAAGAGGAAATGGATTGTGTTGAAGAAATTGCTTTCGAATATCACGACGTAGCAACACGAGAAATGTGTGAAAAAAAGCTACCAGAATGGGGATTTGATTATATTGAACAATTTAGTATTTTAGATAGACATCCTGATAACCAAGGAGTATATTATGGTCGCAAATCTGAAGGTAAAAAAGTAAAAGTAGTTAGATTAACTCCTAAAAAAGAAGAACCTGTTAAACCTAAATCTAAAAAAGCAAGAGTCCCTAAAGTACTTTATGTAGGCCCAGGTGAACCACATCTTGAATCTATCCATAACAAAGAATTTGAAGATTGTTCTTTAGATGTTAAGTATGTTTCTGATGATAAAAACATTAATGAAGTAATTACATCATTCCGTCCTGATTCTATAGTTTCTATTGGTGAAAATGACTCTAAATTCCCTGAATTGTTTGGTAACATTTATGACGTAAGAAAACGTTGGTTTAATGGAACTGAAGTTAACGATACTACAGGCCACAATGCTTACTATTGTGCTATGCACCAAATGTTAACTAATGATAATTCTAAAATGATTTCGTATTTTACTCCTTCATATAATACTGGAGTAAAAATTTATGATACTTACATGTCATTAAAAGCTTAAACTTATGTAGATTGGGAATGGGTTGTTGTAGATGATTCAAATGATAATGGTAAAACACTCCAAATTATCAAAAATATAGCATCAATTGATCCTCGAGTTAGAGTATACAGCTTTGAAGAAAAGAGTGGTGGTATAATTGGTGAAGCTAAGTACAGAGCAGCAAGTCTATGTCGCGGTTATCTATTAGCAGAATTAGATCATGATGATATGTTAACTGAAAACTGCACTATGGATCTATATAATGCTACTCAAGCATTCCCAGACGCTGGGTTCTTTTATAACGATTCAGTAGAAGTAAATCAATTCTTTCAATCACTTACTTATGGTGAAGGTTTTGCAATGGGGTATGGTAAGTATGAAAAAGTAGCTTACAATAATCATTTATGGGATGTAGCTGTTACTTGCAATATTAACCCTAAAACTATTCGCCATATTGTAGGTATTCCAAACCACGTTCGTGCTTGGAGACGTGAAACATATTTTGCTGTAGGAGGTCATAACCGTGAATTATCTATTGCAGATGATTACGAATTAGTAGTAAGAACTTTCCTTCATACTAAAATGGTTAAAATCCCTAAATTAGGATACATTCAATTCCTTCACGCCAGTGGGGATGAACAAAATTCACATGATATTGCTCGCGCTGATATTCAACGTCGTGTAAGAACAATTATGGAATTTTATAATGAAGCTATTGCTAAACGTTTTGAAGAATTAGGAGTAGAAGATTGGGTATATAACTCACCCGAATACCATCCTTGGGAAGTTCCAAGTCGTTATGGTAGTGAAGAGGGTTATGTTAATGAAATATTTTTAGGTTAAAATTTAATATTTATAGATATGAGTCAAAAATTAACTCAAGAAGAATTAGATCAAATCAACCAATTGAGGAATCAACAGTCAGAAGTTATATTATCTCTGGGTCAAGTTGAGTATCAATTGTTTAACTTTGAACGTGAAAAAACTAAATTGAAAAGTAAACTCGAAGATTTAGAAATTCAAAGTGAACAATTAGCTACTAACTTAACTGAAAAATACGGACCAGGAAGTATAAATATAGAGACCGGAGAAATTACTTCTATTTGATTGTATTTTTAGGTTATGTTTTTAAAGGTTTTTAGTTTTTTGAAAAAAAATCTGATATTTATACGAAAACATAATCTATTTTTACAATGGCAGAAACATTAGTATCACCTGGTGTATTAGCAAGAGAAAACGACCAGTCATTCTTAGTTCAGTCTCCAGCCTCAGTTGGAGCCGCTATTATTGGTCCTGCAACTAAAGGACCAGTTGAGATCCCAACAATTGTAACTTCTTACTCGGATTACGAAAATAAATTTGGTGGTGCTTTCATCAGTGGGGGTGATTCATATTCATTCCTTACTGCTATTAGTGCCTACAATTATTTTATTAATGGTGGTAATTCATTATTAGTAGCAAGAGTAGTAAGTGCTTCAAGTACATGGTCACCTGCAACATCAAGTAATATTGTAAATAATATTGCTACTACCCCAGGTGGGTTTGCTACATCATCAACAATTGATTTATCAGCAATCGCTGATAATGATGTATATAATATATACTATAGTGGTCAATATTATAGTTTTGTAGTTGATGAATCTCCATTGCCTAATGATAATATACCTAACAGAACTTATTATGTATTATCTGGATCTACAGCGGCTACTACAGTAACAAATTTATCAAATAAAATTAATGGTGCTTTATCAGGATCTGCTGCTTCTTCAAGTGTTAACTTAGTTTCAGCCTCAGCAAACGGAACTGATTTAGTTTACTCAGGTTCACTTTCAGGATCAGCTTTAAATGGTAATGTTTCTATCATATTTAATGGTTCAACTGTAGCTGGAAGTACATTAGGTGGTGGTTTTGATGGTGCCGGCTCAAATGCCTTTACTCTTGAAACACTCTCAGAAGGTATTATCATGAACAGCACTTCTACTCAAGATTCATCTGGTGCTTTACCAAGTGGTTCTTCTGATAACATTAGATGGGCTGTACAAAATTCTAATACAGGTTCAGGTACATTTACCTTATTAATTAGACAAGGTAATGATACTACAAATAGTCAAGTTGTATTAGAAACTTGGACTAACTTATCATTAGACCCAACTCAACCAAACTATATAGCAGCTGTACTTGGTGATCAAAAACAAAATTACAACCCAACTACAAACCAAATTGAAACAAGTGGTTCTTACGCTAATAGATCAAATTACGTAAGAGTTAAAGCTGTAAATAACACAACTCCAAATTACTACGATAACAATGGTGTTGCAAAATCACAATATACATCTTCACTCCCAGTAAATACCAGCGGTAGCTTTGGTGCTGCTACAGGAACAATTACTCCTGCCGGTGCTAAATTCTATAACGAAATTAGCAATATTGATACACAAGGTTTGGACAGTAGTGATTATGATAATATGATTGCTTTATTAAGCAACCAAGATGATTACAGATTCAACATCTTAACAACCCCAGGTTTAGTAGACGCGTTTGCCACTAATACAGGTCAAATCACTAATGCTATCTTAAATACTCAAAACAGAGGTGATAGTATTTACATTCCTGATATGGTAGGATATGGTTCAACAGTTGGTGCTGTAACAGCACAAGCTGCTAACAGAGATACTTCATACGCCGCTACTTACTGGCCTTGGTGTCAAGTTCTCGACCCAGAAACAGGTAAAAACGTTTGGGTACCAGCTTCAACATTAATGCCAGGTGTATACGCCTTTAACGATAGAGCAGCAGACCCATGGTTCGCACCTGCAGGTATCAATAGAGGTGGTTTAGGTCAAGTAATTAGAGCTGAACAAAAATTATCTCAAGCTAACAGAGATAGCTTATACACAGGTAAAGTAAACCCAATTGCTACATTCCCAGGAACTGGTGTTGTAGTATACGGTCAGAAAACATTACAAACTAAAGCTTCTGCGCTTGACAGAGTAAACGTTCGTAGATTGTTAATCCAACTTAAAGGATTCATTTCTCAAGTTGCTAACAACTTAGTATTCGAACAAAATACTCTAACTACAAGAAATAACTTCTTAAGCATTGTTAACCCATACTTAGAATCAGTACAACAACGTCAAGGTTTATACGCGTTCAGAGTAATTATGGATGATTCAAACAACACTGCAGATGTTATTGATAGAAACCAACTCGTAGGTCAAATCTTCATCCAGCCAACTAAGACAGCCGAATTCATCTACCTCGACTTCAGCGTTTTACCAACTGGTGCAACGTTCCCAGCGTAAAAGTTTTAACTACTAATATTTATAATAAAATAAATAACACAGCAAAATGGCAGTATTAGGTATAAACGACATTTTCTTCACTCCATTCGAACCTAAAGTTCAGAATAGATTTATCTTCACTATTACAGGTATTCCTGCCTTCATGATTAAAGGTTTATCTGCTGTAGGCTTCGATCAAGGTGAAATTAGATTAAACCATATCAACATCTACCGTAAAATAAAAGGTAGAACTGTTTGGAATGATTTGACTATGACACTATACGATCCAATCACACCTTCAGGTGCACAAGCAGTAATTGAATGGCTTCGTTTACACCACGAATCAGTAACAGGTAGAGATGGTTATTCCGACTTCTATAAGAAAGATCCAACTATCCAAGTATTAGGCCCTGTTGGTGATATCGTTTCTGAATGGGTAATTAAAGGCGCATTCATTAAGTCTGCTAACTTTGGTGAATATAACTGGGATACAGATGCAGGTGCAGTAAACCTCACTGTTACTATGGGTATGGATTATTGCGTACTAAACTTCTAAAAAAGTTTTTTACAAAAATTAAAATTAAGCTTGCCATTCGGCAAGCTTTTTTTTATTTTATAATTCAATCTATAAGGGATAGGTTCTTTGACATCTAAATACTAAAACAAAACTATGGAAACACTATCTTTTACTTTAGGTGTATTGGCAGTGATCGATTTATTGATCGTTGCAGGTACGTTTTTGGTCTTAAAGACTATGAATATCACCCGCAAACAAGCGGAAAAAACTCAACGAGAGTTAGATGCTAACGTTAGAGAATTACATTACGAGGTAGAACGCTACCGAAATGATTTATACGAACAAATTAACCGTGTTGAAGAACAAGTTGTTCGACACACCGACTCTCGAGTCGATAAATTAGAATCCAAAGTATACAAAGATTTTGATCTGTACCGTATACAAGGTAAAAATTATTAATTAATCCGTTAAAGAACCTCCCTTTATAGTATTTATAAACATACAAGTTATAACAAATAATCTATGGCAGAATTTAAATTCCCAACTGAAACAGTTGATCTTCCTTCAAAAGGATTTTTTTATCCGGAGGGACACCCACTTAAAGAGGGTAAAGTAGAAATGAAATATATGACCGCTAAGGAAGAAGATATCTTAGCTAACGCTAACTACATCCAACAGGGTATAGTTTTAGACAAATTATTAGAATCCCTAATAATCAGTCCTAAATTTAGTTTAGATGACTTATTAATTGGCGACAAAAATGCTTTATTAGTGGCCGCCCGTATCTTAGGTTATGGTTCAAATTACACGGTATCTTACGGAAAAAATACACAAACTGTTGATTTATCTAAATTAGATAACATTAATGATGATTTTTCTAATTTAACTGAAGGTGTTAACGAGTTTTCTTATACTATGCCTTCAACCGGTACTGAAATTACCTTTAAACTTTTAACAGGTAAAGATGAAAAATCCATTACTAAAGAATTAGAAGGTCTTAGAAAAATTAATCCTGAAGCAGGTGAACTAACTACTCGTTTTCGTTTCATTATTACCTCAGTAAGTGGTAATCGTGATATGGAAAGTATCATTAACTTTATCAATAATTATCTTTTAGCCTCAGATTCAAGAGCATTAAGAGAACATTATAAAAGTACTATGCCAGACATAGACATGTCCTACGAGGGGGAGGACGGTCGATTTCGTACAATTCCAATTGGACTTGACTTTTTTTGGCCTGACATCGCGAACAGTTTCTAATTTTAGAGCATCTTTATTTACTGAAATACATGAAATAATTTTTCATGGTAATGGTGGTTATGACTATTATACAGTCTATAACATGCCTATTTGGTTACGTAAGTTTACTTTTAATAAACTCCAAGAGCATTATAAAAAGCAAGCTGAATCCCAAAAGCAACAAACCCAATCAGGAAATACTACTAATGTTATAAATGAAGATGGTAAAATAAATGTCCCTGAATTTGCTAAAGTAAGTAAACAATACAATAGTAAAGAACAAAGAGTCCCAAAGTATTAATAAAACTTTGGGACTTTTAATATTTATTACATATAACATACATTAATGGCTACAGAAGAAGAATTAAAAAGGCAGAGGGAACTTAATGCCGAATTAGAAAAAACTGCTCAATTAAGAAGAGAAAGTTTAGATATTTCTTCTTCTGTTATTGATTCCCTAAAAGAAACTTTAGGACTCCAAACACAACGTACTACTTTTGAAAGTACGTTACTAAAGAATAACAAAGATATTTACCAAGCTATTTTAAACCAAAAAACTGGTTTAAATGGTATTGATGTTATTAATAAACAAATTGCTAAAAACGAAGAATTACTTACTAAAAGTAAAACAGTTCAAAATTCTTTAGCAGCATCATTAGGAGAAAAACGTAAAAAAGAAGCCGATGATTTTGTTAAAATTGTCCAGCAACAACAAAACTTAGAAAAATCTATTGAAGCTGAATTAAATAAAGCAGCTGAAGGAGAAGAAATCAATCAAAGAAGATTAGCAGGTTTAAAAGGTAGATTATCTCAAGTAACAGCCCAAATTGAAAACGAAGCAGAAAGTTTAAGTATTCTTCAACAACAATACGCTTTAAATCAGTTAAACACTGAAGAATTAGAAAAGCAAAACGAAAAACGCAAAGAAGAATTAGACATTGAAAAACAAATTGAAGATACTTTAGGCGTTGCTGGTGGTTTAACAAAATTATTAGGCAGTATCCCAGGTCTCGGTAAATTTGCTGCATCTGCATTTGCTGA